>JAEEGJ010002836.1_pt1 | contig 76713 bp, 50 predicted proteins | sample 8958761 | NCBI WGS metagenome assembly JAEEGJ01 (sample SAMN16246546, study PRJNA631951) | gut metagenome | biome: gut microbiome; feature: rumen; material: RS-attached | host: Bos | place: Iran: Karaj | collected 2018-10 | reverse complement strand
ATACTCGATGATGCTTTCCGAGAAGTTCTCGTGGGCAGCCGCTCTGCGTTTCATCTATAGCGACCTCACCTACGACTACACCGACGACACCTCTCCCGGCTCGGCCTTTGCTGCCGATGTGGCCCTCTACTATCAGGACTACCTGAATCTGGGCGACCGTGAGTGCCAGGTGGGCTTGGGTATGAATGTGTCGAACATCGGTTCGAAGATCACCTTCGGCGGCGACGACAACTCCGAGTTCATTCCTACCAACCTGCGTCTGGGTGCTTCGCTGATGATTCCCATCGACGACTACAACCGCTTCACACTCGCAGCCGATGCCAATAAGTTGCTCGTTCCCACCTATCCGAAGCAGGAAGAAGGCGAGTCTACCGAGGCTTACCAGCAGCGTGTGCAGAAAGACTACTACGACATCTCGTCGATTAGTGGTATCGTGAAGAGCTTTGGCGATGCGCCGAACGGTTTCAAGGAAGAGCTGCAGGAGATTCAGTGGAGTGTGGGTGCCGAGTATTGGTACAACGATAAGTTCACCCTTCGTGCCGGCTATCATCACGAAGCCGAGAACAAGGGTAACCGTAAGTACTTCACGTTTGGTGCTGGTTTCAGGATGAGTGTGTTCTCACTCGATGCCGGTTACGTCATCGCGACTGCAAAGAGCAACCCCCTCGACCAGACGTTGCGTTTCACCCTGTCGTTCGACATGGATGGCATCAAGGATTTGTTTAGAAGATAATTAACCCACCCCCGCCCCTCCCGAGGGGAGGGGAGTTTAATATCCTTTCGTTATGATGAAGAATCATCCTTTCGGAATAAGAGTAGGCATGGGTTACGACGTACACCAATTGGTGGAAGGACGCGACCTTTGGTTGGGTGGCATCAAGATTGACCACTCGCTGGGGTTGCTGGGTCACAGCGATGCCGATGTGCTCATTCATGCCATTTGCGATGCATTGCTCGGTGCAGCTGGTCTGCGCGACATCGGTTTCCATTTCCCCGATACTTCGGAGGATACACTCGACATGGATAGCAAGATCATTTTAAGGAAGACCGTCGAATTGTTGCGTGAACAAGGTTATGAGGTTGGCAATGTGGATGCAACGGTGTGTGCAGAGCGTCCGAAGCTCAATCCGCACATTCCACAGATGCAACAGACCATGGCTCAGGTGATGGACGTTGACCCAGGTTCTGTTTCCATCAAGGCCACCACTACGGAGCGCCTGGGCTTCACCGGTCGCGAGGAAGGCATCTCTGCTTATGCCGTCGCCTTGATTTTTAAAGTCTGATTGCTGCGGACAGTTTCCTTACTCAGATAAAAAAGATACTCCCGCTTCTCATGGGCAATGTGCCAGAGGAGCGGGAGTATTGTTGTTTTGATGATGCTGTATGCTGGCAGAAGGTTCTTACATATATCCCAGCCAGCGCAGGATGTCGTTCAGGTTCGCCACCACCATCAGCAAGATAAGAATACCGAAGCCTACATACTCCGCCCGAATCATGAAATTCTCCGACGGCTTGCGGCCGGTAATCATCTCGTAGAAGAGGAACAGCACGTGTCCACCATCGAGGGCGGGGATGGGAAGGATGTTCATGAAGGCAAGGATGATGCTCAGGAAGGCCGTCATCAGCCAGAACATGTGCCAGTCCCAGACGGGTGGGAACAAGCTTCCGATGGCTCCGAAGCCGCCCAGCGACTTGGCACCGTCGGCGGAGAACAGATACTTCAGGTCGCCCACATAGCCACCCAGCACGTTCCATCCGTAGGTGATGCCAGCGGGGAAGCTCTCGAAGAACCCGTACTTAATCTTCGTCGGCTCGTAGTAGCTCAGAATACTCGTCATGCCTACGCCGAGTTGCAACTCAGGAGTGAGGACGACGGTGGCGGTGTCGGCAGCGATGGCTGCAGCGACACTATCGTTGCCGGCGGGCAGTGCCTCTTTGTGTGCAAACACTACCGTTGCCGTGCGCAGGCGCAGACTGTCGGCAGAGGTCTTTGCCTCCGTCATCTGGTCGGCCAGACGACCTGTCTGTTGTGTGAACTCGTTCCATGAGTCAACGGCGGTTCCGTTGATGGCGAGAATCTTGTCGCCCCTACGGATTCCAGCCTTCTGAGCTGGTGAGTCGGGCAAGACACTGTCAATCTCGGCAGGGATGAACGGGCGGCAGAAGTTGGGCGTTGCCTTTAGCATGCCCAGCAGGTTGATATCGCCTGGCAATGCAATCTTCATGGGCTTGCCATCACGGATGATGCGAACCTCATGAGCCACGCTGATGTCGCGGAAGAGGTCGGCCGAGAAATCCTTGAAGTCGCCTTCCTCTGTGCCGATTAGGATGTCACCGTCGCGGAATCCGTAGTTCTTTGCTTCCTGGTTGAACTTCATACCCATCTTCATATCCTTCGTGGCGATGTACTCGTCGCCCCAGGTGAAGAGCACCATAGAATAGATGAACAGCGCCAGCAGGAAGTTCACCAGCACACCACCGATCATGATGAGCAGTCGTTGCCATGCCGGCTTCGACCGGAACTCCCATGGTTGTTCGGGTTGTTTCATTTGTTCCGTGTCGAACGACTCGTCAATCATACCGGCAATCTTGCAATAGCCGCCCAGTGGCAGCCAGCCCATACCGTACTGCGTGTCGCTCTTCTTCGGTTTGAACTTGAAGAGGGAGCCGTCCCACTTGCCGATGCCGATGTCGAAGAACATGTAGAACTTCTCGACGCGCACGCCGAAGAGTTTCGAGAAAAAGAAGTGGCCACCCTCGTGCAGGAGCACAAGCAATGAGATGGCCAGCAGGAATTGCAGGAGTTTAATCAGAAATATTTCCATGTTGTAATTCTATAAGCAAATCATAAATAGTAAAAATGAGCCAACCACCAATGAAAACTTCAATCCCAGTGCATTGGAAATGAGCATGAATGTAGACAATTGCATATCGGTCTGTCCTTGTTCCAAGGCAGATATATATTCACGCTTCTTGCCGATTCGCTCACCCAATTCTTTCTGCGTGATTTTCTGGCGTTTGCGCTCTTCACGGAGAAGCTCTGCATAATACCATGCCTCGGCTTTCGCTTGAAACTCTTTGCGCGATGCAGACCCTACCGGTCCATATTTTTCCGACAGGTGGTCTTCAACCTTGGGCAACTTCTCCCATTTTTCTTCACTAATCTTTATCATAGGTTTTCCTCCCATTGTTTTAATAACCTTTGTGCCTTTTTAATCTCTGCCTGATATTGTTTTGAGCTTTTTTCAATAAAGGAATTCAGCATGACCATTCGCTTGCATTCCATGAAATTATCGGCATCAATGGCAAAGAGTACCGTTCGGTGTTGATTGTTACCCAAAGAAACACGCATCTCATAGAACTCCGTCTTTTCCAGACGTTTGACGAATTTTGTGCTAACTACATATTTTGTGAACATGATTTCGAATACATAGTCATACTTTTCCCTCACTTTTTCGGGCAAGTTCTGATAGTATTCTTCAAATTCTTTGGTATATGTAGCTTCTCTTATTCTATCTTTCACGTTGCAAAAGTAATGTATTTATTACGTATTTCCAAATATAAAGGAAGAAAAATCTTACATTTTATGTTTATTTTGCAATCAGCACCTACTGTAGCTCTTCGGTTTACAGTAATTCACTTGCGATGCGACGCGCCTCGGCATCGGTTTGCAGATAGGTGTCGAGGGTGGGGGTGGCACTGAAGGTGGCACGCTGCATGGTTTCGCCGATGATGTCGGCCATCTGCGGGAACGAGCAGCGGTCGTGGCGGAACGCCTCATTCACAATCTCGTTGGCGGCATTCACGATGCATGGCATGTTGCCACCGCGATGGATGGCGTCGAAGGCCAGCTGCAGACAGCGGAACTTCTCGACGTCGGGCTCCAGGAATTCCAGGTCGTGGCTCTTGAAGAGGTCGAGGCGCGGACCGTTCAGGTGCAGACGCTCGGGGAACGAGAAGGCATACTGGATGGGCAGTCGCATATCGGGCACACCGAGTTGCGCCTTCACGCTTCCATCGGCAAACTGTACGGCACTGTGCACAATCGATTGCGGATGGATGAGCACTTGTATGCGGTCAGCGGGAACGCCGAAGAGCCAGCGTGCCTCCATCACCTCGAAGCCTTTGTTCATGAGTGTTGCCGAGTCGATGGTAATCTTTGCGCCCATGTCCCATGTGGGATGCTTCAGGGCATCGGCAGCGGTGACCGTCTGCAACTGCTCTTGCGTGAACTTGCGGAAGGGTCCACCCGAGCAGGTGAGCAGGATTTTTTCTATTTCGTTGTCGCCTTCGCCTACCAAGCTCTGGAAGATGGCAGAGTGCTCGCTGTCGACGGGCAGGATGGGCACGTGGTACTCCTCAGCCAGCTGGCAGATGAGTTCGCCAGCCACGACGAGTGTCTCCTTGTTGGCCAGACATATCTTCTTCCGTGCACGGATGGCATGGATGGTTGGCTCAAGACCAGAAAAGCCCACCATGGCTGTGAGCACCATGTCGATGGGGCCGGCCTCCACGATGTCGCAGAGAGCCTGTGCTCCGGCATAAACTTTGATGTCGGGGCGGTCGCTGAGCAGCGCCTTCAGTTCGTCGTAGCGCTCCTCGTTGGCAATGACCACCGCGGCTGGGTTATACTGCAGAGCCTGCTTGGCCAGCAGTTCCACTTTGTTGTTTGCCGTGAGGGCATACACCTCGTAGCGGTCCTCATGCTGCGAGATGACGTCGAGTGCCTGGGTGCCGATAGAACCGGTAGAGCCAAGGATGCATATAGAGTGTTTCATATAAGTGTTCAATGCGCCTGCGGCGCGGTTCAAATGTCGCTGCGCGACGGTTCAAAGGCTGCTGCGCAGCGTTCAAGGTTCAATGCACCTGTCGGTGCGGTTCAAATGTCGCTGCGCGACGTTCAAAGTTCTAGGAGTCCCTCGGGGATGATCATTGTGATGGTGCGTGCCTCCGTGTCGACGTCTGTGATCAGGTCGTCGCTGGCAGGCACGAGCACATCGCGTCCGTCGGGAGTCTTAATATCAAATAAGGTGTTGATGGTGGTGTCGTCGACGGTGGTGATTGTGCCGACGGGGGCTGCATCTTCATCGGCTGCGTCGTTGAGTACGGTGAAACCAACGATTTGTGCCCACGAGAGTTCACCGTCTTCATCGGCTGGCACCTCACTGCGCAGGAAGTACACGTCGCAGCCTGTCAGCTGGCGGGCCTGCTCCTGTGTGTTGATGTCGCAGAATCGCACCAGCGCGGTTTCGTCGCTGCGGAAGCGATACTCTTCCATGAAGAACGGCACGAGGATACCGTCGACTTCCAAGATGAGGTATTCCGATTCAGCCCGATCGAAGACGTCGTCGCTGAAATGGAAGAGCACCTCACCTTTCACGCCATGCGGCTTGCCGATGCGTCCTATCTGGTAGACATCCTCTTTCTTAATCATTGACACGAGTGATTTTTGCACCGAGCTGGTTCAGTCGGTGTTCAATGTTTTCATAGCCGCGGTCTATCTGTGCGATGTTGGCAATGCGGCTGGTGCCATTGGCCGAAAGGGCAGCAATGAGCAGGGCGATACCCGCACGGATGTCGGGACTCGTCATGCGTCCGGCACGCAGGCGGATTTTCCGATCGTGGCCCACGACGACTGCTCGATGCGGGTCGCAGAGAATAATCTGTGCACCCATGTCGATGAGTTTGTCGACGAAGAACAGTCGGCTCTCAAACATCTTCTGGTGGATGAGCACCGAGCCTCGTGCCTGCGTGGCTACGACGAGTAGCACACTCAGCAGGTCGGGCGTGAGTCCTGGCCACGGAGCATCGGCAAGCGTCATGATGGTTCCATCGATGAACGACTCCACGGCGTAGTGAGGTTGACGCGGAATGAACAGATCGTCGCCGTCTTCCTTGATCTTGATGCCCAGCCGGCGGAAGGCATCGGGGATAATGCCCAGGTTCTTCAGCGACACATTCTTGATCGTGATGCCATCGCCCACCATAGCAGCCATTCCAATGAACGAGCCCACCTCAATCATATCAGGCAGAATCGTGTGATGGGCACCGTGTAGCGACTTCACGCCGACGATGGTAAGCAGGTTTGAGGCAATGCCGCTGATCTGTGCACCCATGGCGTTCAGCAGGTGGCATAGCTGCTGCAGATAGGGTTCGCAGGCAGCATTGTAGATGGTGGTGGTGCCCTCGGCCATCACGGCAGCCATGACGACATTCGCTGTTCCCGTCACCGAAGCCTCGTCGAGCAGCATGTAGCAGCCCTTCAGACGTTTGGCCTCGATGTCGTAGACATTGCGTTCTTCTTCGTGCACGAACTTTGCACCCAACTTCTTGAATCCCAGGAAGTGGGTGTCTAGACGGCGGCGACCAATCTTGTCGCCACCCGGCTCGGCGATGACGGCCTTGCCGAAACGTCCGAGCAGCGGACCGATGAGCAGCACCGAGCCGCGCAGCGAGGCACACTTGCGTACAAACGCATCGCTCTGCAGATAGTCCAGGTTCAGGTTCTTAGCGCAGAACGTGTAGTCGTTGGGCGCATTCTTCTTCACGTCAACCCCCATGTCCTTCAGCAGGCGGATGAGGTTGTTCACGTCGAGGATGTCGGGCACGTTCTTGATATGTACCTCATCGTCGGTGAGCAGACAGGCACTAATCACCTGCAGGGCCTCGTTCTTGGCGCCCTGTGGTGTGATGGTTCCTTTGAGCAGTTGGCCTCCTTCTATGATGAATGATTCCATAAGCGTGTTTTTTGGTGTGTGTGAGTAGGGAGAAAGCAGAACGTGTGGGTTCAGCGTTTCTTCTTCTTGGTGCGCACTTCCATGTCTCTCATCGAGACCTTCTCGAACTTGAACGTGCTCAAGTCGAGCTGGATTTTTCCGTCGGTAAAACGAGCCAGGTCACTTGCCACCTTCTCATCGTCTGACGAGCCGTGGCTCCACAGCATCAGATTACGCTTCATCTGGTTGGCGGTGACGCGAGCCAGCTCGTCGCGCTCCTTGCCCGGAGGCATCTGCTTCAGCTTGTCGAACAGCTCGAACACCATGTAGCCATAGTGTCTCACAGCGATGTCCTTCATCGGGTAGGGCATCGGCTCGGGACGAGTGGTGATGTCGGCAGCCTGATGAATGTCGTACGGCCAGTCGATGTCGAGTTCGAAGTTGCTCATCAGCGCCAAATGGTCCCAGAGCTTGTGCTTGTAGTCGGCATTTTGTCGGTTCTGTGGGAACATGCGGTCCATGATGGCCACAATGGTCTGTGCGCAGCGCTGCCGTTCTTTCTTGTCGGGAAGAGTCTTGGCATGGTCCACCATGCGTTGAATCTCTCGACCATACTCTGGCAGAGCCAGCTTCTCACGTTGCGTGTTGTAGTCTAATCCTTCTATATTCATGAATCCTCCCCCGACCCCTCCTGTAGAGGGGAGTGCCTGCCGGTTTCAGGGGGATGTGCAGGCTTGCTATGTTCTTTTTTATTATAGTAGCTTTTTCGGTTGCTTGGCCACGAAGTCCTTCAAATAGAAAGGAACGAAGTAGGCCACGTCCTCGAACTTCTCTTGGAAGAAGCGGCGCTCGGCCAGGGGGAACATCCACCGTGCCAGCGGCACGATATTCTCAATGAGGTGTGCATTCGGGTGGTTGATGGCTTCCATGCACTTTGCGGCGCCGTTTCCAAAGAAGTATACGGGTCGCTCGTCGAGATACTCGCGGTAGGTGTCGGCATCTACGATGTCGGCCTGTATGCCCCTTACCTCATGCAGCGCACGGTCGAAGAGCTGCGCATACACCTCCATGCGACGTGCGTCGATCATCGGGCAGAGCAGGGCATTCTCTTCCTTCACTTTCTCAGCCAGCAGCACGGGCACGCACAGCAGTTCCAATGTCGGAACGCTGATGAGTTTCAGGTTCTGTCCGTAGCAGATGCCCTTCGCCACCGATGTGCCCACGCGCAAGCCTGTGTAGCTGCCGGGACCGCTGCTCACAGCCACGGCGTCGAGGTCGATGAGTTGGGAGTCGGTGAACGACAATGCTTCGTCGATGAAGACGCCTGCCATCACCGCACTGCCTCGCCGCTGAGCACCCTTTCCGTCCTTGTTGTCCTTGTCGTCGAGCTCCGGTCGGTCTTCGCGTTCGAAGATGCATTTTCCGTCCTGGCTAACGGCCACGGAACACACGTCGGTGCTTGTTTCTATATGCAATATTGTCGACATAATTGCTTTTTCTTCATAAATAAAGTGCAAATTTACTGATTTTTCGTCGGAATTTCGTACTTTTGCAGAAATTTAACGCATAAAAACCATTATGATACTATCAATGACGGGTTACGGCAAGGCTGTCGTGGCCTATAAAGACAAAAAAATCAACGTCGAAGTGAAGTCGCTCAACTCCAAGCAACTCGACCTTTCGACACGCATCGCACCCCTCTATCGTGAGAAGGAAATGGAGATTCGCCAGATGGTGGCAAAGAGTGTGGAACGAGGGAAAGTGGATTTCTCCATCTGGGTGGAGAAGGATGCCGGTTCGGATGCCACACCCATCAACGGAGCCATCGTCGAGAACTACTACCAGCAGCTGCGGCGCATCGTCGACCAGGTGGGAATCCCCGAGCCGCAGGACTGGCTGCAGACGCTCATGCGACTGCCCGATGTCACCACGCGCACCGAGATGGAAGAGCTCGATGAAGAGGAGTGGAAGGCTGCCCGTCGGGCCATCGAAGAGTCCTTGGCACAGCTCGAGGCGTTCCGTCGTCAAGAGGGTGCCGCCCTGCAGCGTAAGTTCACGGAGAAGATTGATAATATCGCCTCGCTGCTCGCACAGATAGAACCCTACGAGAAGTCGCGCGTGGAGAAGATCCGCCAGCGCATCGTCGATGGTCTGAAGGAGATTCCCGAGGTTGACTACGACAAGAACCGCCTCGAGCAGGAGCTCATCTACTACATCGAGAAGCTCGACATCAGCGAGGAGAAGCAGCGTCTGGCCAACCATCTGAAGTACTTCCGCGAGACCATGCAGGAAGAAGGTCGCGGCATCGGCAAGAAGCTCGGCTTCATCGCGCAGGAGATGGGTCGCGAGATCAACACCACCGGCTCTAAATCGAATCAAGCCGAGATGCAAAACCTCGTCGTCATGATGAAGGACGAGCTCGAGCAGATCAAGGAGCAAGTGCTGAACGCACTGTAAAACCTCCCCCGACCCCTCCGAAGGAGGGGAGGGCCTCGCGGGTTGAGTTTCGTAGTGATTAACATTAGTTTTAGATGGATATGCAAAGTGATGGAGAGTGGCGGCGTCCAAGGTATGAAACTACAGATGCTTCTACTTACGAGTTGCTGAAGAAAAATGCAAAAAGCAATCGCCGTTATTCTACTGATGCTGAGGCGATTCTGTGGCAATATTTGCGAGGAAGGCAACTGGGAGAACGTTTCCGGAGGCAACATCCAGTAGCAGGCTATATTCCCGACTTCGTATGTCTCAGTAAAAAACTCGTCGTAGAGGTTGATGGGGGCTATCATTTTTTTGAGGATCAGCTTCTGAGCGATGAGGAAAGAACACGCTATCTCGAAGCACAAGGTTTTAGGGTTGTTCGCTTCACCAATGAAGAAGTGATAGGAAATACTGAAGAAGTTATCAATGAAATAATATCAGCACTGAATATGGAAGATATTAATAACAACAATGAAAATGTCCTGCAAGAGCAGAGTGTAGAACCCCTTCGCAGTCCGGCAGGCACTCCCCTCCTTTGGAGGGGCCGGGGGAGGTTGATTATTGTTAGTGCACCTTCGGGCAGTGGCAAGTCGACCATTGCGAACTGGCTGATGCAGGAGCATCCGGAGTTGAATTTGTATTTCTCCATCTCGTGTACCAGCCGTGCGCCACGTGGCACCGAGCAGGATGGCGTGGAGTATTTCTTCCTTACTCCTGAGGAGTTCCGCGCAAAGATTGAGAACGACGAGTTCCTGGAGTATGAGGAGGTGTATGAAGACCGCTTCTATGGCACGCTGAAGAAACAGGTGGAGCGACAGCGCCGCGCAGGCCAGAACGTCGTCTTCGACGTCGACGTGAAAGGTGGCGTTAACATCAAGCGCCACTATGGCGATGAGGCCCTGAGCATCTTCATCCAGCCACCATCCATCGATGAGCTGCGTCGCCGTCTCGTCAGTCGTGCTACTGACACACCTGAGGCTATTGAGGAGCGATTGGCCAAGGCCGCCTACGAGATGACGTTCGCTCCGCAGTTCGACTGCATCCTTGTCAACGACGACCTCGAGGTCGCCAAGGCTGAGGCGCTAAAGCTCGTTGGCGAGTTCTTAACCCAGCCCCTCCCGAAGGAATTGGAGTCTGAATAGTATTGGACATGGAAGAGGACGTTCTTCAACGTGACAAAAGTCACGGAACGAAGTCACATAACGCTCAACTATGAAGATAGGCATCTACGGAGGGTCGTTCAACCCTATTCATCGCGGACACGTCGCCCTGGCACGGCAGATACTCCGCAAGGCTCGGCTCGACGAGGTGTGGTTCCTCGTGTCGCCGCTGAACCCGTTCAAGCAGGCCGATACCGACCTGCTTGACGATGACTGTCGGCTGGCGTTCGTCCGTCAGGCACTTGCTGCAGAGCCACGTCTCATCGCCAGCGACTACGAGTTTCATTTGCCACGTCCTTCCTACACGTGGGACACCCTGCAGGCACTCTCGCGAGACTATCCCGAGCATGAGTTCTTTCTTGTCATCGGAGCCGACAACTGGCTGGCTTTCGATCGCTGGTATCATTCGCAAGACATCCTCGACCATTACCATATTATTATTTATCCGCGCGAGGGGTCGCCTATCGACATCGCCACCTTACCCGCGAATGTCACCCTTGTGCAGACACGCCTCTACAACATCAGTAGTACCGACATCCGCCAGCGCATTCGCGAGGGCCGCCCTGTGCGACGCCTGTTGCCCACGAACATCTACGACGACGTCGTCAAAGCCTATCAGACTACTTAAGCATCCCGTCATAAAAAACATGCAATCCCAACTCTTCCACTTGAGGAGTTGGGATTTTCTTTTTCAATGGTTAATTACTAATAATGCTGTCTGAATTACTAAGAATGAAAGTTAAAAATTCGGGCTTTTGGAAAGAATTCGTATTACTAAGTTTTTAGAATTCTAATGTTTTAGTAGTTTTGCAAGCGAAAACAAAACTGAAACGTTATGAAACAACAGACTCTGACCAAAGGCGAGATGCAGGTGATGAACATCCTGTGGAGTATGGGGAAAGGTGCTTGTGTCAACGACATCTTATCGCAATACCCTGAACCGAAACCAGCTTATACCACCATTGCCACGTTCCTGAAAATTCTGGAGCAGAAAGGTTTTGTAGAGAGGCGTAAAGGCAATGCGGGAAAACAGTTGGTTTATACACCTCTGATGACGAAGGAGCGCTATTGCAGACAGGTGATGGATGATGTGAAGCAAACGTTCTTCGACGGATCGGTAGCCTCACTCGTCTCTTTCTTTGCGGAAGAAGACGATCTGTCGCAAGAGGACATCAATGAGATTTTAGCTATACTGAAGAGTAGAAATCCAGAACAATAAAAAAAACAACGAATAGACTCACCATGATGATAATAGACTTGATTACCTATGACCTGAAAGTGGCAGTCCTGATAGCTGTCTTCTATCTGTTCTACCAACTGCTGCTGGCCCGCGAAACCACGCATACCCTGAATCGTGTGATTTTGCTGGCGGCCATTGCCCTTTCGTTCGTGCTGCCACTGTGTGTGGTGACCATTCATGTTGCTGCACCTCTGGTTCCTCGTGGCGATGGTGGAGAACTCCTGTTACCAACGGCACTGGCTCCCCAGACGTTCGACACACCAGAACCCACGACGACCTTCCTTATGAGGGAAGAACAGTGGTGGCAACTCCTTGGAATACTACTTGCAGCAGGAATCTTGACGCGACTGTTCATCGTCGGTCGTGATTGCTGGAGGTTGCATCGTCTTATTGCTAATGGTGAGCAGCACGTATTGTCCTCCGGGACGAAGGTTTGCGTGGTTGATGCACCCGTGTCTCCATTCTCTTGGATGCATACGGTGGTCTTACCGCGTGCCGAATGGCTGTCGCAATCGGCATCTGTACTCGCCCACGAAGAGGCGCATGTGCGTCATCGTCATAGCTACGACATATTGTTCGTAGAAGTGCTCACGGCTCTGCAATGGTTCAATCCCGTGGTGTGGTTCTTGCGTCAGGAATTGCGCACACTTCACGAGTATGAGGCCGATGCATCCGTCCTCTCACGCGGCTTCAATGAAAGCCAGTACATTCATCTACTGATGCAGAAAGCGACCGGTATTCAGGCCTGTGCCCTCGTTAACGGCATCAACACCCACAGAACGAAAAAAAGAATCTTTATGATGTTCAAACCAAAAACTAAAAACTATGCATGGCTCAAGGCTTTGTATATCGTTCCTGTCGTGCTCACCTCGTTAGCTATGACTGCCAAAACGGTCGTGGACTATCACTCCACCGAAGGCAACGACCCTGCTATACGTGTATTTCATGAGAAAACCAATGGCAGAGGCGATAGTTACCAAATTCGCCATCAGCCTGGCGTTAAGTTCTTTCGTAATGGAAAGGAAGAACAAATTCCTGAAGGTCGCAGTATTGCACTCGAGGTGTCGAAGACCACTATGTTGGTGAATGGAAAACCCATGGAACGGCTCAACTTACTTGACCTTCCTGCGGGTGCACTCAAGGAGATTCATCTCACAGAGACCGCCCCTGGTCAGTATGTCTGCAACCTGATGACGGCAAAGACCATGAAATACAGCTCAAAAATGAGCGACACGGAGTTTGTTATTTACGCGAAGAAGCAAAAGGCAGCGGGATTGGAACAAAGTGCTATTACTCAAGCCATGTTGAATGAGGCAGGAAGTATCAGCCGTGCTCATATTCTCCATCTTAATGGTGTGTATGGCAGCCAGAAAGGCAACTTGTTTATCGTTGATGGAAAAGAGGTCTCACGCGAGGAGTTCAACCAGATAAAGCCTGAATCCATTGCCTCGGTAACGGTGATGGACGTTGGCCCAGCAAAGAAAGTCTATGGAGAAAAAGGCAGGTATGGTGCTACGATTGTTAAGACGAAAGGAAAAACCGTATATGTGGTTGATGGAGAGCTTGCTTCGGAAGATGAGGTCAGTAAGATAAACACGGAAGACATTACTTCTGTGGACGTGATTGGCACAGCCGAAAACATCAAGAATGCCTACAACGTCGATGCAGATGAAGCCGTAGTCGTGCAAACCAAGAAACAAGGTGACGATCCGATATTTGATTTAGTAGAGGAGATGCCTCAGTTTCCCGGAGGCGGTGTGAAGCTGATGGAATTCATTTCGCGGAACATCAAATACCCTAAAATTGCAACGGAAAATGGTGTGCAAGGTCGTGTAATTGTGAGGTTCATCGTAGAAAAGGATGGCAGCCTAACAAATCCGGAAGTCTTGGCAACATCGCCTGGTATTGGTGAAGCCATTCCAATAGAGGTAACAAGTTACAAGACTGAGAAGGAACGCCAAGACGCAGAGGATCACAATGCTGGCGTACAAGCTCTGCGTGAGGAAGCTATCCGCGTAGTTAAGGCCATGCCTAAATGGACACCCGGCAAACAAAACGGCGAGGCTGTGCGTTGCAGGTATAGTCTCCCCGTGATCTACAGACTTAACTAGCCCTCCTCCAATCACTAATAAGTCTGGAACAATGGTTGAAAAGAATCAAGAACACTTATATTTGTTAGGCAATAGAAAGCGTAATTCATTAGTTGAATTATTTTGATTAGTTTGCACCCGGGTCGTTCTGGAGGCAGCAGTGATGCTCCCTCCAGAATTCCCACATCATACTCGTCATGTGATAGTATTGTCGTTGGCATGTCTTCCTCGGAGGGCATGCCAACAAGTGTTTCTGTGGCGATGTGTGTTCCACTGCCTCCCCCTTTGTGCCCTCCAATCGTTGAAAAACACCGGCATTTCTTGTCAGTTTGGAAAAATGTTTGTATCTTTGCGTGGAAATCTATTATTTTAAAGCTGAGAATCATGAAAAGAACCCTTTTTCAAACCCTGTGGCTGGCCCTATTGTTGCTGGTTCCGCTGACGGCATTGGCAGCGAAGAAGAAGCCGCAGAAGGTGATGACAGATCGCGAGTATTGGTGTTCGCAGGCTTACAAGATGGCGCAGCCGGTTCTGGAGAACATGGCGAAAGGCGAACTGCAGAAAAACATGCAGACGGAGTTTTCACCGTCGTTCGACAACCGAAACCGGAAGGTGGTCTACATGGAGACGTTCGGTAGGCTGATGGCTGGTCTGGCGCCCTGGCTCTCGTTGCCCGACGATGAGACCGCCGAGGGCAAGCAGCGTCGCCAGCTACGCGAGTGGGCACTGGCCTCGTTCAAGAACTCCGTAGACCCCGCCTCGCCCGACTACCTCTGCTGGGGCGTGAGCGGACAAAACCTCGTGGATGCCGCCTACATCGCTGAGGCGTTCATCCGTGCCTACGACGCCCTTTGGGTGCCACTCGACGAGGTGACGAAGGAGCGTTACATCAAGGAGTTTAAGATGTTGCGCAAGATTGAGCCGCCCTACACCAACTGGTTCCTCTTCTCGAGTACCATCGAGAGCTTCATCGCGAAGGCTGCAGGATTGAAGGAATACGACGATTATCGCGTGATGACTACCATTCGCAAGGTGGAAGAGTGGTATGTGGGCGACGGCTGGTATGCCGACGGCCCCGTGTTTGCCTTCGACTACTACTCGTCGTATGTGTTCCATGCCATGTATCTGGAGACGCTGCAGAACATGATTGATGCGAAGGCAAACACGCGACTCGACTATCAGAAGTACTACGACCGTGCGTTGAAGCGTGCGCAGAAGCATGCCATCATCCTCGAGCGCTTCATCTCGCCCGAAGGCACGTTCCCGGTTATCGGACGCTCCACGCCTTATCGTATGGCAGCCATGCAGCCGCTGGCCCTGATGGCGTGGTATCAGAAGTTGCCGAAGGACCTCTCGAATGGACAGGTGCGCGCCGCGCTGACGCAGGTGATGCACCGCATGTATGACTACCAGCAGAACTACAACGAGGGCGGCTACCTCACCATTGGCTTCTGCGGTTCGCAGCCCGAGACGGCTGACTGGTATACGAACAACGGCTCGCTCTATATGACGAGTCTGTCGCTCATGCCGCTAGGTCTGCCTGCCGACCATGACTTTTGGACTTGCCCTGCCGAGGAGTGGACGCAGGTGAAGGCGTGGAACGGCAAGCCCTTCCCGAAGGACCACCGCTGGGGCGACGATATACAGACGAGGGATAAGTGGTAACCTCCCCCGACCCCTCCGAAGGAGGGGAGGGCCTGGCGGGCAGGGAAATTTTTTCCCAAGAGATAATCAATAATTAAGAAACCTGAAAAATGAAAAACGATATGATGAAAAAGGTAAAAGTAGTATTGGCGATAGTTTTGTCGGCAGCTGTTCTCCCCTCCTTCGGAGGGGTCGGGGGAGGTTCGTGGACTCCGTCCCAAGTGCGCGACATTGTCTACAAAGTGAATAACACGTGGCAGATGTGGCACGATCAGGAACGGTCGTTCTGGGACCCGGCTGTCTATCACACGGGAAACATGGAGGCGTTCTTCACCTTCGGCAACCTGGCGTGGTATCAGTATTCGAAGGAATGGGCCGATCAGAACCTCTGGCAGGGTGCTCGCGAGGCCGACTCGTCGAAGTGGAAGTATAAGCAGTATGGCGAGTCGATGCAGCATGTGCTGTTTGGCGACTGGCAGATCTGCTTCCAGACCTATCTGGACTTGAACACCGTCTTCCCTGCTGAATACAAGGTGGCACGCGCCAAGGAGGTGATGGGCTTCGAGTGCGCCTCCGAGGCCAACGACTATTGGTGGTGGGCCGATGCGTTATATATGGTCATGCCTGTGATGACGAAGCTGTATAAGCTCACCGGCGATGTGAAGTACCTCGACAAGATGTACGAGAACTGGGAGTATGCCAACTCCATCATGTATGATGAGGAGACGGGCCTCTACTTCCGCGACGGCAAGTACGTCTACCCGAAGCACAAGACCGCTGCCGGCAAGAAAGACTTCTGGGCTCGCGGCGATGGCTGGGTGCTGGCAGCGTTTGCAAAGGTGCTGAAGGACATGCCGAAGAACTACAAGCATCGTAAGACCCTCGTTGCCTACTATCAGAAGCAGGCAGCAGCCGTGGCGGCTTGTCAGCAGGAGGAGGGCTACTGGACACGCTCGATGCTCGACCCCGAGCAGGCTCCCGGTCGTGAGACAAGTGGCACCGCCCTGTTCTGCTATGGTCTGCAGTGGGGCATCAACAACGGTGTGCTCGATGCGAAGAAGTATCAGCCCGTTGCCGACAAGGCGTGGGAATACCTCGCCACCATCGCCCTGCAGCCCGATGGCACCGTTGGCTATGTGCAGCCCATTGGTGAGAAGGCCATCCCCGGTCAGGTGGTCAACCAGAAGTCGGTGACCAATTTCGGCACCGGTGCCTTCCTGCTTGCTGCCTGCGAGTACTACAGGCATGTGAAGAAGTAAAAACCTCCCCCGGCTCCTCCGTCGCGAATGGGGATTCGCTCCCCTTTGTGGGGACGCAGCCACATTGGTGGCTGCTCTAAAGACCCCAGTCGCCTCCGAAGGAGGGGAGGGCCTGCCGGGTAGAGAGGCATTTATATAGTTCTATCGGAAAGAAATTATCAGGAATTACCAGAAATTTCGTTCAGAAATAAGATATATTTAATTAGAGCGAATTAGAAATAATAATATTTCTGATATAAATTTCTGGCAATTTCTAGTAATTTCTTTCCGATAAAATAATAATTGGACTGGGCAATTAAAATATTTAACCATGCGGATACTGATTGTCAATACGAGTGAGATGACGGGAGGGGCGGCACTGGCTGCCAACCGGTTGAAGGACGCGCTGAACAACAACGGCGAGAAAGCCAAGATGTTGGTGCGCGACAAGCAGAGCGATGACATCACAGTGGTAGGACTGCCGCAGTCGTTGCGGAAGCAATGGAACTTCCTCTGGGAGCGCTGGACGGTGTTCTGGCGCCTGCACTTCCTGCGGAAGAACCTCTTCCAGATTGACATTGCCAACATCGGCACCGATATCACCCGTCTGCCGGAGTTCAAGGAAGCCGATATCATCCACCTGCACTGGGTGAACCAAGGCATGCTCTCGCTGAGCAACATCCGCAAGATTCTCGACTCCGGCAAGCCAGTGGTGTGGACGATGCACGACCTATGGCCCGCCAGCTCCATCTGCCATGTGTCGCTGGGCTGCCAGAGCTACAAGACACAGTGCCGCCGTTGCAAATACCTGCCCGGTCATGGCTCCGACAACGACCTCTCCGCGCGAGTGTGGCAGCGCAAGAAAGCCATGCTGAAAGGGCGCCACGTGTGGTTTGTGGCATGCAGCAAGTGGCTGGCAGGCGAGGCGAAGCAGAGTGCACTCTTGAAGGGGCAGAGCATCACCCACATCCCCAACACCCTCGACACCCGCGTGTTCTGCAAGAAGGACAAGGGCGAGGCCCGTCAGCGCCTCGGTCTGCCTGCCGAGGGCCGTCTGTTGCTGTTCGTCTCGCAGCGGGTGGACAACGAAAACAAAGGCATGTCGTATCTCATCGAGGCATGCCAGAAACTCCATGCCCAATACCCCGACATGGCTCACGACACAGGGCTCGTCGTGCTGGGCGGCCATGCCGAGGACTTGGAAGAACAGTTGCCGTGGCCCGTCTATGCGCTGGGCTATGTGTCTGACGAGCACCAAATCGTTGATGCCTACAACGCCTCCGATGTGTTTGTGCTGCCGTCGCTCTCGGAGAACCTGCCAAATACCATCATGGAGGCGATGGCTTGTGGCGTGCCCAGCATCGGCTTCAACGTGGGTGGCATTCCCGAGGAGATAGACCATCGGCAGAACGGCTATGTGGCGAAATACCGCGATGCCGACGACCTTGCTGCCGGCATCCGCTGGGTGCTCGACGAAGCTGACCACGATGCGCTCTCGCGACAGGCAGTGCGTAAGGTGCTGACCAACTATTCGCAACAGAGCGTGGCATTGCGTTACACGGAAGTCTATTATGAGGCGATGGCCTCGAAGCAATTTAAATTATGATACGGTTTACCATCATCACTTGCACGTATAATGCTGCAACGGTGGTCGGGCGCACACTCGATAGCGTGTTGTCGCAGACCTATCACCATGTGGAGCATCTGGTCATCGACGGAGCATCGCGCGATGCCACGATGCAGCTTGTGCGTGCCTACGAGAAAGAGTCGGAGGAAGCAGAGACAGATCACGAACTGGTCATCGTCTCGGAACCCGATAGCGGCCTCTATGATGCCATGAACAAAGGCATCGGCATGGCTAAGGGCGACTACATCGTGTTTCTGAATGCCGGCGACGTGTTCCCCTCGCCCGACACGCTGGAACTCATTGCCGGTTCGGTGGGCGACGGCGAGGCCTTGCCCGGTGTGCTCTATGGCGACACCGACATCGTCGATCATTCAGGCCGATTCCTGCGCCATCGCCGTCTGCAGCCCCCTCGCGAGGGACTGTCGTGGCGGTCGTTCCGACATGGCATGTTGGTCTGCCATCAGGCCTTCTATGCCCGTGCCGACTTGGCCAAGCGCAACCTCTACGACCTCAGCTATCGCTATAGTGCCGACGTAGACTGGTGCATCCGCGTGATGAAGGATGCCGGCGAGAGCATCAAGTATGTCGGCATGGTTGTCGTGAACTACCTCGAAGGCGGGCTCACCACGAAGAACCACCGTCGTTCGCTCGTTGAGCGTTTCCAGGTGATGCGCCACCACTATGGCCTGCCCGTGACGCTGTGGATGCATTTCACATTCGTCTTCCGGGCCATTTTCAAAAAATAATACCCACCCCAACCCCACCTGAGATGATGATACGCTTCGCGTCTTTTAGAAAACAAAAGAAAACATTGAAAACAGACAAAACATTGAGATAATATATAATTGTTTTCTTATGTTGTTTTATGTTTTGTTTTGTATTTTAAAGCCCGCGTAGCGGATTAATCATAAGCAGGGTCAGAGAGTATATGATTACCTAAGAGAAAGGAAGAGAAGCCTATGCGCCGACTGTTACTTTGGGCGATGTTGCTGGTCGCCGTGAGCATTTCTGCCAAATCGTTTGGCAAGCAGCAAGTTGAAGTGTTGAACCTGCGGGTGGAGAACCTCTGCAATCCACAGGGCATCGACACCGCCGCGCCACGCTTCTCGTGGCAGCTGCAGTCGGACGAAAAGGGCGTCCTTCAGCAGTCGTATCGCATTCTGGTGGCATCGTCTGAGGAGTTGCTGGCACGTGGCGAAGGCGACCTCTGGGACTCCGGCGACGTGAAGTCGCGGCAGCAGCTATGGGTGCCCTATGGCGGACAGCGGCTCAGAAGCGGACAGCACGTCTGCTGGAAGCTGCAGGTCACGACCAACAAAGGTCGCAGCGCGTGGAGCGAGCCGCAGACGTTTGGTATCGCCCTGCTCAACGAGAGCGACTGGCAAGGGCGCTGGATAGGTCTTGAACGCTTCATGGACGGCGAGCAAACGGGCAATCACTCGCGCATGGCCGCCCGCTATCTGCGCAAGGAGTTCTCGCTGAAGGACGGCAGTAGCGTGGTGCGTGCCACGGCCTATGTGGTCGGCCTCGGCCTCTATCAGTTCTATGTGAACGGTCAGCAGCTGGCACCTTTTTGCATGATGCCCGTCCCCACCGACTATCGCCAGACCATCTACTACAACACCTTCGACGTCACGTCGTTGCTCGCCAGCCGGAATGCCTTCGGACTGGTGCTGGGCAACGGCTACTACTTTGCTATTCGTCAGGACAAACCCTATAAGAACACCCACTTCGGATTTCCCAAGTGCCGCATGAATGTCGTGGTGGAATATGCCGACGGAACACGCGAGGTGTGGAAGACCGATGAGACGTGGCGCGTCACCGCCGAGGGGCCCATCCGTGCTAATAACCTCTACGACGGCGAGGAATATGATGCCCGCCGCGAGCTGACGGGTTGGAACCGCGTGGGCTTCGACGACTCGCAGTGGCTGCAGGCCGAGCGCACGGCTCTTCCCATGGGAACGCTCTGCGCTCAGATGATGGAAAGCCCACGGCAGCGGTTTGCCACCGAGGGCGATGGCTTTGTAGCGCCTCTGCCTACGGATGGGCTTTCTAATGGTTCGCTGCGCTTCGACATGGGTGAGAACATGACGGGCTTTCTCGCCTTCCGTCCTGCCGGTGAGAAGGGCGACACCATTCGCCTCCGCTATGCCGAGCGACTCAACGCCGATGGCTCGCTCTACACTGAAAACCTACGGTCGGCCCGCTGCGAGGATGTGTATGTCTGCCGCAGCGATGAGCAAGACTGGTGGCAGCCCGCCTTCGTCTATCACGGCTTCCGCTATGTGGAGGTGGTGGGCGTGAGGAATCGTCAGGCGTGGCAGTTCAGAAAAGTGTACGTCGACAATATGCAACCCGACTATCGTTTCGTGACATCCGACAGCACGCTGAATCGTATCGTTCGCAATGCTGCCAACGGCATTCGCTGCAACTATCAAGGCATGCCACTCGACTGTCCGCAGCGCGACGAACGCATGCCGTGGCTCGGCGATAGGACCATGGGTTCGCTGGGCGAGAGCTATCTGTTTCCCAACGAGCGACTCTATGCAAAGTGGATGCGCGACATCTGCGAGGCTCAGCGCGCCGATGGCTGTCTGCCTGATGTGGCTCCGCTGTTTTGGAACTACTTCAGCGATAACGTCACATGGCCCGCCGCCCTGCCTTTCACCTGCGATATGCTTTGGCGGCAATACGGCAATGCAAAGCCGTTCGCCGATAGCTATCCGCACATCAAGAAATGGATTCGACATCTGGTGGAGGCCTTTGGCGATGCCGATGGCATCATCACGAAGGACACCTACGGCGACTGGTGTGTGCCGCCCGAGCGGCTCGAGCTCATCCATAGCGAAGATCCGGCACGCAAGACCGATGGCGCGCTGCTCTCCACGGCCTATGTCATTCGTGTCCTGCATCTGCTGCGCGACTTCGCCAGCGTACAGGGACTCGCCGCTGAGGCTGACGAGTTCCTGCAGCAGGCACAGGCGATGGCCGCGGCATTTAATAATAGGTTCCTCACGCGCGAGGGGGCAGAGGGGCAGGGTGCCTTCTATGGCAACAATACGGCGACAGCCAACCTGCTGCCGCTGGCATTCGGCCTCGTGCCCGACGACTGTCGCGCAGGCGTAGTCGGCAACCTCGTGAAGAACATCGTGGAGAAAAACCAATGCCATGTGTCGTGTGGCGTGATTGGCATCTCGTGGCTTCTGCGTGTGCTCAGCGACAACGGCCGAGCCGATGTGGCCTGGCGCCTCGCCACCACGAAGACCTATCCCTCGTGGGGCTATATGGCAGAGCATGGTGCCACGACTATTTGGGAACTCTGGAATGGCGACACCGCCAATCCTGCTATGAACAGCGGAAATCACGTGATGCTCCTTGGCGATTTGCTGACGTGGTGCTATCAGTATTTGGCAGGTGTAAAGCCCAAGCGACCCACCCCCCAGCCCCTCCCTGTCAGTGAGGGGAGTGAATATCTCCTCGCTCCCGACTTCTCCATCCCCGACTGCTTCTCGGTGGATGCCCGCTATGAGTCGCCCTACGGACCCGTGGTCAGCCAGTGGCAGAAGGACGGCAGCGGACACGTCTCGTGGCAGGTGGCGATACCCGCCAACACCACAGCGACCCTGCGACTCGCCGATGGCACGGAACAGCACATCGGGTCGGGGGCTTATGTCTTCGAGTCGTCATTGCCCGCCATCACCACGCCCGAAGGCATCACGGCGAAGAAGGAGTTCATAGACCCGCAGCCAGCCGAGCCCTCCTGCCATGCTTCCACCATTGTGGAACTGCAGAACGGCGACTTGCTCGCAGCGTGGTTTGCTGGAAAATACGAAGGACATCCCGATGTGAAGATTTGGACCTCGCGCCGCCCCAAGGGTTCGCAGGAGTGGACCAAGCCTGTTATTGCCGCGACGGGAACCTTCGAGGTGGAACCGGGGAAGCTGATTACCGATAACGAACAGGCTCGCATCGCCGGACTCGACAGCACCGATCACGGTCGCAAGGCATGCTACAATCCCGTGCTCTGCCAGATGCCGGATGGCGAGGTGTTGCTATTTTATAAGATAGGTCGCTTCGTGCAGGACTGGACCGGCTGGCTGGTGCGCTCGCGCGACAATGGCCAAACGTGGAGCCAACACGAACCACTCCCCGCCGGCTTCCTCGGACCCGTGAAGAACAAGCCGGAGCTGTTCTCAACATCTCATCTTCTCTGTCCTTCCAGTACGGAGAAAGGCGGTTGGAAGATTCATTTTGAGCGCTACGACCTCATCGGTGGCCGACATTTCCCCACACAGGAAGCATTGGCGGCTCATGCGTCGATGATTGGTCCCATCGAAGCCGAGCAGGCAGAGAAGACTTTTGAGCAGGGCAAGTTGTCGCCTGTAGGTTGTATCCAGCCGAGCATTCTCCGTTTGGCTGATGGCCGATTGAAAGTGCTCTGTCGGTCGCAACACGGCAGACTGGCAACGAGCGAAAGCAGCGACGGAGGCGAAACGTGGTCGAAGGTGACGCTCACCGACCTGCCCAACAACAATTCCGGCACCGATGCCGTGACGGTCTCCCTGCCAGGCAAGAAGGGTAGGGTGGCTCACCTGCTCGTATACAACCCCACGGCTACGCCGCTTGGCGAGCATCGGGCACCGCGCACGCCGCTTTGCGTAGCCATCAGCGACGACGGTGAGCATTGGCGCCACCTGCTCACACTCGAGGATGGTCCCATCAGCGAATATTCCTATCCCGCCATTATTCAAGGTCGTGATGGCACCGTACACCTTATTTATACATGGCGCCGCGAGCGCATCTGCCACGCCGAGTTTCAGTTGCCGTAGTCCCTACATTTCCAAAAGCAATGCTTTGGAGCCACATTGTCATATTTTTCCCCCTAATTTTTTGGAAAACAGTTATTTTTTTGGATTTTAAGTTGCAACCTACGATAATTATATATAACTTTGCAACTGCAAACGAGGGCAACGGCGAAGGTAAATCTGCGCGTCAGAAAGACCGGTCCAGATGCAGCAGTTCAGCCTGAAACCTTGCACGAAATTGCCGGGCAACGCCAGAGGAGCAGGCTTGTCTCGAACCAGAAACGACCACTGCAGGATAGCGACTCCGTGAGGAAATCATGAAAAGCAAATTTCAGAATGTTGTGGAACATAGCTCTTGAAAGTGCAGAGCATAGCTCTTGACAGTCCAAAGCATAGCTCTTGAAGGCCGTGAGCATAGCTTTTAGTGTCCGAAAGCATAGCTTTTGAAAGCGGAAAGCATAGCTTTTAGTGTCCGAAAGCATAGCTTTTGGCGTGGGGGAGTATAGCTCTAGACATCGGGGAGTATAGCTGTTCAAAGTGGAAGACATGCTTCTAAAAAAGGTGAGGCAATAAGCGCCAACAATTAAAAATTATGAAGAAAGAAACAGATAGTAAAAACAAAATCCAGCGTGGGGGAGAACTCAGTTCTGGCCCCGCCAAGCGAGAGTCATTTGTAGTGTATACCTCGCTTAAGGGGAACATTCGCTTCTTCTCTTACGAAGAGATAGGAAAGTTGTTCTGCGGCATGCTCGACTACGCGGATGGCGATGAAAAGGATGCTGTTCTGGAAGCTCTTCCTGACAACGTGAAGGTTGCCTTCAGTTTCGTCTCAAACCAGATGGACGTCAACTTCGAGAAGTATGATCAGATTTGCGAGAAAAAACGCAAGGCTGCCAACAAGCGTTGGGGAAAGTCGGAGGGTGATGCACGTGCATCTTCTGCATTGCATAATGATAATGATACTGAGAATGAGAATGAAAATGAGAATGAGAATGAGAATGAAAATGAGAATGATAATGAGAAGAAAGAAGAAATAAATTCTTCTTCCTCTTCTTCTAATAATGATAGCGACGGCGTCGCTGAGGAGGATGAGGATGAGGAGGAGAAAATTTTAAAGTTTTCTAAGAAAGGAGCATTAGGTTGGATGTCTTTGTTCAAGGAATTGGTGGAAACGAATGAAAGCCGCATTTCTCCTCCCAAGATCATGACACTTGAGCGAGCGAGAGGCCTCTATCAGTTGATCAAGAAGTTTGGTCGAGATACCGTGGCTGCTGTTTTCCGAAAAGCGGCGCAAACCGATTTCCTCAACGGCAAGGGGAAAAACAAGTTCGTTGCATCCTTCGACTGGCTGCTTAAGGAGAATAACTTTGTGAATGTGTATGAAGGCAAGTTCTTTTGCTGACCCACCCCGTGGGGTGGGGAGTTGAGAAGGGTTTAGAAGAGTTCAGAAAGGTTAAGAAAGGTTTAGAAGAGTTCTTTCTCCGCTGCGCTACGAAAGCGCCGCTTCGCGTCGAGCGGAGAAGGGTTCAGAAAGCTGGCGCCACATGTAGGGGCAGACCCCCGTGTCTGCCCGCATAAAAAAGGTACACGCCTGCAAGGCTGAAGAACCCAAGCGATCTTTGACTTATTGATATAAAAAATAAGGAGAGCACGGGCAGACACGGGAGTCTGCCCCTACCCTCCACAAAAGCGTTTCGCTTGATGTTATTGCACATCGATGATGGCCACCCAGCCACCGTTTGGTGCGAGATGGATGGGGAGCGAGGCAGCCTGCGGGTTGTCGGGCACGGTGATGGAGAACTGCTGGCGGTTGTAGTGCATGGCTTGATAGTCGGCATTCTTTCCATCGCGGAAGGCGCTGAGCTGATAGGTGCCAGGCATGAGGAAGCTGAGCGGCAGCTGCAGGTCGCGTTCCTTGTCGTTGGTGATGGCACCGATGTACCACTTCAGGTCTTTACGCTTTGCCACCACCACGTATTCGCCGGCTTCGCCAACCAGGCAGCGCGTCTCGTCCCAGGTGGTGGGCACCGATGCGATGAAGCGGGTGCATTCGTCGTTCTGGTAGTAGCGAGTGGGGTTGTCGGCAAGCATCTGCAAACCACTCTCCAGCACGATGTAGAGTGCCATTTGGAAGGTGCGTGTGCCCATGGCTCCACTGTTCGGACGTCCGGCGCGATACTGCTTGGGTTGCATGTTGTTCATGCCGCCGGGAGTGAAGTCGGCAGCACCCACCGCATTGCGGATGAAGGGGATGAAAACGGTGTTGTTGGGGTCGCAACCGCCCATCTGCTCCAGTCCGAGCACACCTTCATAGCTGATGAGGTTGGGGTATTCGTATTCCAGTCCGGCAGGCGTGAACGCCCCATGGAAGTCGACGATGATGTGATGTTTGGCAGCCTCTTGGACGACGCGCTTGTAGAAGTTGGTCATCCACTGGTCGGCATGGTCCATGAAGTCGATTTTCACGGCCGTGATTCCCCACTGCTCATAAACGCCGAAGATGGTGTCGATGTTCTGCCAGACGGCGAGCCAAGGCAGCCACAGAATGACTTTCACACCTTTGGAGTCGCAATACTTAATAAGGTCGGGCAGGCGCAAGTCGTCGTTGCCGACAAATGGGTCGCGGGTAGACTTTGCCCAGCCCTCGTCGAGCAAGATGTAGCGCAGACCATACTTCGCAGCAAAATCGGTGAAGTAGCAGTAGGTTTCGTAGTTGCAGCCGTAGCGGAAGTCAACGTCCGGTCCGTAGGGCGCTGCACCATTCCACCACTCCCACGACACCTGTCCCGGATGAATCCAGCTGGTGTCCTTCAGCGTGTTGCGGCGGGCGAGCTGCACGGGGATAGTCTGCTCAACGATGCCACGACTATTGGTCACGGCCACCCAGCGCCAAGGCAGTGAGCGACGGCCACTGGTGCGAGCAATGTAAGGTGCCTCCTCGACGATTCGCTCCGAGCGGTCGCCGTTGGGCTCCCACTTCAAGGGTGCCTTCGGATAGATGGGAGAGATGCCGTCGCCCGTTGCGAGCGGAGCGAGGAACTGATGCGGATAGTCGTCGACATCGCTCTCGCCGATGAGCAGCTGCGTGTCGTTCTTGCCCGAGAGCAGGAAGGGAACCGTGGCCTGGCGACGATCGCTGGCAGCCCATTCGGCGATGGTGCTGGTGCGATAGCGCTCCTCGTAGCTGGTGTTGAAGTTCGCGGGTGCCGTCTGATAGTGAGCGGTGAAGCCACTGGCAGGCGTGAAGCGGAAGTGGTCGTCGTAGACGTCGACTGTGCCCTTGCGGCTAAGCACGAAGCGATAGGCCACGCAGTTGTTCATCACGCGCACCTGCATCTGGCAGTTGGAACCCAGTGAGACGCTGACTTCGTTGTAGTTCTCGTAGATGGTGGAGAACTTCAGTGGCACTACGGGCAGGAAGCTATTCTTCACACGGCGTGGCTTGCCCACCGACACATTGCCCTTGGGAAGCGTCTCTTTACCGAGGTTCAGGGAGATGTCGCTGAGTGTGTAGACAACCTGTCCGTTCTTCGACACGGTGTAGCCCAGCTGTCCCTTCGAGTTGTTAAACTGCACGCGGATGGTTCCATCGGGCGAAGTGATGACTTCTCCTGCAAACAGCTGCAGGGAGGAAACGAGGCAGACAAACAGTACTGCTAGTTTTTGCTTGGTGGTGTTCATAATAAAAAGGTATTTATTAATTCTTATAGACATTTACGATAGAGTCGGCCACCTGCTCCATCGACCAGTGGAACGTGCGTTCGGCACGGTCGGCACCTTCGATGATGCCCATCCAGTAGAAGCAGGCAGCACCGTATTGGCGGCAGAGGCGACTCATGTCGGCAGCCTGTCGGCCGGCTTCGGCCTTCTGAGCTGCTGTCGACGAGGCATTGATGGTTTTCTCACCGTCGCCGTTCGAACCGTATTCACCGACGATGACCGGCCATCCCTTCGAGATGATGTAGTTCTGCAGACGTCCGAACATGTCGACCAATGCCTGGTGGCACTCTTTCGTCCACGTCATGTTATAGGTGTTCACCCAGTTCCAGGGGTCGTAGCTGTGCACCTCCACGATGAGATGGTTTTGGCTTGCGTCGGTCGGCATCTTGAAATTCTTCAGCGTCTGCTCGTTGGTGGAAGCGCTATAGGTACTGATGACGAGGTTGCGATACTGGTTGTTGCCGCCCGTGGCACGCACCGCCTTTACGAAGCTCTCGCCCCAGTTCGCCAATGCGCCATAGCTGCTGGTGCTCTTGGGCTGGTTCCATGAGTACGACTTGTCGAGCATCTCGTTATAAGCCTCGAAGACCAGCTTGTCGCCGTAGTTGGCAAAGCGCGTGGCAATCTCCGTCCAGAGCTTCTCATAGCGTGCCTTGCCGGCATCGTAAGCTGAGGCATCGGCCACCACCCACGCTACGTCGTGAGCACCCGTGTCGTGATGCACGTTCAGAATGCAGTACATGCCGGCGTTGATGACGTAGTCGACCACCTCTTGCACGCGGTCCATCCAGTCCTTGTCGACCGTTCCGTCGGCCTGCATGTGCTGATACCAGGTGACCGGCACGCGAATGGCACCGAACCCTTTCTCCTTCAGCTTGCGCATGAGGTTGGCATCGGCCTGCGGCTGGCCCCACATGGTTTCATACTTGTCGGGCGACAGGTGGTCGCCAATCCATGAGCCGTGGCTGTCGAGGGTGTTGCCGAGGTTCCAGCCAGGTCCCATGTTGAGCACCGCCTGTGTGGCACTCTCGTGTCCGTCCTCGGTCTGTGGGGCGGCCTTCGTGGTGTAGCTCACTTTCACCTCGGGGGCTGGCATGTTCTTGGTGTTCTTCACGATTCCTGATGGAATCGTCACAGTGGTGCTGACGCCGGGGTTGCAGACGAGGTTGATGTTGAGCTGCTTGCCTATGGCCTTCGCACTGCTGACGGTGCCGGAGGTGGCTTGAATCTTCGTGTAGTCGGACTCCACGAAGATGATGTTCTGGTCGTAGGTGACGGTGATGGCGATGGTCGGGTCGAGGTCTTTCGAGCCGTCGGCAGGGAAGACGCTCTCCACCTTCGGTGCTTCTACGGTGGGTTCGGGGGTGATGTCGCCGTTGTCGTCGCTACCACCGCAGGCAGTGAGTGTAGTTAGAGCCAGGAATAGAGTGGCAATAGTTAGAAATGGTTTCATAATGTTGTTTCTTTTTGATGTCACGATGGAAATGAATTATTTGTCGGTGCGGAACGGAACGGCGGGCAAACCTCGATGGTTCTTCAGATTACCAATCTGGAAAGCCTTGAAGCAGTAGTGCACGTTCTTGGGTTGCGGCACGTCGGGCGAGCTCAAGACGATGCTCTTGTTGCTCTCGTTCAGACGACCTGTGGCGGGTTTGTAGACGCCGTCGTCGCCGGCAATCTCGAAGCCCTCGATGTCCTGCCAGGGCGACAAGCCGTCGTCGGCATGGCGGAAGAACACCTCTATTTCGTTGCCGTTTACTTGCATGTGGTCGTATTCCGGCGAGTCGCAGGCAATGCTCTTGAAGCCATACGTGCGGTTCAGCGCCATATAGGCCAGGCGGTTGCCCACCTCACGCTTTTGGGCAGGATGAATCTGACCGCGCTCATACGGATAGACCAGGTCGTTGGTGCTCACGCAGCCGGCATTCTCGATGATGCGAGCGGCCTCGTGCTGGCACTCGCGGAAGCGCGGACCGCTCCAGTCGTCGTTGCCACCCCAAGGAGCAATCTCCACAAGGTAGAACGGCAGTTCGCTGGCAGTGCCGCCAAACTCCGTTCGCCAGAGGTCGACCATCGTCTTCAGTCGCTGCGGGTAGGTGTCGTGCTTGCCCACATTCGACTCGCCCTGATACCAGAGGAAACCGCGAACGGTGTAGTGGCGCAAGGGGTGGAGCATGCCGTTATACATGATGCAGGGCGTGTAGTAGTGCCACCACTCGCCATTCCAGCCCTCGCGCTGTTCCTTGGCGATGTCAATATCAGAATATTGCGAGACGATGCTCTCGGGCAGCCAGCCTTCCACCTTTGAGCCACCCCAAGCACAGGCGATGACGCCGACGGGCACATCGAGCACACGCTGCAACATCGTAGCGAAGAAGTAGCCCGTGGCACTCATCCAGGGAGCCGTGGCGGGTGAGGGCACCTGCCACTTGCCTTCCACCGTTTCAACGGGTTTTGTCTGGCCGTTCTTCTGAATGGTCGCCATGCGCACGAAGCGATTCTCCGAAGCGGTGGCGATGACCTCGTTGTTGCCTTCCACGGGGCAGTTCCAGAAGCCGTTGAGCGGCATCTCCATGTTCGACTGTCCCGAGGCAAACCACACCTCGCCAATGAGCACGCGGCTGAGAACGACCTTCTCGCCCCCTTGCTCCTCGATGACGATGGTGTGTTCGTCCTTCGAGGCAGCAGGCGTGGCGATGCTCAGCAGCCACTGGCCGTCTTTGTCGGCACGCGTCGTGAACTTATCGCCCGTCCAGTCGACGGTTATGGTGATGTCGCATTTAGGAGCAGCCTGCCCCCAGAGGCGCGCTTGCGTCTTCTGTTGCAGAACCATGTCGTCGCCAATGATGTCGGGCAGCACAATCTTTGCTTGCACAGGGCTGAGGCTCATGGCAAGAAGTGCACAAACGGCACCGATGAATTTCGTGATTGTTTTCATTTTTTTATTCTTAATCACCCTAATTACCCTAATTACCCTAATCACCCTAATTACCCTTTCTCACGCTTTATCTTCTACACAATCACCTTCGTCTTCCGATACTTCTCGCGAAACGCCGTAGGGTTGCAGCCCTTCCGCTTCTTGAACAGGCGGTTGAAGTTGCTCAGCGTGTTGAACCCGCAGGTGTAGCACACCTCGGCAACCGAATCGGTGGTGTCGATGAGCCGACGGGCAGCATGGCCCAACCGCACGTCGACGATGTATTCGTTGAGGCTCTTTCCCGTGCGCAGCTTGAAGAAACGGCTGAACGCCGAGGGAGTCATATTGACGAGGTCGGCAATCTGCTGCAGGCGCAACTCGTCGCTGTAGTGGCTTTCGATGAACGTCTTCACCTTCAGCACCCGACGGCTGTCGCTCTCCACGCTGACCTTTGCGAAGGCACTCGATGCCAGCTCGTAGGCGCCATCGCTCTTCGAGAGTTCATAGAGGATGGTGAGTAGTTCGCGCGAAGCATAGAAGGCGTCGCTGATGGTCGACAGGCGCTCAATCCTCGGATAGATGTTCATGATTGCCTTCAGCGGGAACGCCACCCCACGTTGCGCCCGTTGACAGAGCTTGCGAATGGAAGCCATCGGATTGGTGCCGAAAGGTCCGGATTCGTTGTTGAAGTCGAGATTGAACTGAACGGTGATTTCATGAATGTCGTCGGAGTGGCATTCGTGTTGCTCCCAGACGTGTTCGAGCTCAGGACCAGTGATGAGCACGAGGTCGTAGTCGCCGATGACTTCGCTGGAGTCGCCAACCACTCTGCGGCAGCCGGCAGCGTTTTCCACGAAATTGAGTTCGCACACGTCATGATTGTGGATGGGGTAGTTGAATTCCGTCTTATGACGGTCGGCCACATACATGAAGTCGCTTTCAGCCAATGGGGTTATTTCGTGCAAGACTCTCGTTTCCATGAAGGCAGGTTTTCGTTATTTATTTCTGCAAAGGTAATAAAAAATGATGTATTGCAAAAAAAATGCACGAGAAATGTGGCGCTTTCTGCTATTATATCGAAAAAAATGGCTACCTTTGCAAGCAAATTTAAAACATAACACTATTCATAGGAACGAGTATGATACTTTTTTTCCAAACTCCCCAAAAGTCCGTGATTGCCACGGCAATTAATCACACCCCCAGTCAGGAAGAAACCAGTGCTCTTTGTTGGCTTTATGGCGAAGCCTCGCTGCTCGATGCAAAGCAGCTGGAAGGATTCTTTGTGGGCCCACGTCGGGAAATGATTACGCCGTGGAGCACGAATGCCGTTGAGATTACACAGAACATGAGCCTCAGCGGCATTTCGCGTATTGAAGAGTTCTTCCCCGTGGCATCGGCCGATGCCGACCACGACCCGATGCTGCAGCGCATGTACGACGGGCTCAACCAGGATGTGTTCACGGTCGACATACAACCCGAACCCATCCGCTACATCGACGACCTGGAAGCTTACAACGAGCAGGAAGGACTGGCGCTGTCGGCCGAGGAAATCAGCTATCTGCACGACATTGAGAAGCAGAACGGGCGCCCGCTCACCGACTCTGAGATTTTCGGCTTTGCCCAGATTAACTCCGAGCACTGCCGCCATAAGATTTTCGGTGGCACCTTCATCATCGATGGTGAGGAAAAGGAGTCGTCGCTCTTCCAGATGATTAAGAAGACCACGAAGGAGAACCCCAATAAGATTCTCTCGGCATACAAAGACAACGTGGCGTTTGCCCAGGGACCGATGGTGGAGCAGTTTGCACCGTCTGACCAATCAACAGCCGACTGGTTCCAGGTGAAGGAGATTGAAAGTGTCATCTCGCTGAAGGCAGAGACGCACAACTTCCCGACGACGGTGGAACCGTTCAACGGTGCCGCTACGGGCACGGGTGGTGAGATTCGCGACCGCATGGGCGGCGGTACGGGCTCGTGGCCCATCGCCGGCACGGCAGTCTATATGACGAGCTATCCGCGCCTCGATACCGAAGACGGTGAGCTGCGCGACTGGGAAGACCTGCTGCCCGTTCGTCAGTGGCTCTATCAGACGCCCGAGCAGATTCTCATCAAGGCCTCGAATGGTGCCAGTGACTTCGGTAATAAGTTCGGTCAGCCGCTCATCACGGGCTCCGTGCTCACCTTCGAACATCAGGAGGGAGAGGAGAAGTACGCTTATGACAAGGTGATTATGCTGGCAGGCGGCGTGGGCTATGGCAAAAAGCGCGACTGCCTGAAGAAGGAACCGCAGAAAGGAAATAAGGTGGTGGTTGTCGGTGGCGACAACTATCGCATCGGACTCGGTGGCGGATCGGTATCGTCGGTCGACACGGGTCGCTATAGCAATGGCATCGAGCTGAATGCTGTGCAGCGTGCCAATCCTGAAATGCAGAAGCGCGCCTACAACCTCGTGCGTGCACTGGTTGAAGAAGACCAGAATCCCGTTGTCTCCATTCACGACCATGGCTCGGCAGGCCATCTGAACTGCCTCTCGGAGCTGGTCGAGGAGTGCGGTGGTGAGATTGATATGGCAAAGCTGCCCATCGGCGACCAGACGCTTTCGGCCAAGGAAATCATTGCCAACGAGAGTCAGGAACGCATGGGCCTGCTCATCGACGAACAGCACATCGACCACGTGCGGCAGATTGCCGAGCGCGAGCGTGCTCCGCTTTATGTAGTCGGTGAGACCACGGGCGATGCTCACTTCTCGTTCCGTCAGGCCGATGGCGTGAAGCCCTTCGACCTCGATGTAGCACAGATGTTCGGCCACTCGCCGAAGACCATCATGCGCGACACTACCGTGGAGCGACTCTACGAGCCCGTGGCTTACGATGCCGCGCGGTTCAATGAATATCTGGAGCGCGTGCTGCAGCTGGAGGCCGTGGCTTGTAAGGACTGGCTCACGAACAAGGTAGACCGTTCGGTGACAGGTAAGATTGCACGCCAGCAGTGCCAGGGTGAGATTCAGCTGCCGCTCTCCGACTGTGGCGTGGTAGCCCTCGACTATCGTGGCCGCAAGGGTATTGCAACGGCACTGGGACACGCCCCGCAGGCTGGACTGGCTTCGCCCGAGGCCGGCAGTGTGCTCTCAGTCGCTGAGTCGCTCACGAATATCGTATGGGCCCCGCTCGCAGAGGGCTTGGAGAGCGTGTCGCTCTCAGCCAACTGGATGTGGCCTTGCCGTTCGCAGGAAGGCGAGGATGCCCGCTTGTACAGTGCTGTGGAAGCCCTGAGCGACTTCTGCTGTGCACTCGGCGTGAATGTTCCTACGGGTAAGGACTCGCTGTCGATGTCGCAACAGTATCCGAACGGTGAGAAGATCATCGCTCCCGGAACGGTGATCGTGAGCAGTGGCGGCGAGGTCGACGACGTGCGCAAGGTGGTCAGCCCCGTGCTGGTGAACGACAAGCGCTCGAGCCTCTACCACATCGACTTCTCGTTCTGCGAGCAGCGCCTCGGCGGTTCTGCCTTTGCTCAGAGCCTGGGCAAGGTGGGAAGCGATGTGCCAACAGTGACCAATCCTGAATATTTCGTCGACTGCTTCAACGCTGTGCAGGAGCTCATCCGTCGTGGATGGGTGATGGCAGGCCACGACATCTCGGCTGGTGGTTTGATTACCACACTCCTTGAGATGGCATTTGCCAACAAGCAGGGCGGCATACACGTTAATCTGCACGACATCTGTGCCGATGGCGACATTGTCAAAACACTCTTCGCTGAGAATCCCGGTGTGGTTATCCAGGTGAGCGACGAACATAAGTTCGACCTCCGCGACTATCTGGAGGATGTGGGTGTAGGCTTCGCAAAGATTGGCTATCCCATTGAGACAGGTCGTGAGCTGATCATCAAGAATAACGATGACGAGATGACACTCGACATCGACCATCTGCGCGATGTGTGGTATCAGACCAGCTATCTGCTCGATCGTCGTCAGAGTCGCAATGGCATGGCTCGCGAACGCTTCGAGAACTACAAGCAGCAGCCGCTGGAGATGAAATTCCCGCGTGGCTTCACGGGCAGTCTGCGCCAGTATGGCCTGAGCTTCGACCGCAGCTGCAACGTCGCTGCCGACAATCGTCCGAAGGCTGCCATCATCCGTGAGAAGGGCACCAATGGCGAACGTGAAATGGCTTACTGCCTCTACTTGGCTGGCTTCGATGTGAAGGATGTCATGATGACCGATCTCATCACGGGTCGCGAGACGCTCGACGAAGTCAACATGATTGTGTTCTGTGGCGGATTCTCGAATAGCGACGTGCTCGGCTCGGCAAAGGGTTGGGCTGGCGCCTTCCTTTACAACCCCAAGGCAAAAGAGGCCCTCGACCGTTTCTATGCCCGCGAGGACACGCTGTCGCTCGGCATCTGCAATGGTTGCCAGCTGATGGTGGAACTGGGACTGATCGACAAGTCGGCTCAGGCAAAGATGCTCCACAACGTGTCGCACAAGTTCGAGAGTGGCTTCCTCACACTTGCTATTCCTGAGAACGAGAGTGTGATGTTCCGCACGCTCGGTGGAACGAAGCTGGGCATCTGGGTGGCTCACGGCGAAGGTCGTTTCTCGTTGCCCGAGGGCGAGCAGAAATATCATGTTATCGCGAAATACAACCACCATGGCTATCCCGCCAACCCCAATGGCTCCGACTTCGATGTTGCCGGCATCTGTTCTGCCGACGGCCGCCATTTGGCCATGATGCCGCACTTGGAGCGTGCCCTCTTCCCCTGGCAGAATGCATGGTATCCCATCAGCCGCCGCATGGATGAGGTGAGCCCGTGGATTGAGGCCTTCGTCAATGCCCGCCGCTGGGTGGAAGAGAAGGTTGCAAAGTGACAAGGTGACAAAGAAACAAGGTAACAAAGTACCAAGGTGACAAGATAAGGTGACGAATATGCTGTTGCAATTGTTTAAGACTTTTGGCAAGATTGGGGCTTTCACACTGGGTGGAGGCTATGCGATGATTCCAATCATTGAAGACGAGGTGGTCGACAAGCACCACTGGATCTCACGCGAGGAGTTCATCGACCTCATTGCTGTGGCTCAGAGCTGTCCCGGCGTGTTTGCCATCAACATCTCGACATTCATCGGCTATAAGCTACGAAAGGAGAGCGGTGCCATCGTCTCGGCGTTGGGCGCCGCCCTGCCTTCGTTCATCATCATCTTGCTCATCGCCATGTTCTTCCATCGCTTTATGGATGTTCCTTGGGTGGCAGCGATGTTCAGAGGCATCCGTCCGGCAGTGGTTGCTCTCATCGCAGTGCCGACGTTCAACCTGGCAAAGAGTGCGAATATCACCCTTTCAACCTGTTGGATTCCCATCGTCACGGCCTTGCTCATCTGGCTGCTGGGTGTCAACCCGGTGATCATCATCATCGCAGCTGCCATCATCGGCTACCTCTATGGGCAGTTCATTACTCCTACGGAGTAGTTGAGAGTTTAGAGTTGAGAGTGCTTTCTCCGCTTCGCTACGAAAGGTTGAGAAAGGTTGAGAAGGGTTAAGAAAGGTTGAGAAAGGCTTTTTCTCCCCTGCGCTACGATAGTTCGAGCGGAGATTTGCATAATCGATAATCGTCAATCTGTACAATCGTAAATAAAGATGATATATCTCTATCTGTTCATCACATTTTTCGAAATCGGGCTCTTCGGGTTCGGTGGTGGTTATGGCATGCTCTCGCTCATACAGACAGAGACCGTCGTGCATCACCACTGGCTGACAACGGCGGAGTTTACGAACATCGTGGCTATTTCGCAGATGACGCCCGGTCCCATTGGCATCAACTCGGCAACCTATTGCGGCTATGCAGCAGTACACAATGCAGGCTTCAACGGGGCAATGGCGGTGTTGGGCTCGTTCACGGCGACGTTTGCACTGGTTCTGCCCTCGCTCATCTTGATGATTCTCATCAGTAAGTTGTTCATGAAATACATGGACACGCCAGTTGTGCAGAACATCTTCACGGCCTTGCGACCCGTGGTGGTGGGCCTGCTGGCGGCGGCAACGCTCTTGCTGATGAACGACGAGAACTTCTCTACACCAAAGGTGAATCCGTGGCAGTTCTGGATCAGCGTCGGCTTGTTCGTAGCCACATTCGTCGGAACGAAGTGGGTGAAAATAAACCCCATCAAGATGATTTGCTTCGCTGCCTTCGCAGGACTCATCCTGCTCTACTGACAAGAAATCGACTTATTGTATCACTACTATTTTCCTAACCAAAATGAAAACTACTAGACAACTCCTCTCATTTCTCTTGTGCACATTGGTGCTGAGTGCAATCTCGCAGAAGGCCGACGCGCAGCAGCGTAGGCGAATGATGCGTTCGTTCAAGACCGATACCGCGATGGTTCACGATCCGGTGATGGCCTATGAAAACGGTACTTATTATCTCTTTAGCACAGGCCGCAAGTTGCAGCTCATGACATCGGAAGATAGGAAGACGTGGCGCTTCTTTCCAGATGGTGTGATGCCAGAGGTTCCCGAGTGGGCACATAAGGCCGTACCGGGATTCCAAGACCATGTGTGGGCTCCCGACATCATTCGCTGGCATGGCCGCTGGTGGCTGTCGTACAGCTGCTCTACCTTCGGCAAGAACACGTCGGCAATAGGCCTGATGAGTACGCCGACGCTGGCACGCCCCGAATGGAAGGACCTTGGTTGTATCATCGCCAGCAACTCTCCTGAGCCTAATGCCGATAAGAGCCTGCGCGACGACTGGAATGCCATTGATCCCTGCTTTGTCATCGACGATAACGACAATCCGTGGCTGGTATATGGTTCATTCTGGGATGGCATACAACTGGTCCGCCTAGATAGCACGATGCATGTGGCTGCAGGCGAGAAGCCGCAGACTATTGCCCGTCGCTACAAGACCGCACCTCCGGGACTGGAGAATCCCACGTCGAAGTGGGCGGGTGTGAACGCCATTGAGGCTCCGTTCATCTACAAGCGCAACGGCTGGTATTATTTGTTTGCCAGCTGGGATTACTGTTGCCGCGGTGAAAAGAGCAGTTATAATGTGGTGGTGGGACGCAGTCGCAAGGTCGATGGACCCTACTGCGACCGCAACGGAAAGAAGATGACCGAGGGTGGTGGTACACTCGTCATCGAGGGTGATAAAAAAGAATTTGAGGCTGCTGGCCATTGCGCCGTTTATGATTTGCCGACGACGCTCCTCGACATGCGTCCTCGCACGCTCTTCATCTGTCACGGCTACTACCTGCCGATGCACGGCCAATCCATCCTCGTGCAACGTGAGATTGAATGGACCAAGGATGGTTGGCCCGTGTTGAAATAACACCTAAAGGCAACAAAATAGCACCTAACGTATAAACGGCCTGAAGGGCCAACAGCCACCAGCCCAGGGCAGCGCCCTGGGAATTGAGGGTTTTCGCATGGTTTTTCGCGCTGTAAGTGCAAAAGCTTTTGCCCTTTCAGGGCGAGGTTTATCTTGCACCATACCACCCAGGGCGTTGCCCTGGGCTGGTGGCTGTTGGCCCTTCAGGCCGTCCCTTTCTACGCTCGAGCTTACCCGCTTTCGTAGCACAGCGGAGAAAGAACCATTCATAACCTTTCTCAACCATTCTCAACCCTTCTCAACTTTTCTCAGCGAGCTGAGAAAGAACTCTCAACTAAACTTTACTCTTCCGACTCTTCAGTCGCAATAATCTTGGGACCTCTGATGAGGTCCTTTTTTGTGATGCCACTGAGGATCTCGATGCGAATGCCATCGCTCAAGCCCGTCTTCACGCTGCGACGTTCGTACTCCTTCTTATCGCCTTCGCCCTTGATGACATAGACGAAAGTATTGCCGTCGCTGAATTCAATAGCACTCTCAGGAATGGTGAGGGCCTGCTTCACCTCAGCCAGTACGATGTTTGCATTGGCAGAATAGCCACTGCGAATCTGAGCTGCGCTGATGCCTTTCTCGCCAACACGCTGCGGAGCCTTCGCCTGTTTGTTGATCTGTCGCTGCAGCACAGCCGCCTTCAGCTCGAACTGGTTGGCGCCGTTGCTTTCGACTGCCTTCGGGGAGATGTATTCCAGTGTAGCATCGAACGTCAGGTCCTGCATGGCACCGATGGTGATCTGCATGGGCATGCCGGCTACGAGGCTTCCCACCTCCGTCTCATCGATGTTTCCACGGAAGATAAGGTCGCCCATATTGGCAACGGTGGCAATCGTCGTACCATCGTTGAAGGTGTTGCTGAGAATCACCGAATTACCTACTTTCACGGGGATGTCGAGGATAAGACCCGTGATGGTAGAGCGGATGAGGGTCGACGATGCCGAAGCATTGCTCTTGGAGACACCGTCGCGCACCACTTGCAACTGGTCGGTGGCGGCTGTCACCTCCTCGCGAGCCTGGCGGTAGGCCTGTCGTATCTTGTCGTATTCGTCGGCCGACACCAGTCCTTTGTCGAAGAGCACCTGCTCGCGGTCGAGGTCGGTCTTTGCCTGTTGGGCGTTCACCGTCGCCAGTCGCACACGTGCTTGTGCCGACGAGAGCTGCTGCATGTCGGGGATGACTTTTACGCGGGCGATGACTTCGCCAGCCTGCACATGGTCGCCGGCCTCCTTCATGATTTCGGCAATGATTCCACTGATCTGCGGTTTCACGTTCACCTCGTTGCGAGGCTCAATCTTTCCCGTCACGACGGTGGTCTTCTTCAGATCCATCACCTCGGGTGTGAACTCTTCGTAGACGTCGGGTTTCGGCTGCGACTTCATCCACAGGAACACAAACATGCCGATGAAGACCAGTGCCACCAGCAGTGCAATCACGATTTTGAAATACTTCTTCATAATGTGCTATTTTTTCTTTTCTTTTATTGTCATAATTTATTCGTCGCGCATGGCATCGACGGGCTTGATGCTCATGGCACGGGCGGCGGGGGCAAGGCCGGCCAGCACACCGAGCACGCTCAGCAGGACGGCGGCTCCAACGGCAGTCCAGAATCCCACCTGATAGTGGGCGTTGACGATGCCATCGGTGGTGTCTCCCATTTCCACCATTTGTAGGATGATGACTGCAAACAGAATGCCGCTCATGCCAGCTACGGCGGTAAGCAGAATGCTCTCGCTGATGATCTGACTCAGGATGTCGCGGGGCGTCGCTCCGATGGCACGACGAATGCCAATCTCGGTGGTTCGCTCGCGCACGGTCACCATCATGATGTTCGACACGCCGATAGCACCGGCCAACAGCGTGCCGATGCCCACGAGCCAGATGAGGAAGTTCACGCCATTGAACAGGTTGTCCATCATGCCGAACAGCACTTCCGTGTTGAACACCGTGACGGCCTTCTCGTCGGTCGGGTCGATGTGGTGGGCGCGTGCCACCACTTCACGAATGTGTTGTGAGATGTTGCTCATCGTCACGCCAGGCTTGGCTGTCAGACAAATCAAGTCTACATTGTCGCCCAAGTTGTAAGCCTGCTGCATGAGCGACATCGGTATCGACACACTCTCCTCGGCCGAACCATTGATGTTTACATTGCCGGCGCTGTAGTCGACACCCACCACTTGATAATAGGTGGAGTCGATGCGCACCATCTCGCCACATGGGTCGCCGCCTTTGGGAAAGAGCGTCTTGTAGACTTTCTTGCCGAGCACACACACCTTGCGTCCTTGTGCGATGTCCATATCGTTCAGGAAGCGGCCGTAGCGCATCTGCGGCTCTTCCACGCGTGCATAGTCGGCGAGGAGTCCTTTCACGTTGCTGCTATAGCGCTTGTCGCCAGCCACCACCGTGCGACCCCATCTCGTTAGGGCAGGGGAGACAATGTCCAGCTCCGGCACCTGCTCCTTCAGTCGCTCCACATCCTTCATATCGGCACTCCACTGCCGTCCCTTGCGGAAGCCGTGGTAGGGCTTTGTGGTGTTCTGTGCAAAGACGAAGGCCGAGTTGGTGGCGAATCCCTCGAACTGTCGTTCCAACTTCTCCTTCAGCCCGTCGCCGCCTCCGATGAGGCCCACGAGCATGAACACACCCCAGAACACGCCGAAGCCTGTGAGCAGCGAGCGGCTCTTGTTGCGTGTCAGCGTGTCGATGATTTCGCGATATGTGTCGAGGTCTATTCTCAATGTTTTATATTTTTTCTCCCTAGAAAAGGGGATGGTGTCTGTTGAAATGTTATTCTGCTCGAAGTGCTTCGATGGGACGTATGTGGGCAGCCTTGCGGGCGGGCACCAGTCCTGCCAGCGTGCCGGCAATGATCATAACGAGTGTGGCTTCGATGCAGACGTCGAATCCCACGGTGGGGTCTACGAACATCGTTGCCTCAAAAAGTCCCGTGCTCACCTTCTCATGACCGATGGTCGCATCCATATAGAGGTTCGCGCCGATGCCCAGAAGCATACCGATATAACCAAAGAAGGTTGTGATGAGCACACTCTCGATGATGATCAGGCGCAGGATGGCATTGGGTGTGGCACCGATGGCTTTGCGGATGCCAAACTCGCGGGTGCGTTCCTTCACGGTGATGAGCATGATGTTCGACACACCCACGATGCCTGAGAGCAATGTGAAGATGCCGATGATCCATAGTGCCGTACGGATGATGCCCATGCCGGTATTCATCTGCAGGTTTTGTGTAAAACGGTTCCATATCCACACCGACTCCTCGTCGTCGGGAGCAGCACGGTGGTTTTTGTTCAGGCGAGCACGATATTGTGCTTCGAAGTCCTCGTTCTGCTTCATGGAGTTCAGTCCGTGGAACGAGAATTGCAACGTTCCCACGCGGTCACCACGGTTATACATTGAACGCAGGGTGGTGAAAGCCGTGAACACCTCCGAGCTCATCCGGCTCTGGTCGGCCTTCAGGATGCCCACCACGTTGAAGGCGATGCCGCTGACGTTCACATGTTGCCCGATGAGATTCTTGGGCTGGTGCGGCAGCAGTTCCTTCGCCTGGTCTTCGCTGACCACCAGCACCTTTCGCATCTCTCGCATGTCGATGTCGTTGATGAAGCGTCCGTAGCGCATCTCTCGCTTGCTGATGGCAGCATCGTTTGGATACACACCCGATAGCTGTGCACTGATGTAGTTCTCGCCAAGGCTGATGGTGATTCCGCCCTGCGACAACTGGGCGCCTACTTCGTCGATATGGCTGGTGAACTCACGGCCGGTAGCGTCGAGGTCGGCCTGTCGGAGTTCGATGGAACGACCTTCCTTCAGTCCATCGTAGGCCTTCGAGGTCTGACCGCCGAAAATCTTCATGGAGTTGGAGAGGAAGCGTCCCGAGTTCTGTGTCAAGGCATTGATGAGTCCGTTGCCGGCGCCGAGCAAGAAGATGAGCATGAAGATTCCCCACGCCACAGCAAATCCTGTTAGCGTGGTGCGCAGCTTATTACGCTTCGCCGTCGACCATATTTCAGCTAGAATGTCATGCATAATTATTTACAACCTTTTTATTTGATCGGTCAGACACAGGGGTCTGCCCCTACAACTAAACGTCTCAACTTTTGGAGCAGCGAGAGCAGAGTGATGCTTGCATCAACTCTGCCGAGTCGTGACAAAAGTCATGGAACGAAGTTACATAACCTCTCAACCTCATTTCATCACTCCTCCTGTTCCGAAGGGGCTGGCGTTGTGGTCGAGGTTCTCCTCGATGTTTCCGATATTACCGTCTTTGATATGTATGATTTTATTTGTTTCGTTTGCCACACCGCTCTCGTGAGTCACCACGACGATGGTCTTGCGCTCCTCAATGTTGAGTTGCTTCAGCAGTTGCATCACTTCCACCGATGTGTGTGAGTCGAGAGCACCCGTAGGCTCGTCGGCCAGAATGATTTTCGGCTGTGTGATGAGTGCACGAGCAATGGCCACACGCTGCTTCTGTCCACCGGAGAGCTCGTTGGGGTAGTGTTCTGCCCAGTCCAGTAGTCCCAAGCGGTCTAGATAGTCGAGTGCCATCTGGTGACGTTTGCGGCGAGACACACCCTGATAGAACAGCGGCAACTCCACGTTCTCCACCGCCGTCTTAAAGCCGATGAGGTTGAACGACTGGAAGATGAAGCCGATCATGCGATTGCGATATTCGGCGGCTCGCTTCTCCGATAGGTCTTTGATGAGCGTGCCTGCCAAGTGGTATTCCCCCTCGTCGTAGTTGTCGAGGATGCCCAGAATATTCAGCAAGGTGGATTTCCCGGAACCCGATGCACCCATGATGCTGACGAACTCGCCTTCACCAATGTGCAAGTCGATGCCCTTCAGCACGTGCAGGGGCTGAGCACCGAAGTAAGTCTTATGTATGTTTTTGAGTTGTATCACCTTTTTACTTTAAACCTTTTACTCGCGCCGCAGGCGCCTTACCCGTCGCGTAGCGACTTTACACTTTAAACGCCCGAAGGGCTTTGCACCGCGCGCGCAGCGCGCTTACCCTGCCACGTTTCCGTGATAGTCGATCTTGAAGTTGATGGGCAGCTCGTATTCCACCTTCATTGGTATGCCATTGCGCACACCCGGCTTCCATTTCGGCATGCCCGACACCACGCGGATGGCCTCCTCGGCAAACAGCTCGAGCACCTTCTCGCGGGTGCGGCGCTTCTCATCGCCTGCCAGTCGCTGGAACGGCTTGCGGTCTTCTACCGTGATGCGGTTCTCCGTCACGCGCACATCGCTGATCGTCCCGTCTGTGTTCACCACGAACTTCACAATGGTCTGTCCTTCCAGTCCGTAGTTGCTAGCTGTGCGTGGATAGTTGATGTGGCGGCCCAGATACACCATCATCGCATTGTCGCCGCCGGGGAACGTCGGCTCACAGGCACGACGCGAACGTGGAATCTTCACTCGCGAGTAGTCGAGGTGTTTCAACCGTTCGGCCAGCTTTTCTATCTGCACGGTGGCGAGCAAGACCTTTCCTTCGGTGTTCAGCACGATCATCGATGGTATCCACTTGATGCCGAAGGCCTGAGCCGTCAGCGACTCCTTCATCTTCTTCATCTCGCAGAACTGCAGACCCTGCATGCCGCTCTCGGTGACGTAGTTCCACCACTTCTCACGATCGGTGTCGTAGGAGATGTGGATGAACACCAGACTGTCGTTGGCATTCTCTTCCTCCAGCTTCACCATCTCAGGCATATCCTTTCGGCAGTCGGGACACCACGAAGCCCAGAAGTGCAGTACGACATATCGGCCGCGCAGGTCGTTCAGGCGGGTGTTCGAGGTGCTGTCGACCATGAAGTCGGGAGCCTCCATGCCACCTTTCAACATCTCCTGCGCATAGAGCGAGTCGAGGTCCTGTGCCATTGTCGGCATCGCAGCCCAGCAACCCAGCAGGATGCCAACCATCTTAAGAATCGTAAGTCTTTTCATATCTTATCTTATTTCTCTACTATTATTATTTATGACCCTCTCATGTAGGGACGCGGCGTCCCTACATTTCCAAGGGCAAATGTCCCCTTATGCCCTATCACTCCCCTTTTTATCCTTTTATACCCTTTCTTTCCCTACCTCCAACACTTGGTCGCAATAGTCTACGACGGCGGGGCGGTGGGTGATGAAGATCACCGTCTTGTCCTTCCGGCCGAGTACGTTCTGCAGCAGTTGCCGTTCGGTTTCGGGGTCGAGGGCGCTGGTGGCCTCGTCGAAGAGCATCACCGGACGGTTTCGAAGCAAGGCACGGGCGATGGCGATGCGTTGTGCCTGCCCCTCGCTGAGTCCACCGCCTTTCTCCGAGCACGCTGTGTCGAGCCCCTTCGACAACTCGTCAACGAAGTCGGCGCAGGCGTCGTGCAGGGCTTCCATCATTTCTTCATCGGTGGCATCGAGACGTCCCAGTCGCAGGTTGTCGCGAATGGTGCCGCTGAGCAGCGTGTTGCCTTGTGGCACATACACCAGGTTGCAACGCAGCAGGGGCGACACGGGCCGTGCATGGCGCTCATCATAGATTTCGATGCTTCCCTCTTGTGCATGCAGCAATGCCAGGATGAGTCGCACCAGCGTGGTCTTGCCAGCGCCGGTCTCGCCCAATACAGCCGTACAGCTACCCGGACGGAAGTCGAACGACAGGTGGTTGATAACAGGAACGATGCCTGCCCGACGTGCCGATGGGTGTTGCTCCTTGTCGTTTGAGGGCGCGCCTTCCGTTTCGTTGACGGTATGACTCTCCTCGTAGGTGAAGCTGACGTCGCTCAGGCGGATGCCGCATGGCGACTTCATATAGATGGGGTCGCCCTGTTCTTCCAGCGGGTTCTCCTCGAGTTCCATCAGTCGCTCGGCAGCGGTGAACACCGAGACGAACTGCGGCACGAGCTTCGTCAGCGAGCGTGCCGGACTTTGTATCTTGTTCACCAGTTGCAGGAAGGCCGTCATGCCACCAAACGACAGCGTGCCACCTGACATGCGGAGGGCTGCCCAGAGGAAGGCAACGAGATAGCCCAAGGCGAAGCCGAAGTTCACGATGAGGTTCGACACCACGCTGAATGCCGTGCGCTTCACCACATTGTGGCGCAGCTCGCTCTGCGTAGCCTCCAGCCGGTCTACCATGTGGTCGTCGCTCTCCAGTGTCTTGATGAGCATGCGGTTCTGGATGGTTTCCTGCAACACGCTCTGCACCTTTGAGTCGCTCGTTCGAACCTCACGGGTGAGCTTCCGCATGCGTCCCACATAGATTTTGCTCAGGCCGATGAACACAGGGATGATGGCCACGGTGATGAGTGCCAGCATGCGGTCCATCGTAAAGAGATAGCAGAAGGCACCAATGAACAGCGCAGCTACGGAGAGCGTGCTTGGAATCACCTCGGTGAGGAAGTTTACGACGTTTGTCACGTCGAACTCCAAGCGGTTCAGCACATCGCCCGAGTGGCGGCTCTCCTTGCCCTGCCATTGTGATCGCAAGATGCGGTCGAGCATGTGCTGCTGCATGCGGTTCTGCGCCCTAATGCCCAGAATGTTCTTAATCCAGATGCTCGAGATGTGCAAGGCAAAGTCGGCTAGGATGAGTGCTGCCATGATGCCCACGGCAACATAGAGCGACCCTTCATCCACGCCCTCAGCAACCTCGATGGCATGTTGCACCGCCCACACCTGAGCGAGCGACACCCCCACCGACAACAGGCCGATGCTGGCGTTCAGTCCGGCTTGCAGGCGGTTGCCCCTCCACGCGCGCCACAGCCACTTCAGGATGTTGCGCACCGAGTATTTGTTTTGCCCCCTAAGATAGGGGGTTGGGGGTCTGGTCATATTTGTTCTTCTCTATTTTCAAATTAGGATTGGGGGAATCTTCAGTTATTTAATTACTCAAGACCCCCAACCCCCTATTTTAGGGGGCTTGAACTATCTCGCATCCATTCCCCACATCATCTTCTCGCGCAGCGTGGCGAAATAGTGTTGTGAAGCACGCTTCACGATTCTTACCGTGTAGGGTGCTTTGCTGATGACGAGTGGAATGCGTTCGTCGAGTGTGGCCGAGCGGCCGTCGACGGCTACGAGGTAGTTATGTGTACGACTCTCCACGGTCAGCTCTATCACGCTGTCGTCGTTGATGACGATGGGACGAATGTTGAGCGAGTGGGGGGCCACAGGCGTCAGACAGAGAATGCCCGTCAGTGGTGCCATGATCGGTCCGCCGTTCGAGAGGTTATAGGCCGTCGAGCCGGTGGGTGTCGACACGACGAGTCCGTCAGCCTGATAGGTCACCAGCTCATCGCCGTTGATGCGAGCGTGGATGGTAATCATCGAGGCATTGTCGCGCTTCAGCACGGCAATATCGTTCAAGGCGTAGGGGTAGCCAATCGAACCACTTGAACCGTCGCGCAGCGACATTGAACCATTTGAACCACTTGAACCGTCGCGCAGCGACTTTGAACTTTGAACCTTGAACTCTTGCTCGTCTCCCAGCGACAGCTTGATCGCGGCATGTTCCTCCACGCGACATTTGCCGGCATAGAGTTCGTCGAGTGCCTGTTCAATCTCGTTGGGCAGAAAGTCGGCGAGGAAACCCAGTCTGCCAGTGTTCACGCCGATGATAGGAACGCCCGTCGCCCCAACGTGGCTGGCGGTCTTCAGCAACGTGCCGTCGCCACCCATCGAGATGGCGTAGTCGACGGGGAAGTCCAACACGTCGAACACATGCATGCTGTCGCAAAGCGCTGCCACAACGGGCTCGCCGCCGTGCATCTGCCGCAGGAAGTCGTAGAACGTGCGCTCTACGAAAACCTCTGCCTCGTGTTGTTGCAGACAGCCAAGCAGCAGTGCTGCTGAGGCCGACTTCTTCGTCTGGTATTCGTTGCCGAAAAGGGCAAATCTGAGTTTCTGTTCCATCTTATAGCCATACGTTTTCTGGTGATTCCATTGGCATCACCTCCGTACGTAGGTGCAAAGATACACATTTTCTTCTTAAATACCGACATCCTACCACTTTTTTATGAAAAAATAAGTGATAAATAAAAGGAATAAGAAACGTAGAAACAAATTGAAACAAAGAAGGAATTAAATGATTTAGTTTTAGCAAAAGCATTGCTTTCAGCCTCTTAGAGCATTGACTTTAGACGCTCAAAGCATTGACTTTAGAACCCAAGAGCATTGACTTTAGAGTCCAAGAGCATTGACTTTAGAGCCCCAAAGCATTGCTTTTAGAACCCCAGAGCATAGCTCCTGAGGTTACGGAGCATAACTCCTGAGGTTACAGAGCATTGCTCCTGAGGTTACGGAGCATAGCGAATGTTTTTGGTTGACTGCAAATCCAACCTCCCAACCTCCCGTCTTGCTCGCAAACGCCTTGCTGCAAAGGGTTTCGGGGCGGGAGGTGTTGCACCGACACCTCCCGTCAACCTCCCGTGCTGCCCCAGCTCTGGTCATCCTAAATCGGTCATTAGGAACAGGATTACACATAGTAGGGACGGGCTTCATTGCCCGTCAGCAAGCAGGAAACTACCATTGGAAACAACTCATAGCTGATTCGAGTTCGTTTCGCCTGAACACGAAAAGGCGCGGGAGGTTACACGGGAGGTCTGACGGGAGGTCACACGTGAGGTCTGGCGGGAGGTTAATATTCTCCTAAACCTGTGACACACAACATTTTGCGAAGAATCACGGGAGGTGTTTCGCAAAAATAATCAGTCAACCCATAGCAGGGTTAAGAGGGAAGAACTATAAAAGAGGACAGACAGGACAGACGAACGGAAGATTTGTTGCTTCTCTCATTCCATAATAGCACAAAGCATTCGTCCCTTTTCTCCCCTTTTCTTCCCTTTTCTTCCCTTTTCTCCCCTTTAAGCCCTTTAAGCCCCAGAAAGACAGACGCGACAAAAGAACTGAGTTCCTATTTTCCTTCATTCCGTTTTTCATCTTTTTTATCTCTGGGGAAGAGGGGAATCAAGGAAGGACGCAGGCGTGCCTGCGCCCCTCCCGTCATCATATCATTGTTTTGAGAGTTAAATGATATCGCTATTTCACCACGAACTTTTTCCCGCTTTGTAGAGAAAAAAGGCACAAATGCGTCATAATTCCCGATGAAATCGTTGTTTTTTGAAGACGACGAGAGAGACGAACAGAAGACTTTGAAAGAAGATCTTCTTTTCGGAGGGGATGGATGATTGTACAACAAAAAAGCAGGCCGGAAGATTCTCTCGGCCTGCTTTTAGGGGTTTAAAGGGCTATCCTTTACAAAAAGGGTTATCCTTTACTATCCTTTACAGAGGAAGATTGTCGCTGATGAGGCACTCACCCGTCATGTCCTTGGGCTGCTCCAGACCCATGATGTGGAGGATGGAGGGAGCCACGTCTGCCAGGCGTCCGTCGCGAACAGTTGCCGAGTTGTTGTCGGTGACGTAGATGAACGGCACGGGGTTCAGCGAGTGAGCCGTGTTGGGTGTGCCATCGGGGTTGATGGCGTTGTCGGCGTTGCCGTGGTCGGCAATGATGATCACCTCATAGTCGTTCTTCTTGGCGGTCTCGACGACGTCGCGCACGCAGCGGTCGACGGCCCAGACGGCTTTTGCAATGGCGTTGTAGACACCCGTGTGACCCACCATGTCGCCATTGGCGAAGTTCACAACGATGAAGTCGTACTGCTGCGTCTTGATGGATGCTACGAGCTTGTCCTTTACCTCGTAGGCCGACATCTCAGGCTTCAGGTCGTAGGTGGCAACCTTCGGGCTTGCCACAAGGATGCGATCCTCGCCCTCGAAGGGAGCCTCGCGTCCGCCGTTGAAGAAGAACGTCACGTGAGCATACTTCTCAGTCTCGGCGGTGTGCAGCTGCTTCTTGCCCATGCGTGAGAGGTATTCGCCCAGCGTGTCTTCGACATTCTCTTTCGGGAAGAGGATGTGCACGCCGGTGAAGTTGGCATCGTAGGGAGTCATGCAGTAGTACTGCAGTCCGGGGATGGTCTGCATGCCTGCCTCGGGCATGTCCTGCTGGGTGAGAGCGATGGTGAGCTCCTTGGCGCGGTCGTTGCGGAAGTTGATGAAGATGACTACGTCGCCCTCTTCGATGCAACCGTTGACGGTAGCGTTGTGGATGGGCTTGATGAACTCGTCGGTGACGCCTTCGTCATAACTCTCCTGCATGGCAACCACCATGTCTTGTGCCTGCTTGCCGGTGCCCTTCACGATGAGGTCGTAGCCTTCCTTCACACGCTCCCAGCGCTTGTCGCGGTCCATGGCGTAGAAGCGGCCAACAATCGAGGCAATGGCGGCGTCGTTGTCGGCGCAAACCTTCGTCACCTGCTCGATGAAGCCCTTACCCGAGCGGGGGTCGGTGTCGCGGCCGTCCATGAAGCAATGCACGAACGTCTGGTTCTTCAGTCCATAGGCCTTGCCGACCTCGATGAGCTTGAACAAGTGGTCGAGGCTGGAGTGGACGCCACCGTCGGAGCAGAGGCCCATGAGGTGGAGCTTCTTGCCCTGTTCCTTTGCATAGGTATAGGCAGCCTTCACCTGTGGGTTCTCCATGATGGAGCCGTCCTTGCAGGCGCGGTTGATCTTCACAAGGTCCTGATAGACAATGCGTCCGGCACCAATGTTGAGGTGACCCACCTCAGAGTTTCCCATCTGTCCGTCGGGCAGACCAACATCTTCGCCCGATGCCTGCAGCTGCGAGTGAGCCGACACGGCTGTGAGATAGTCGAGATACGGGGTCGGCGTGTTGAAAATCACGTCGCCCTTGCCATGCTTACCGATTCCCCATCCGTCGAGAATCATCAATAATGCTTTCTTTGCCATAGTGTGATATTTTGATTTATTGATTTTTGATACACTGGATAACACGTTGTAGTCGCTGATGCAACGTGAAGATATCAGCATGCAAAGTTACACAAAAAAAACGAGAAACAAAGAAAGTGGCCTGCAGATTTGTTGTTTTTTCAGGAAAACCTGCGAATTGTCGATTCTTTTTTGTAATTTTGCACGCTCTGTAGCATCACTACTATTTATTTGCTGATATCATAAAGCTCAAGAAAAGAAGATAAAAGTTCGGTACCTTGAGTGTATGGGAGACCTAACTAAGAATAATTAAAAAGCAGACATAGCAATGAGAAGACTTTTCGTAATACTGAGTTTGTTCGTAGCAATCGTCGCCATGGCCGGCCCCGTCGACAAGAAGAAGGCCATGCAGGAGGCTGCCGCGTTTCTGAAAAACCACCCGCTGACGGTCGATAACAAGGCCGACGGGCAGGCGCAGACAGCTGAAGCCGTCAGGCTCACGGACGTCTCTGCAACTCTTCCGATGGGAGAGAAGGCGCCTTTCTACATCATCAACATCGGCGACCAGCAGGGATTCGTCATCGTGTCGGGCGACGACCGCACAAACCCTATTCTTGGCTATAGCGACGAGGGGGCGTTCGACGCCAACCGTATGCCTGCGAACATGCGCTACTGGCTCGACTGCTATGCCCAGCAACTCAATGTGCTTGAAGAGATGGACGACACACAGGCCGCTCGTGTTCTGCGTGCTCCGCGACGCGACAGGGTAGGCACCCACAACTCCATCGCACCCCTCATCACGACGAAATGGGACCAGGCGACGCCGTATTGGAACGAGTGTCCGCAGTTCATGAACTCCGACGATGAGGCCGATGGATACGAACTGGCCTACACAGGCTGTGTGGCAACGTCGATGTCGCAGATTATGTATTTCTACAAGCAGCCGGAAAGCATTGATCATGAGATTCCTTCCTATACGTTCACGGTAGCTGGCGAACAAATGGGTGATTATGCCACGGTGACGATGGAAGCACAGCCTCCCACCACCTTCGACTGGGAACACATGCGTGAAACCTATACCGGCGCCGAGCCGGAGGTGTATACCTCTGCCGTTGCCCACTTGATGCTCTATGTGGGTTGCTCTGTGAAGATGCAGTATGGCTTATCTTCATCTGGAGCTTACACCGACGATATTCCAAAAGGTTTCAAACAGTTCGGCTATGGGTCGAAGATTGCCTTCCGCACCGATTATGACCAAGAGTCATGGAATGACCTTGTCTATGACGAACTGGCTGCCGGACGCCCGATGATCTATAATGGCACGGCTGGTAGCGGTGGCGGCCACTCGTTCATCTGCGATGGGTTTGAGTATGGCGACTACTTCCACATCAACTGGGGATGGGGAGGCATGGGCAATGGCTTCTTCCAGCTTGGCATTCTGAATCCCGCAGACAGCGGCATTGGTGGATCCTCCAGTAGTGAAGGCTACAACATGAAGCAGAACATCATTTATAACATCCTGCCCGGCACGGCACAAAGTGGTGGCGAGGATGATCCGGAAGAGGAAGAAGAGCCGATGCTGACGGTGACGGCTATTAGCGGAACAAGCTATGCTTTTATCGGTAGAGACAAGAAGAGCGACCCGTTCAAAATTGGTGATACCCGCCGTGTGAAAGTGAGTTTCTCCGATCATTCCGATACGGGACAAAAATATGAGGTGGCACTAGCATTGCTCAATCCCGCTGATGATACGTTTGAGGTGATGGGCAAGTCTACTCACAATGCAGGGTTGGTGACAACCGCTGCACTTGGTGACACTCATGAATTCGGACTAGGGTTGAAGGCTACGGGAAGTGCATATAACGACCCCCGCATCACCTTTGGTGCAGGCAAGACAGGTGATTTCCGCATCATTCCAATTTTCAGGGTTATCGGTACTGAGGAATGGAAACCCATGGACAAGTCAGACCGCTACTATGTTGAGGTGACGCTCTTCTCTACCATGACCTCTGATCCTATTTATCATCCAGAGAAAGACTTGGATGTATCGTTTGTCAGTTTCACCGGCGAGGATAAAGTTGGTTGCAAGGAACAGGTGCATGCCACTATCAACAACTATTCCGAAGAACGTTTCTTCGGTAATCTTTATCTGGACTTCGGCGGACAGAAACTCGATGAATACTCGCAATACACCACCGTTGTTCAGGCAGAAGTTCCTGCACAAGGCTCGGCTACCGTCACCTTCAACGTCACGCCGGAATCGGCAGGTACCAAGACGGTTTATGTGATGACGGAAGATGGGCTCGGCGGCTATGATGTCCTGCCCGGAACCATTGCAAAGATTGAGATACTGGGTGCAGAGGAGACCGAGATGAATCTTACGGTTGACATTGAAGCCGTGAATGCCGTTGAGAACGACGATGAGAATACTCACGGCAGCATCTATGATAGCAGCGCACGCTTCAAGGCAACCATCACCAACCATTCCGAAGGCGAATACAACAAGTATGTGTTGGCTCCGCTGTTCATTGTGAAGCGCAACGAAGACGGAACCATCGGTGCTGGCTCGATGGTCACCTATAAACAGCAGACGGTCTCTATTCCCGCTGGCGGCTCGGTGACCTACTACTTCGACTTCGACAATCTTGCCTATGGCTCCACCTATTCCATGAACATCTATGCACGCAACAACGTGCCGCAAGAAGAGGAAGGAGCACACGTGGAGAACATCGTGGAGAAAGGCAAGTCGAAGTATTATGAGATTGAGCGCGGCGTCATCACTTGGAAGGGCGACGGCACACGTAAGGGATATAAACCCGCGGAAGGCTTCGCCATTCCAGAAGATGTGGCAGCCGTGTCGCTTGAAGGTCTCACGTTGAACGGCATTGCCGCAAATAGTAATCCCAACACGCTCTACTTCCTTGGTGAAGGTGAGACGGCTCCCGCAGGACTCGAAGGAAGGAATGTTGTCGTAGGCACTCAGGCCAGCGCCATTGCCCTCGAGGACGGCTACGATTTCTATACCCCGCAGACGTTCACCGCCTCGGAAATCAGCTATGAGCGCACGTTCACGCAGGGACATAATAATAAGGTACGCTCGGGATGGTCGACCATCGTGCTGCCTTTCCAACCCACGAAGGTGACGAACCAGACGGACAACAAGCAGATAGACTGGTTCCACTCCAGCGCTGACAGTGGTAAGCAGTTCTGGCTCTGCGACTTCGCTGAGGAGGATGGCCAGACCGTTTATTTCCGTAATGCACCCGAGATGCAAGCCAATGTGCCTTATCTTGTGGCCGTTCCCGACAATGCATGGGGTGCGAAGTGGAACCTTGTTGGCAAGAAGATTGTCTGGAGTGCCACCAATGCAATGGTGAAGCCCGATGCCATTGCCTACACCAGTGGTCAGAATATGGTATTTGCGGGTTCCTCCTATAAGCAGCAGCTCCGTGGCATCCTTGGTATCAATGCCGATGGCAGCCAGTTCTCTACCAGCGGTGCCCAGTCAGTAGATGCCTTCCATGCCTATTTCAAGGCTATTGGCGAAACGCCATACTATTCCAAGACGCTCGATATTGCTATTCTTAACGACGAGACGAATGGAATTGAAACCTATCCCCAGCCCCTCTCTGAAGGAAGTGGGGCAGTGACAACCGCCATCTACGACCTGAGTGGGCGACGAGTGGCGACGTTGAGAAGTTCAGACGTTGAGACGTTGAGAAGTTCAGGTGTTGAGACGTTGAGAAGTTCAGGAGTTGAGACGTTGAGAAGTTCAGGAGTTGAGACGTTGAGAAGTTCAGGCGTTTCAACCTCTCAACTTCCCAAGGGCATCTACATCATCAACGGCAAGAAGGTCGTGATTAAGTGAGTGAGAACTAAACTTGTTCGAGTTCTTCCGAGCGTGAACGAGCTCGAACTATGTTCAAAGTCGTGATTAAGTGAGTGAATAACTGAACTTGTTCGAGTTCTTCCGAGCGTGAACGAGCTCGAACATAGTTCAAAGTTGTCAAGTAAGCTCTCGCTTCTCCGCAACTCTGGTTATAATCAAAACAGGCAGACGAACACCCATTCGTCTGCCTGTGCCTTTATAGTTGTCATGAATGCTCATTTCTACAGAACGACAATCTCCATTGATGTTTTTTTATTAAACATGAATTATCATGAATTGAACATGAATTATTCAAAAAACTTTGTTTTTTCAATAGAATGGCTTCATGTTCTTGTCAAGTAAAACGCATTCGTTAGTTTCTTCGTCATATGCATAACGCTCACCTTGTAGACTTTCCTGGCCGAAGTTGATAAGCAGTCCAATGGGTTTCTTGGTAAGGCGCAGATAGTTGAACAGCTGGGCTCGGTGGGATGAGTTCAGTTCGCTGACTGACTTCAACTCAACAATCACATCACCCACAACAATATCCAATTGATAATGTTTTTCCAATTGATGATTTTTATAGTAACAAGGCACCTGTTGCTCTCGTTCGTTCTCTATGCCACGATCAAGTAGTTCCAGATGTAATGCCTCGTTATATACAGGTTCAAGCAATCCCCAATTCAGTTCACAATGTACCTCCATTGCTGCCCCGATAATTCGATAAACAATATCTTTATATTTCTTTGGATCCAACATACTCCTTCGCAATATTTGTTTAATAAATATAATTCATGACAAATTCATGTTCAATTTATGATAATTCATGTGGAAATAATCCATGGCCCATTCTTGTTAAGAAAAAGTACATGGGCATGGTGTTCATGATTCTCCATAATGATTTCCCTGCAAAAATACAACAATTTATTAAGAACCGCAAATCTTTCCTCAAATTTCAGTGCTCTTGTCACTACTTCAGCTGGAGGAATACACGAAAACGCCCTGCATCCAACATCGGACGCAGGGCGCTTTTTGTTAGGCTGCCACGGCAGCCTCCTTTCACCAATAATCAATCTTTTATTTAAACTACACTTCGCTATATGTGGTCCCCTTACAGGGGTGGGTGTTAACCAATCTCAATCTGGCGCTCCACCTTTGTGCGAGCCTGCTCAGTCTTCGGCAGATCTACGGTCAGCACACCATGCTCCACGCGGGCAGCAATCTTTGCCTTCTCAACATCGTCAGGCAGGATGAGCGTCTGTTCGAACTTGGTGTAGTTGAACTCGCGGCGCAGATAGTGAGCCTTCTTATCGTCGGTGGTCTGCTCCTGCTTCTTCTCCATCTTGATCACGAGGTTGCCATCCTCATTGATATTCACGTTGAAGTCCTCCTTCTTCAGACCCGGGGCAGCGAGCTCCACGATGTACTGGTCTTCATTCTCGATAACATTGATGGCCGGTGCGGTAGCGTTTGCACGCGGCATGAAATCGTTGTTGAACAAGTCGTCGAACACTGTCGGCAGCCAAGCATTTCTGTGAATCATTTGTCTCATAGTTTTGTCCTCCATTTTGTTTATTTTAATTGTTATGTATTTGTTTATTCTCTCTTGAGTTCCTTGTGGGACTCACCTACGTTATTGCAACCTTTGTGCCATTGCGGAATATATGACAACATGTCAGAAAGATGCGACAAAATGGCGCAAGTACGAAAAAACATTGTTCTTAGAGAATATCGCATAGAACTTTTTAGTAACTTTGGCTCTGCCGAAGATACTCCCGCTTGGAAATGAAATCAAAAACTTGGGTTTTTTCTTTGCATTTCGCTTGCTTATTCGTATCTTTGCCGGCGCAAAAACTATTAACTAAAATCTTTTGTCAACATGAAATCAATGAAGACCTTTGTACTCGCTGCTGTAGCGAGTCTTTTCACAACAAACGCAATGGCACAGCAAACACCAACTCTCAGCGCCGACAATATCGACGCAGTACTGCAGGCGATGACGCTGCAGGAGAAAGCGCGACTGCTCGTGGGCAGCGCCAGGGATTTCTTTGGCGAGACGGCTGTCGTAGGCGGCAGCGCTGACCGTGTACCGGGAGCTGCCGGTTCGACAGCTGCAATTCCACGTTTGGGCATTCCTGCCACCATGCTTACCGACGGCCCTGCCGGCGTACGCATCAATCCTACCCGCAAGGGCACTACGCAAACCTTCTATGCCACCGGCTTCCCCATCGGCTCTTGCCTGGCATCGTCGTGGAACCAAGAACTGCTACGCCGTGTCGGTGTGGCCATTGGCGAGGAAACGATGGAGTATGGCTGCGACGTGATTCTCGGCCCTGGCCTGAACCTGCACCGCAATCCCTTGTGCGGTCGTAACTTCGAATACTTCTCGGAGGACCCGCTGGTGACGGGAAAAATGGCTGCCGCCTATATCAACGGTGTGCAGAGTAAGGGCGTAGGCACGTCGGCTAAGCACTATGCCGTGAACTCGCAGGAGACCGACCGTACCAGTGTTGACGAGCGGTTGTCGGCACGTGCTGCTCGCGAACTCTACCTGCGCGGCTTCGAGATTGCCGTGAGGGAGAGCCAGCCTTGGACCGTGATGTCGTCCTACAACTCCGTGAACGGCCAGTATTCCATGGGTAACCACGATTTGCTGACGAAGATTCTCCGCGACGACTGGGGATTCAAAGGAATCGTGATGACCGACTGGATTGGCATTCGTGGAGGTCTGCGCACAGCTGATGAGGTAGCCGCAGGCAACGACCTGCTGGAGCCTGGACAGAAGGAACAGGCCGAGCAAATCATCGCTGCGGTGGAGAAGGGTGAACTGAGCATGGCCGAAGTGGATAGAAACGTGCGTCGCATGTTGGAGTACATCGTGAAGACGCCGAGCTTCCGCCACTATGCTTTTACCGACAAGCCCGACCTCACCGGTCATGCAGCCCTCGCTCGTGAGGCTGCCACGGAAGGCATCGTGCTGATGAAGAATCATGGAACTCTCCCCCTGACCGTTAAGAAGGATGGCAGCAACGTGACCGTAGCATTGTTTGGTGTGGGCTGCTATCACATGCTGTCGGGTGGTACTGGTTCAGGACGCGTTCACACACCGTACATCACCGATATGGTGGAGGGCTTGAAGAATGCGGGCATCGGTACGACGAAGATGCTGACAGACGTATATAATAAATATGTACCCTACGCGCGCGCGAAGTTCCAGGCCGACAACCACACTGGCGAGTGGTTCATGCAGGATGCGTGGGGTGACCAGAAGCTTCCTGAGATGCCCGTGAGTAGGAATATGATCAGCCATGAGGTGAAAGAGGCTGATGTGGCTATTATCACCCTCGGACGTCAGGCTGGCGAGGGCGGCGACCGCGATGCTGAGCAAGAGTTCTTCCTGAACAGCGACGAGCAGCAACTCATCAAGAACGTCAGTGAAATCTTCCACGCTGAAGGAAAATCCGTGGTGGTGGTCATCAACAGCGGATCGGTCATCGAGACATCATCGTGGCGCGACCGGGCAGATGCCATCGTTTGTGCCTGGGAGCCGGGCGAGGAAGCAGGAAATGCCATCGCCGATGTGCTCACGGGTAAGGTTTGTCCGTCAGGAAAGCTCACGATGACATGGCCCATCAGCGTCTACGATCACGCTTCGTCGCGCCACTTCTCCAGCCGTAACAAGGTGAGCAACCACGAGGAAGACATCTATGTGGGCTATCGCTACTTCGACACGTTCGGCAAGGACGTTTCTTATCCCTTCGGCTATGGTCTGAGCTACACAGCGTTCGAATACTCGAAGCCCAGCGTGAAGGTGAGTGGTGAAAACATCACCGTCAGCGTAACGGTGAAGAACACCGGCAGCGTCAGCGGAAAGGAGATTGCGCAGGTCTACGTCAGCGCTCCTGCTGGACAGCTGGAGAAGCCTGCTCAGGAACTGAAGGCCTTCGCCAAGACACGCGAGTTGAAGCCCGGTGAGAGCCAAGTGCTCACCATGCAGCTGAAGCGCCGCGACCTCGCCAGCTTCGACGAGGCCAACAGCCAGTGGCTCACTGAGGCCGGCACCTACACCTTCCGCTTGGGTGCCTCCAGCCGCGACATCCGAAACACGGTAGCCGTGAAGGTAGGTCAGTACACCGAAAAGACCAGCGATGCCCTGCGCCCGAAGCATGAGCTGAAGTTGCTGAAGCAACAATAAAGGCTGTAGAAGGGTATAAAGGGGAGTGAAAGGGGAGCAAAGGGACGATAGTCCTGCCTGCTGATTGTAGGGGCAGACCCCCGTATCTGCCCCTACAATAACGAACAACCCGTACTCCCATACACCTCAAATACGCGGGCAGACACGGGGGGCTGCCCCTACATTAGGCTGCTAAATTCTCCCCTTTTCTTCCTTTTTCTCCCCATTATGCCTTTGCTACAAACCACAAGAGAGCCGCGACCCTTCACAGGCCGCGGCTCTCTTAAGTTTGTTTACGATATGTTTCGTTGAGACGAATTATCTGTTCCAGGTGAACTGGAAAGCAAATCCAGTGTAATAGCCGTCACCGTCGATGAGTCCCAGCATCGAGAAGGCCCAAGTGTTGCCACTCCTTTCCTTGATGCAGTAGGAACCTACATAGTTGGCTACCCAGCAGAAGCTGTACTGGTCGGCAGTTGCAACGATGCTACCCGGTGCTACCAGGTCGATGTCGTCGCCATTGAAGGTGAACTGGATACCGGAATCCTCAGCGAATCCGTCAGGAGCGGGACCGTAGCAGGCAATCCACGGCTTGACGATGCGATAGAGGTTGGTGGCCTGAGCATGCTCAACGGGCACACCCTTTGCCGTTACGCCCTTTTCGTCAGAAGTGAAGGTGAAGTCGGTGAAGTCGCAAGTACCCGCACTTTCCCATACATACTTCTTGTTGACTGACACGCTGATGACGCTTGTTCCCTCCGTAGGTGCCAAGTTGGTGGAGTCGGTCAGTTCCATCGTCAGTGAGAGCACACTACCTACAGGCAGCTTGTCGACGTTGACGTTGAACGAAGAAGAGCATTTGCCATCCTCGAACGTGAAGTCGCCAATCGTGCAAATAGAATTATAGTCAACAGCTTTTCCGTCGACCTCGGCCGTCACCTTATTCACTTTTCCCGTGTAGGCGCCTTTGGAGTTGCCGCGGACGATATCAACGCTGAAGTTAGCATCGTTCGGTTCTACCTCTATGCTACCCATTGAGTTGCTGGTGAAGGCGAGTCCCTGTCCCTGGGGCGTATAGATGGCAGCCTCGTTCTCCTGGTCACAGGCAGCGAAGAGTGCAACCACCGCAATGGCTACTAAGCCATATAGATATTTTTTCATCTTCATAATGCTTATTCTTGTTTATGGTTCAAGTTTGATGTTTACGCTACTTCTTACTTATAGTCGCCAGCAGGATTTTGGTCCTTATCGGCATCCATGTTCTCGTTGCCATCGAACTCAGCCTGCGGAATGGTCAGAACGTTCATGTAAGCTTCGGGGTCGTCGGTCGGCTTGGTGCTCAGCAGAGCAGAGCTGGGCCATCCCTGAGACTCTGTGCGGCGGAAGCCTTGCTTCAGGCGCTTCAGGTCGTACATACGACCGAACTCACCCCACAGCTCGATACGACGCTGGATGAGAATCTCCTCGAGCAGCGAGTTGGTCTCGTCGGCGGGAGCAGATGTCTTGCCCAGAGCAGTACCGGTCTTGGTGGTCGAATAGTTAGGATCGCGCTTCTCCATCACGGCCATCAGGTCCTTCTTGGCAGCAGCCTCGTCGCCCAGACGGCACTCGGCCTCGGCAGCGGTGAGGTACATTTCCTCAACACGCATGAAGATGTAGTCGCCCAGCCATGAAGCCACGTCGGAGAACGTGAACTTACGCTGCACGTAAGGATAGTCGGGGTTGGAAGCCTCCCACCATGCACGACGAGTGTCGGTGGGGTTCATCTTGGCATAGAGCTCGCGGTTGATCTCCTTCACGGCACGTCCCTTGCCGGCATACTTAGCGGCATCGTAGTCCATGTGTGAGAAGAAGCTGGCGTACATACCCACCTGGTCGGCGATGATGCCTGCACCCCACATGACGTTATCGGCACCCACATTGTTCATACCCATGAACGAAGAGACGGGCAGGATGGAGCATCCACTGGCGGCGATGGCCTCGTGAGCGGCAGCCTTGGCGTCGGCCCACTTGTTCTCGACCATGCAGATGCGGGCCTTGATGCCCAGAGCCACGGCATAGCTGATATGGCTCTTGTCGAGTTGCTCGGTGCCCTTCAGCAGTTCAATGGCCTTGTCAATGTCCTTGTCAATCTGTGCATAGACCTCGGCATTGGTAGCACGGGGCTGACCCTTGGTCTCAGGCGATGTCGGCTCTGTGTAGATAGGCACACAGGGCTCGTTCTCGTGACCTACGAGGGTGCGAGCGAAGTACTGCGACAGCATGAAGTAGGAGTAGGCGCGGATGGCATAGGCCTGACCGATGGCATAGCCCACCTCGCTGGATGTTCCCTCCATGGTTTCCTCGGCAGCAATGATGTAGTTGGAGTTGGCAAGCCAAGTGTAGAAGGCGAACCAGAGGTCGTAAGAGCGCCATGCGCTGCTGGTGTAGCGGCCCTTTACATTATAAAGAGCATCGAACCAGAACCAACCGGAACCCTGGGCGGCCATGACGTGGTCTTCACCCATGACGTCGGCGCAGAGGTTGTAGGCCGTGATACCGAAGCACTGGTGAGTGTTACCGGTTGTTGACCATCCAGAGGTGTACATTTCGCGGTAGATACCGTTCAGGGCTACCAGTGCTGCCTTACCATTGGCCAGCAGGCCCTGTCCCGACATAGACTGTGTAGGCACGGTCGTCAGCTGATCCTCGGAGCACGAGGAAGTGGTCAGCATCATTCCTGCCAGAAGTCCGACAAATGTATATTTGAATATTGCTTTCATATCTATAATCCTTTTAGTATTTAACCATTGTTACTTAGAATTTCACTTCCAGACCGATAGTCCAAGTCTTGTTGGGAACATAGTCGTAGTCGGTACCACCAGAGAAGTTATACTGAGGATCCATACCATCGAGATGCGTGAACAGGCCAAGGTTGTCGACCGAAGTGAACACGCGGACATTCTGCAAGCCTGCTTTGCCGACGATGTTGCGAGGCAGGTTGTAACCCAGCGTGATGTTCTTGATGGCGAAATAAGAGGCATCGATGAGGTTGCGATCCAGGTAGGAAGCATAGTACGATGCAATTCCTACGCGAGGAATGTCGGTGACGTCGCCGGGCTTCTGCCAGCGGCGCAGGTAGTTGGTGTGCCAGATGTCGGTGGGATACCACACGTTCATCGAGCTTGCGTACAGTCCGTCGTACACCTTACCACCAATGCTATAGGTAGTCAAGATGGAGAGGTCGATGCCCTTATAGCTCAGGTTGGTTGAGATGCTGCCATAGAGGTCGGGAATACGGCTGCCCATGTAGTACTTCGAGTTGTTGGCCTTGGTGTAGTCGCTGGTGATGTACTCATTTCTGTATTCCTTTTCTACAATGGGGTTGCCTTCGGCATCATTCACTACATTGCCGTCAGCGTCCTTCTTGTATTCGGTAATGTCGTCGTAAGCCCAGTAGAGCTGTGCACCTGTGGCAGGGTCTACACCTGCGGTCTTCGACACATAAAATGTGTTGATGGGCAAACCTTCCTTGATGACGCGGTTACCATTGATAATCTCCGGAGTTTCCTTCGTCAGCTTCAGCACTTTGTTCTTGACGGTACTACCCATCCAAGTGATATCCCAGCGGAAATCCTTCGTCTTGATGGGGGTCAGTCCCAACTCAAACTCCAGACCGGAGTTGCGCATGTCACCCACGTTGGCATTGTAGCCAGTGAAACCTGTCGACAGCGGCATCGGATAGCTGAGCAGCATGTCGGTGGTCTTCTTCACATAGTACTCAATGTTGAAACGCAGCATCTGATCGAAGAGTGTGCCTTCGATGCCGATGTTGAAGTTGTTGTTCTTCTCCCACGACAGATCCTTGTTCTCCATTGTCGAAGCAACAGCACCGATGTTGTTACCATTGTTCCATCCCAGTTCGTAGAGGCCTTGCCAAGCAAAGTAGTTGGCAGAACCGTCGTCATTCAGGATGCTTTCGTTACCCTGCTGTCCGTAGCTCACCTTGAACGAAAGGTTGTCAACCCACGTTACGTCCTGCATGAACTGCTCCTTCGAGACGCGCCAGTTGCCACCCAGCGACCAGAACGTGCCAGTCCAGTTCTTGCTATAGAAACGCGAAGAGGCATCGCGACGCAGCGAAGCTGAGAGGTAGTAAGTGTCGTTGTAGTTGTAGTTGACACGGCTCAGGAATGAGTTGATGCGGTGGTCGATGCTATAGGAGCTTGCCTCATACATATTGGCTGCGGGACCCAGCTCGTAGATACCATCGACGAGGTTGGTACGTCCTGCGGTGAGGTACTCATACTTCATCTGATACCACTCATGACCCAGCAGCACGTCGATGTTGTGCTTGTCGAATGTGCGGTTCCAGGTAAGCAGCTGGTTGAAAGTGAAGCTCTGCGTGCGGTAGTTGTACTTCTGGATGAGACCGTTGGCCGTAGCCTGGTTGCCGTGGTACATATTCATATAGCGCATGCGAAGCTGGTTCTCATAGTTCAAGCTGAAGTTAACGCTCAGCTTCAAACCCTGCAGCCAGCCAGCCGACTCGCTGTCGGTGCCCAGCACCATGCCGGTGTTCATGATGGCAACGTCGCGCTTGCGGAATGCCTTGTCGTCGACCAGGCCACCCAGCGGGTTGTAGTCAGTGTAGGAACCGGGACGTCCGTTCTCACCGTAGTCAAGCTGCGGCTTACCGTTCTCGTCGAGCACGTTGTTACCCTGAAGGTCCTTGATGTAGAGCGGGAACAGCGGTGAAACGAACTGTGACGAATACCACACGTTAGAGGTCGATGTGCCGTCGTAGTCGTTGGCATTGGTTATGGAGTGAGCCAGCTGAGCACTGATGTTGGCATTGAACCAGTGTGTCACCGCTGAGTTCACATAGGCGCGGGCGTTGTAACGCTGGAAGTTGGTAGTCTTCAGAATACCATCCTCGTTCACATAACCCAGCGACATAGCATACTGTGTCTTGTCGGTACCACCGTTCAAAGAGAACTGGTGCTCATGACGGAAGGCGTTCTTGTTCTCCAACTGGTCAATCCAGTACTCGTCCCATGCGGCTTTGGCATCGGGATGAATCATGCCGGTGGCAGGATCGATCATCTGGTCCCAAGTGTAGTTCTTGAACGGGTTGTAGAGTTCGCCGCCCATGTAGGTGCCCAGTTGGGCTCTTGCGGCAGCCTCACCGTCGGCCCAGCTGAGACCGTTGTCGAAGATGTAACCATTGCGCAGTCCCTCATAGGTGAGCTGCACAAAGTCCTTCTGGTCTACCAGGTCGTAGTTCTTCAGAGCGCGGCTCGACCAGCCTGCTGTGCTACGCCAAGTCACCTGCGGACGACCTTCCTTACCTTTCTTAGTGGTGATCATCACCACACCGTTTGCACCACGCGCACCATACAGGGCACCGGCTGATGCATCCTTCAGAATGGTCATCGACTCAATGTCGGCGGGGTTCAAGCTCGAAAGGCTTCCGTCGTAAGGAGCACCATCGACGACATACAGAGGTGCCGATGAAGCATTGATGGAGCCGAAACCACGAATGCGGATGGCAGGCGATGAACCCGGCTGACCGCTTGAACTTGTCACCTGCACACCAGAAGCCTGGCCTTCAATACCCTTGGCCACGTTGGTGATGGGTCGAAGTTCCAGCTTGTCGGCGCTGATGTTCTCTGCAGAACCGGTGAACGAAGATTTCTTCGTTGTACCATAGGCCACGACAATCACCTCGTCGAGGGCCTGCTTGTCACTCGTCAACAGGATGCGCATGTTCGGGCGGGCACCCACCTCGATGGGTTCCATACCCACATAGGTAATGCGCAGCGTGCTCTTGCCCTTCGGACAAGTAAGGCTGAACTTACCGTTGATGTCGGTTACTGCACCAACTTGCGTACCGACGACCATTACGGTTGCACCCACTACGGGCTCACCGTCGTCTTGAGACACTACGGTACCGTTGACCTGTGTCTGGGCCACTGCACCCACTGCTGATAGCAGCAGGGCGGCCAAAAACATAGTTAGCTTTTTTACCATAAATACTCTCTCTTTTAAGGTTACTAAAAATGAAATAAATGTTTGTCAATGACGGGTATAGACGGACAACTCTTCTTGCTTGACATCATGGACGCGGGGGATAGACGTTCTTGGCGCGCCACCCTTGTAGCACACTGCAACGTCATCCGCCTATGTCAGGCAGGTGAGATGCGCTTGGAATGAGCCATTAGCTGTTTGTTCATGTATTACTACGGCTTTGGTCATCTTCGCTGATCGTCTTATCATATCGTAATATTGGGTGCAAATATATAACATTTTTATTTAATAAACAAAAAAAAGTGTAAATTTTCAAAGAAAAACCCCGTTTTTTAACACTTTCGTATTTCCTTTTCCCATGGGTGTTTTCATAAAATAAGGAAAGAAAGGAGCAGTTTCTTTTCTAAAATAACATGAATAAACTTGCTTTTTGGCACACTTTCCATGCAAAAAGTGTACGGGTTGTTAAAATAATGCCATAAAAATTGATATTTTATCACTTTTATTTGCATGTTTAGTATTTTTTGTTTACTTTTGCAGCCACAAACATAAAAACTCGTTAAAAAGCATCTGACAGACTCGTTGCATGATATACTGATATTCATACTTTGGGTATGGCAAGGTAAAAAGGGTTGTAAGTTTTGGTAACGTAAAAGGATATTCAATTTATCACTTATACATTATTAATTATTAAAGAGAGAGAATTTATGGTAAAAAAACTAACAATGTTTTTGGCCGCTCTGCTGCTGACGGCAGTGGGAGCGATGGCCCAGACGCAAGTCAAAGGTACCGTAGTGTCTCAGGAAGACGGACTCCCCATCGTGGGTGCCGCCGTACAAATTGTGGGCACTAGCCAAGGCACAGTGACCAATGGCAACGGTGAGTTCCAACTGACCGTTCCGTCGAGTGGTGCCACGCTGCGCATCTCTTATCTCGGCATGCAGACCATCAATGTGACTGCCGCCCGTACGATGCGTATCGAGATGCTTTCTGACAACAAGATTCTGAACGAGGTGGTTGTCACCGCGCTCGGTATCAGTCGTGAACAGAAGACGCTCGGCTATTCGGCACAGACCATCGACAATGCCCAGCTGACCGAAGGTAAGGTGACTGACGTTACCTCGGCCCTGGCAGGTAAGGTGGCAGGTGTGCAGATCAACGCCACCAGTGGCGACCCTGGTCAGGCTAACTCGGTGATTATCCGTGGTATCAGCTCGATCAACGGTAACAACCAGCCGCTGTACGTCATCGACGGTGTGCCCCTCCAGAGCACTACTCGTTTGGCTCAGCAGCATCAGAATGCTGTGGGTGGTATCACGAACGTGAACCCGAACGACATTGAGAACATGACCGTGCTGAAGGGTGCCGCTGCTACGGCCCTCTATGGCTCGCGTGCCGCTAATGGTGTCATTATTATCACCACGAAGAGCGGTCAGAAGAACGGTGCTCGCAACTTCTCCATCAGCTATGATGGAAGCGTGCAGTTCCGTCAGATTGCCAACCTGCCGAAGTTCCAGAACAAGTACGGACAGGGTTGGAATGGTAATCAGACCTTCATCGAGAATGGTTCGTGGGGTCCCGAGATGGACGGTTCGACTCAGGTCTACGGTCCTATCTGGAACAACCAGCAGCTCATCCACAAGTATGAGGCTGCCGAGAACAACATCAAGGACTTCTTCGATACTGGTGTCTCGACAAACCACAGTGTTGCTTTGAGTGGTGTGTCGAGCGACTCGAAGATGACTTACTACCTGAGCTATTCGTACACATCGGATAACGGTATCATCCCGAAGGACAAGGACACCTACAAGCGTAACACCATTGCCTATCGTGGCAGCTACCAGGCTACCGACTGGTTCAAGCTCTCTTCGAGCGTGAACTTCACGAAGAACAATATCAACACGGTGGGTCAGTATCAGGGTACTTCGATGATCGATGGTATTCTTGAGTTCCCGCGCGACATCTCCCTCGTCGACCGCAAGAACCTTGTCAACGCTTTCGACACCCCCGAGGCTTGGTATACTCCTTATGGTATCACCAACCCCTACTGGGCTATCGAGAACAACTACAACCACAACGATGGTAAGCAGGTGTTCGGTAAGATTCAGGCCGACATCAAGCTGATGAAGCAACTCACGTTCACCTATCGTTTCGGTTTCGACTACACTGACTACGACTTCAAGATCGGCTATCCGCAGATTGGTCTTGACGATGCCCTCATTCAGGAGGACTACGGCTATGCTCCTTCGAACATGAACCAGGACGGTTACGTCTACACACAGTATCAGCGCAACTACGAGCTGAACCACGACTTCCTTGCTAACTGGCAGGACAAGTATTTGGACGATAAGCTCGATGTAAACATCAACGTTGGTGTGAACATGAACGAGCGCTACAGCACATGGATGCAGGGTGAGACCGACGGTCTGACCTTCTATACTGGCTTCTGGGATCTGAGCAATGGTGCTACACGTGCTACTCTGAACGAAAGTCAGTCGAAGCGCCGCCTCGTGGGTCTGTTCGGTGACATCACGCTGGGTTGGGACGACATGCTGTTCCTCGACCTCACCGCTCGTAACGACTGGTCGTCGACACTGCCTCTCGAGAAGAACAACTACTTCTATCCTGGTGCAACGCTGAGCTGGATCTTCACTCGCATGCTCCCGAAGAACAACATTCTCGACTTTGGTAAGCTGCGTTTGGCTTATGGTAAGACCGGTAACGATGCTGGTGTCTACCAGATCTATCCGCGCTATGTGCAGGGTTCGAGCCGTGGTTACTACGGCACAGGCCTGACCACCTTCCCCTTCAACGGCATCAACTCGTTCCAGTCGGCTGCCTCTGCAGGTAGCTCAAGCCTGAAGCCTGAGATGACGACTGAGTTTGAGGCAGGTGTGAACCTCGCCTTCTTAGACAACCGCATCAATGTCGACTTCTCTTACTACACCCGTACCACGAGCGACCAGATCTTCACGCTGCCCGTTGACCCTGCTACTGGTTACACCTCCATGGTGACCAACTTCGGTGAGGTGCGCAACAACGGTGTTGAGCTGCTCGTGAACACCACACCCGTTCGCACTCGCGACTTCCGTTGGGATTTGGGCTTCAACTTCTCGAAGAACAACAATAAGGTTATCTCGATGCCTGCAAGCCTCGATGGCGGTATGGTTAACATCAACTCGTTCTCGGCCGGTAACGACGCCGTCTACATGCGCGCCGTTGAAGGTCTGCCCATGGGTGAGCTCTTCACCTATCTGCCGCAGTACGACGAGCAGGGTCGCATCATCGTAGGTGAAAGCGGACAGCCGCTGCTCACAGACGAGGTGCAGGATACTGGTAAGAACGTCAACGCCGACTGGACAGGCGGTATCACCACCGCTCTCTCTTGGAAGGGCCTGACTCTGAGCGCTGCTCTCGATATCCGTAAGGGTGGCTACATGTTCTCGCGTACGAAGAACCTCATGCAGTTCACCGGTAACGGCGAGTTCACGACTTATAACGACCGTCGTCCGTTCGTCATCCCCAACTCTGTGATGGCTGACGGCTCGGAGAACACCACGCCTATCTACCTGAACGATGGTAGCTATCAGGACTGGTACAACAACTACGGCTACAACCTCGGTGGCGAGGCTTACCTGCTCGACCGCTCGTTTGTCAAGCTGCGTAACATCACGCTGGCCTACCAGCTGCCCCGCAACATCGTGCGCAAGCTGCAGCTCAGCGATATCACCCTCTCGCTCTTCGCCAACAACGTGTTCACATGGACTCACAAGTCGAACACCTTCATCGATCCTGAGGCCAGTGCCGATGGTAACGACCTTTCCGGTATGTTCGGTGAGCTCTATAGCAACCCGTCTTGCCGCGTCTTCGGTTTCAACGTTGGACTCAAATTCTAAAACAGGAGGAAACAAGATATGAAGAAATTTGCATTTATTTTCACAATAGCTTTGGGAATGCTGACCACTTCGTGCGACAGCTATCTGGACATCAACCAGGACCCCAACTCGCCTGCTGAGGCCAACATGACTACTGATATCATGTTCCCCGCTGCCGAGATGAACCTCGCCAGCACCTATGGCGACTTCTATCGCATCACTGGCGGATATTTCGCTCAGTACTACAGCCATGCTTTCGGTACGTCGAACTATGTTGACTACAGTCAGTTCAAGATGTCGGCAACGCGTTCCAGCACCGACTACACACAGCTCAATCAGCGTTCCCTGAAGAACCTCAACACCATCTGCCAGCTGGCTGAGAATGATGAGGAGTGGGGAACATTCCTTGCAGCCAAGACGCTGAAGGCTTTCATCTATCAGATGATGGTCGATGCCTATGGTGAAGTTCCTTACAGCGAGGCTTTCGACGCCAGCAATGCTACCCCGAAGTATGATCAGGGTGCCGACATCTACGCTGGTGTGCTTGCCGAACTCGATGAGGCTCTCTCGAAGGCTAGTGCCGGCGACAAGGTTGCCACTAACTTCCTGCTTCCGGGTAAGAACGCTGGTGCATGGATTCAGCTGGCCAACGCCGTGAAGCTGAAGATGCTCACCCGCGAAAGCGGTGTGGCTGACGTGAACTCTCAGATTGCTGCACTCGTCAGTGCCAACAATTTCCCCGCAGGCGATGTGGCTTGGGAAGGCTGCTGGTCGAACGAGAGCGGTTCGCTGAGCCCCTTCTATGCTGAGGAGTTTTCAACGGCTTGGGGTTCCACCCAGATTAACGTTGTTGCTAACATTGCTATCGTCGGAACCATGCAGCAGAAAAATGCTGAAGGCGACGTCGTCTTCGAGGACGGCCGTCTGGCTGCCTTCTTCGAGCCCAACTCATCGGGTGTCTACACCGGTGGTATCTCAGGTAGTAACTTCTCTACTTCCGACAGCTACAAGTCAGGTTACTGGTGCCGTCCCGTTGCCAGCTACGACATGCCCGTCTATCTGATCACTCGCAGCGAGGTTGAGTTCTTCATCGCTGAGTACTATGCAAAGGCAGGCAATGCCGCACAGGCAAAGGCTCACTATGAGGCAGCCATCGAGGCTTCGTTTGCTACCGCAGGTGTGGCTGGTGCTGCTGAGAGCATCGCCAAGTTCCCCTACGACCAGGCTAACTACAAGAAGTGCATCGGCGTTTCGAAGTGGATTGCTCTGGCAGGTGTGAACACGTTCGAGGGCTGGTGCGAGGCTCGCCGCCTTGACTTCCCCGCTTTCGGCAGTGTGCAGGGCACACAGATGTACAACGAGCAGAGCGATGCCTCCTATCATCCCGAGCTCTATGTTCCCGGCACGTTCTACACACCCATCAAGGTGGAGGACAAGCTTGGTGCAAACAAGCTCCTGGAGCGCTGGCCTTATCCCGAGAGCTCTTCGGCTCGTAACAGCAACTCTCCTGAATTCCCCGGCTATGCAACGCCTGTGTTCTGGGGCAAATAAGTCAAAGTAACAATGTACCAAAGTAAAAAGGTAACAATATGAAAAAGAACATAATCTATGCAATGCTCCTCGCACTGGGTGTTATCACACTTGCCAGTTGCGACAAGGACACTGAGGGTCTGAGCCGTATTACCACTTATGCTGTGCTGGAGATGAATGGCGAAAGCTTCATGAAAGTCAATGTTGGTGGAAGCTTCAACGACCCTGGTTGCGTGGCAACGATGGGCGGTGAGGATGTCACCGACCAGATTCAAGTCAACAGCAATGTCGACACTTCGAAGCCCGGCTTCTATAATGTGAACTATGTTGTCTACAATGATGACGGATTCCCCGCATCGGCTTCGCGCACGGTGATGGTGGTAGACCCCAACAACTTTGCTGGTGCCTATCTGGGTGAGAGCCAGTTCGGCTCACGCCACTACTATGATGCTCCCATCAACATCACGAAGCGTGCTGACGGCACCTTCCTCATCGACGACCTCGCAGGTGGTTTCTATTGCTACGGCCGCTATCCCGGCTACGAGCCCACCTACGACTTCCACCTCGAAGCCATTCTGCAGCTCAATGCCGACAACACCATCGAGGTGTTGGCACAGGGCGGCTGGTATTGGGGCGACCCGATGGAGGATGTTTCGGGCAGCTATGATCCCGCAACGGGTACCATCAAGCTCGTCATGGACTTCGGTGCACCCTTCTATGTAACGCTGACAAAGTAAAACTGTAATCAAGTAAACAAGAAACAATATGAAGAAAGTACTATATTTTGCAGCATTGCTCTTCGCCATCACACTTACCTCGTGTGAGAAGGAAGACATGGGTGGAACAGCCACAGAGAGCCTTGCCGGCCAGTGGTATGTTCAGGGAAATGTTGTTGAAGATGGCCAAGTCATTGAGGATCCATACGGCATCGGTAGGTTCATTATCTTGACTTACAACACGTCTGCCAACAACGCCAATGAGATTTGGATTGACGACATTGAGAACTTCTGGAACTTCAAGGTAAAGGCAACTGCTGATGCTAACGGCCTGACGTTCAGCGCCTCTTCGGCCCAGAACCAGCGTGGCGATGATATTACTGTCAACGTAACGAACGGTAAGATCATCAAGAACGGTGGAACGCAGAACAATGGCTCGCCTGCTGACTATATCACAATGGATATCGAGTACAGCGACGATCCTGGCACCATCTACCGTTTGGAAGGTGTTCGCTACAGCGGACTGGCAGAGAACGACTAAGCAACTTGCGTGCTGGCTACATGCCAGCCATCTGATAAGAAAGCCTCGCGGGGAGCATCCTTGCGAGGCTTTTTGTTGTTATTGCGATGGCTCCAACACTTCTAAGGCAATGAGGTAGTGTTGCTGGGGCAATGAGATAGTGCCGCTAAAGCAATGAGATAGTGTGGCTAAAGCAATGGAATCATGTTGCTAGAGCAATGGCATAGTTTTGCAGGAGAAATGAGGTAGATTGGCAAATCAATTTATTTTGAAAAGTAAATTAACTTAATTTGTTCAGTAAATTAACTTATTTTACTCAGTAAATTAACTTATTTTACCGCGCAAATTAACTTAATTTACTGCACAAATTAAGTTAATTTACTGAACCAACTCAATGCTCTAGGGTTATAAGGGCATGCATCTAGCAGTACAAAGGCATGCATCCAGCAATATAAAAGGAGGCATTCACGAGACCTCGGAGAGGTCACACTATGTTAACCGCGGGTCTTGACCCGCGGAGGGAATGGTCAAAACCAGCTCCTTGTCCCCAAAGGGGACGCACAGCAGCCTGAAAAGACAATTAGCTTACTTGATGAGTGGTGATGTGCGACCCCTTTGGGGTCGATGCACTTAGAGATATGCACACTCCGCAGGTCAAGACCCGCGGTTACCTTTGTGTGACCTCTTCGAGGTCTTTTTATATTGAAAACCGGTCAACTAAAAATAAAACGCGTTTTATTTTGTATTGTTCTCACTTATTCGTACCTTTGCACTCGATTTCAAACAATTGAACTTTTGAACGCTGCGAAGCAGCATTTGAACGTTGAACTATTGAACGCTGCACAGCAGCAATTGAACTATATCGTTATTGTTTATGGGTAACTTACGCTTTGAGGTCGTAGCAGAGGCTTTCCGCAAGAAGCCTCAGGATGTAGCTACGCCTGCCGACCGGCCGTCGGACTATTTCGGAAAGTATGTGTTTAATCGCCAGAAGATGTACAAATATCTTCCGCGCGACGTCTATGAGAAGCTCATCGACGTCATCGACAACGGCGCTCGCCTCGACCGTAGCATCGCCGATGGTGTGGCCAAGGGCATGAAGCAATGGGCCGACGAGCAAGGTGTCACCCACTACACACACTGGTTCCAACCGCTCACCGAGGGCACGGCCGAGAAGCACGATGCCTTCATCGAGCACGATGGCAAGGGCGGCATGATTGAGGACTTCTCAGGTAAGCTGCTGGTGCAGCAGGAACCCGATGCGTCGAGCTTCCCCTCGGGTGGCATTCGCAACACCTTCGAGGCGCGAGGCTACTCGGCCTGGGACCCCACGTCGCCAGTCTTCATCATCGACGACACACTTTGTATACCCACCATCTTCATCTCCTACACCGGTGAGGCCCTCGACTACAAGGCCCCGCTGCTGCGTTCGCTACATGCCGTGAACGTCGCAGCTACGGAGGTTTGCCACTACTTTTATCCGCAGGTACGCAAGGTGCAGGCCAATCTGGGTTGGGAGCAAGAATACTTCCTCGTCGACGAGAGTCTTTACTCAGCACGTCCCGACCTTATGTTGACAGGTCGCACGCTGATGGGCCACGACTCGGCGAAGAACCAACAGATGGACGACCACTACTTCGGTGCCATCCCCGAGCGCGTGCAGGCGTTCATGAAAGACCTGGAGATACAAGCCCTCGAGCTGGGTATTCCCGTGAAGACGCGTCACAACGAGGTGGCACCGAACCAGTTCGAGCTGGCACCCATCTATGAGGAGTGCAACCTCGCCATCGACCATAATATGTTGCTCATGCAACTCATGAAGCGCGTCGCCCGCCATCATAGCTTCCGAGTGCTGCTGCACGAGAAGCCCTTCGCAGGCATCAACGGCTCTGGTAAGCACAACAACTGGAGCCTCGCCACCGATACGGGTGTGCTGCTGCATGCACCGGGCAAGTCGGCAGAGGAGAACCTGCGCTTCGTGGTGTTCATCGTAGAGACGCTGAAGGCCGTTTGGCGCCACAACGGACTCTTAAAGGCTTCCATCATGAGTGCAACGAACGCCCACCGACTGGGCGCCAACGAGGCTCCGCCGGCCATCATCTCGTCGTTCCTCGGCAAGCAGCTCAGCGACCTGCTGCGGAAGATAGAGACCGCCGACACCGAAGACCTCTTCACCGTTGCAGGCAAGCAGGGCATGAAACTCGACATTCCTGAGATTCCCGAACTGCTCATCGACAATACCGACCGCAACCGCACATCGCCTTTCGCCTTCACGGGTAATCGCTTCGAGTTCCGTGCCGTGGGCTCTGAGGCTAACTGTGCTGCAGCAATGATTGTTCTCAACACCGCTGTGGCAGAGGCGCTGACCGAATTCCGTCAGCGTGTCGACGCTCTCGTGGCAGAGGGCAAGGACCAGACGGAAGCCATCATCGAGGTGGTTCGCGACGACATCCGACTGTCGCGCCCCATCCACTTCGAAGGCAACGGCTATAGCGACGAGTGGCGTCAGGAGGCCCAGCGCCGCGGTCTCGACACCGAGACATCGTGCCCCCGCATCTTCGACCGTTATCTCGATGCCGCCAGCGTGAAGATGTTCGAGCGCATGAACGTGATGCGCCGTAACGAGCTCGCCGCCCGCAACGAGGTGAAGTGGGAGACCTACACGAAGAAAATACAGATTGAGGCCCGCGTGCTGGGCGATATCACCATGAACCACGTCGTTCCTGTGGCCACCCACTATCAGAGTCGGTTGGCGAAGACCGTGCAGAACATGTACGAGATATTCAGCCGCGAGGAGGCCGACCAGATCACGGCCCGCAACAAGAAAATCATTATCGAGATTGGCGAGCGTACACAGGCCATCGAGACGGGTGTTGAAGAGCTCGTCGAGGCTCGTCGTGTTGCCAACCGCATCGATTCAGCTCGCGAGCGTGCCATCGCTTATCACGACACCGTCGCGCCACGCCTCGAGGATATTCGCTACCAGATAGACAAGCTCGAACTCATCGTTAGCGACGAGCTCTGGACGCTACCGAAGTATCGCGAATTGCTGTTCATCAGATAGAGACGTTAAGAAGTTGAGACGTTGAGATGTTGAGAAATGTCTTCGTTGCCATCCTGGTGTTGCTTTCCACCGGCTTTGCGAAAGCTCGCACCAATCACCTGTTGCCCCAACCGCAGCAAATCGCTGTGAAGGAGGGTGGCAGGGTGTTTGCTTTGGGGCGGAAGATAGTGCTCAGCGACCCCACCGACTGCTGGCTGTTGCGCAGCGTGCTCGAGGAGAACGGTTGCGAGCTGGTGGCGAAGTCGAAGTTCCGGGTGGAGGTTCGACTCGTCGACGCCATCGCCGGCAGCTACGACTACCGCCTCGACGGCTATGAGAATGAGGCTTATCGACTCGACGTGGACGAGAACCGCATTAGCATTGAGGCCGTCACGCCGACGGGTGTCATTCGTGCGGCACAAACCCTGCAGCAGCTCGCCGAGGGTTATCAGGGGCGTACCGGCGTTGAGGCCGTGACCATCACCGACTGGCCGGCCTTCAAGCTGCGTGGTTTTATGCACGACACGGGCCGTTCGTTCATTCCCCTCGACGACCTGAAACGACAAATCCAACTGCTCTCGCGCTTCAAAGTGAATACCTTCCACTGGCATCTTACCGATAACCAGGCGTGGCGTTTCGAGGTGAAGAGCTATCCGAAGCTTACCTCCAATGCTGCGATGACGCGCCATAAGGGTGGTTTCTACACGCAGGAGCAATGTCGTGAGCTGGAAGCCTATGCCCGTCTGTATGGCATCGTGGTGATCCCGGAAATCGACATGCCGGGCCACAGCGCTGCCTTCGAGCGTGCCATGGGGCACTCGATGCAGACCCTTCAGGGCATGCGTGAGATGCAGACCATCCTTTCCGAGCTTGCTGGTGCCTTCCCTCTGGCACCCTATCTGCATCTTGGAGCCGACGAGGTGAATATCTCCATGCCTAACTTCATTCCCGCGATGACCGACTGGGTGCATACGCTCGGACGAAAGGTCGTGGTGTGGAATCCCACGAAGGCTGACCCCGCACAGGCCGACATGGTGCAACTATGGAGCACGGCGGGCCGACTGGTGAAGGGTCGTCCGAACATCGACTGCCGCTATACCTATCTGAACCACTTCGACTCGTTTGCCGATGTCGCCGCTCTCTACTTGAGCAACATCTACTATGTCAGCCGCGGGTCAGAGGAACTGGCGGGAGCTATTGCCTGTGTGTGGAACGACCACGTGTTGCCAACGCCTGACGACATCCTGCGACAGAACGCTTTCTATCCTGCCGTCATCGCCCTCGCCTCGCGTGCTTGGCAGGGTGGGGGAGAGCATTACATCGAGACTTCGGGCGTGGTCTCACCTGCAAAAAACGCCGATTTCATCGGCTGGGAGGAGCGTTTCCTCTTCCATAAGAGCCATGCGCTCAGCAATGAGCCCATTGCCTATGTTCGTCAGTCGCACGTTAGGTGGAAGGTGACCTATCGGCATCGCACTTTCGATGCTACCGGAGCCGCCGTCTACCTGAACCACACGTGGCGGAATGTCATTCCAGCTTTGTTGCCGCCAGCCCAATATGGCGACACCGCTTGGGCCGAGACGCGTGTGTTCTCGCCCCAAGACCAGAAGGTGGGAGCACTTATCGAACTGCAGAACTACAGTCGTTCGGAGCAAGACAGCGTGCCGGAATATGGCTATTGGGACTGCAAGGGCTCGCACCTCTGGCTGAACGGCGTGGAGATTCTCGCACCCATCTGGAAGAACCACGGCCAGCGTGTTCTCAGCGAGACACCGCTCGCAGATGAGAACATGGCTGCTCGCAAGCCCGTCATCCTGCATCTGGAGGAAGGCTGGAACACCGTTCGCCTGCAGCTTCCCTACGGTCCGACGCCCAGCATCCGACTGAACAAGTGGATGTTCACCTTCGTCTTCACCGACCTTGAAGGGCGACGAGCCCTCGACCTCGACTACGAACCCTGACCAACACCCCCTAAAAACTATTGACCTCCATGAAAAGAACCGAAGACCATATCACTGCCGCCGACCTTTTTGCACGGGTCGCCGACATTCTGAACCTTCCCGACGGCACACCTGCCAATCGCCTGATGCATGAGACGCTGGTGTTGTGCTGTCAGGAGGCATTGCGCACGTCGAACATCGCCTTCGGTAACCTTTTCTCGCAGGTCGACTACCTCTGCAAGCAACACAACGTCAGGACTGCCGACGTGGTGACCATTCAGAAGATGCGTCGCGACAGCAACCGCTCCAAGCCGTTGGCTCCCGAGGATGTACTCTACGATTGCCGTGCGCTGGCACTCTTCATCAGCGCCGTCTTCCACACGTCCGTGCCCTCCTTGCTCACGGGTCGCATTCCCGGTGTTAACAAGCCGCAGGCCGAACACCGGCACATCGACTATCGTTACGTGCGATGCCTCGTCGACGACGTCGACGGCGACCGCGTTTTTGCTACCGTTGATCAGGATGATGCCGACGGCCGGCCGGTCGTGGTTGACTGCAGTGCTTCTCATCTGCAGTATCTGAAGCAAATCATCAAGAAGGGTATGCAGCTCAACTTGCTCGACTGTGAGCAGAAACAGTCTGGCGATGTCGCCACGTTGCTTCCCTCCCTTGTCGTCGTGGAGCCAGACTACCTCATTGATATTAGTTCCATCGCCAACTGCTTCCAGAGCTACGGCCATCATCCTCTGAGCTATACCGTTCGCCGTCTGTCGCCGAACGCCAACTCGCAGGCATTGCTGCTGGGTAACTTCGCCGGCCGTGTGCTCGACGACGTCATCAATAGCGATGGCCCTTACGACTGGCAGCAGACCTTCCGTGCCCATTTCCGCCAGCAGGCACTCGACTATTGCACCTGTCCTGACTTGAACCAGCAGGAAGACTACAAGCAGGCAGCCGCTAATCAAGCCGCCAATATCCAGCAGATTGTCGCCGAGCTGTTCCCCGCCGAAGCCCCTACAGCAAAAGAGAAAGCTGGGCAAAGCGCTCGCTATTCGCGTGACACGGCCATCCTCGAGCCTTCGTTTGTCTGCGAGCGGCTTGGCTTGCAGGGGCGTGTTGACCTGATGACCACAGATTTCCGACTGCTCGTTGAGCAGAAGTCGGGCAAGAACTACAACATCGAGCGACAGTGTCCCAACGAGTTCGGCAGCTTTCAGAAGGAAGACAACTACGTACAGTTGCTGCTCTACTACGGCGTGTTGTTGCAGAACTTCCACCTCCCTGTAGGAAAACTCGATGCACGGCTGCTCTATTCCAAATACCCGCTGCCCGGTGGACTCGTCGCGGTGAACTTCTATCAGACGCTCTTCCATGAGGCCATCGCCCTGCGCAATCGCATCGTTGCCACCGACTATTTTATTGCCACGCGTGGCTTCGAACCTATCCTGAAGGTATTGCAACCCGAAACGTTGCTGGAACGAAAAGAAAAGCGAGCGTTCTTCGAAAGCTTTGTGCAGCCGCAGGTGGAAGCCGTCACCGCTCCCTTCCATCGCTTGTCGCCCCTTGGGCGTGCCTATGTCTGCCGCATGCTTACATTCAGTTATCGTGAGCAGCTCGCATCGCGGCTAGGCAATCGCGAAAAGCCCGGCAATAGCACCGCCGACCTTTGGAACCTGCCGTTGGCCGAGAAGAAGGAGATTGGCACCATCTATACCGATCTCACCATTATCGACAAACAGAAGAGCGACCCCGGCCGCGGCTATGATGTCATCACGCTGAGCGTCCCCGACCAAGGTGAGAACTTCTTGTCGAACTTCCGCAACGGCGACTCTATCTATCTCTATGCCTATCAGGAAGGCGAGGAACCCGATGCGCGGCGTAGCCTGCTCTATAAAGGCACGCTCACCCAGATTCTTTCCGACACCCTTACCGTCGTACTTAGCGATGGTCAGCAGAATCCCAACCTCTTAGAACCTAGAAGGGAGAGCAACCAGAGTGGCGCTTCCTCCTCCCTCCCTACGGGGGAGGGTCGGGGTGGGGCTCTCCTCTACGCCATCGAGCATTGCGACCTTGGCGGCAGCACAAACATCAAGGCACTTGCAGCCTTCGCTGCTGCTGCACCTGAACGCCGCAGGCTATTGCTGGGCCTGCAGCCTCCACGCACCGATACCACGCAGCAACTCTCTCGCAGCTATCACCCACACTACGACGACATCGTGTTGCGC
>JAEEGJ010002835.1_pt1 | contig 76730 bp, 63 predicted proteins | sample 8958761 | NCBI WGS metagenome assembly JAEEGJ01 (sample SAMN16246546, study PRJNA631951) | gut metagenome | biome: gut microbiome; feature: rumen; material: RS-attached | host: Bos | place: Iran: Karaj | collected 2018-10 | reverse complement strand
CGGCAGGCAGCCACATCAAGGGCAAAGTCCGCAATATGACCACTTACGGCGCGTTCGTCGAGATCGAAAACGACATCGACGGCATGATCCACGTCTCCGACATGTCCTGGACCCGCAAGATCAATCACCCGAACGAAGTCCTGAAGGTCGGCGAGGAAGTCGAAGCCGTCATCCTCGACATCGATCCGACCCAGCAGCGCATCTCCCTCGGGCTGAAGCAGACCGAAGTCGATCCGTGGGCCAACATCGAGCAGATCTACAAGATCGGCGACGTCGTGAAGGGCAAAGTCACGAAGGTCACCGCGTTCGGCGCCTTCATCGAGCTCTCCCACAAGATCGACGGTCTCGTCCACATCTCCCAGATCTCCCGCGACCACGTCGAAAAGGTCAAAGACAAACTCAATCTCGGCGACGAGATCGAAGCCGTCGTGATCAAGATCGACAAGGACGAACGCCGCATCGGCCTCAGCATCAAGGCCCTCGAGGAAGGTTTCAACGAAGAGTCCATCAAGGCGGCCGGCGAGGAAGTCTCCGCCGCGCTCAAGCCGGGCGAAGCCCTCGGCGACATGGGCACCATCTTCGGCAACTCCCTCGACAACCTCGACCTGAAGCAGGACTGAGCGTAGTCGGAGATTTGCAAGAAGTCTCATCCGCCCCGTGGAAACATGCTTTCCGCGGGGCTTTTTACTTGCCGCATGCCGCTATGTTTCCCTGTGCCCGAGCGCAGCCGGGCACTTCCGCAGTGAAGGCTTTGCTTTCCCGCCCCGTGGATATTTCGGTTTCCACGGGGCTTTTTCTCGCCCGCGTTTTAAGCGTTTTTTTCAGGAATTCTTATAATCAGATTTGACTTTCTTCCGTTCGGGGGATATATTGTCGTATTCATCCCGTCGGTCATTTCCGCTGAAAACGCACCATTGACATGACCGATGTTATCAGAATAACAGTCCGGCAGGATTGACGGGCGCAGACAACGCAGGTATTCATTATGATTATGATAGATTTTTCAAAACTGATCGAAGATGAAATGACTCCGGAATATGCAAAAAGGATCATTCAGGACCTTTCGCCATATCCCTATCTCGCCGACATCCTCGTGATCGCCAGTTCGTTCGCGGTCGGCGCGCTGTTTTCCTTTATCCTGTTTCTCCTGCTGCGGCCCCTCCTGAACCGTTTCTATCGCAAGCATTGCACGATGAACGCGGAGCTTCAGGCATGCATCAGCCGGATGATCATTTCCTTCGTGGCGTGCCTGCCGCTGGTCCTGATCAGCTACTCCGTGTGGTGCGACGGGATCCACGAGTGGGTCGCGGTCCTGATCATCAAGCCGCTGTGGGGGATCGGAATCGCGCTCCTGGCCCTGACTGGAACATACGCCATCAAGAGTTTCGGACTGTGGTACAAACAGCAGCGCAACGCGGAGCAGCGCCCCATCGACGGTCTCATCGAGCTGGCCATCTGCTTCGTATGGGCGGCCGCGATCATTGTCTTCATTGCGATGCTGATCGAAAAAAGCCCGATCTATCTGCTTTCCGGACTGGGCGCGATCGCGGCGGTCCTGCTACTCCTCTTTCAGCATACGATCCAGTCCTTTGTCGCCAGCGTGGAGATCAACACCGACCATCTGGTCGAGATCGGCGACTGGATCGTCATGGAGACCGAGGACTTCGAAGATATCGACGGTATCGTCACGGATATCTCGCTGCATACCGTGAAAGTCCGCAACTGGGACAGGACACAGGTCTGCCTGCCGATCAGCTTCATGGTCAGCAAGCCTTTCGTGAATTACACCGCCATGGAAAAAGGCGGCGGCCGCCGTATCCAGAAAGCATTCCTGATCGATCAGCGCACCATCCGCTTCCTGAACGATGACGAGGTCGAGATCCTCAAGGGGTTCGATCTTCTGAAGGACTACCTCGAGGACAGGCAAAACAAGATCACCGAATACAATTCCACCCGTTCGGGATTCAATACCCGCCATCTGACCAATCTCGGTGTCTTCCGCATCTATGCGCAGCGGTTTTTGGAACAGAATCCGGACATTCGCGCCGATCTGACGCTGTTTGTCCGCGCTTTGTCTCCCAGCGATTCCGGCGTGCCGCTCGAGATATATTGCTTTACCAGGGAAGTGCAATGGGTTCCCTTTGAAAGAGTCCAATCCAAGATCATGGAACATCTGCTGGCCGTCCTGCCGAGTTTCGGTCTGCGCGTGTTCCAGAGAAGCAGCGACATCCACCAGGAAGGGCGCTATCAGATCGACGTCGTGGGCGGTGCATTCCCCGTCGAACGCGGCAAGTCTCTTGCCGATCCCGGTCCGAAGCAGGACTGAGCGCAGTCAGAGATTTGTAAGAAGTCTCATCCGCCCCGTGGAAACTACGATTTCCACGGGGCTTTTTCACGCCTGCGTCACAACCTTTTTCCGTGCCCGAGCGCAGCCGGGCACTACCCAAGTGAAGGCTCAGCCTTCCGGCGGGGCCTTTTTGCGGAAAGAAACAGGAAACACTGTTTGTTGTTATTTTATGTTACAATAAACAGTCCGTAAAAAACGTTAAATGTTATGATACGGGGTCTTTTGTCCCCATTTCCCCCGGTTTGAATTCCGCAACATCATAACCCCACGGAGAAATAACATGAAACACCGAGTATTTCTGATCGCCGCTTTGTTCGCCTGTATGCTGGGCGGATTTTGTTCCTGTTCACAGGAAGATGCCGCGTCATCGTCCGTTGCACCGAACCAGGAGCAAAAGGGCCGGGAGATCGCGACTGTTCTGCAACAGGAACAAAAGGACCTGGAAATCGCGACCATTCAGCTGGAACAGTATTCCGGCAGCATCAAATCCACACAGCCAAACGTAAGAACGCAGTCCGTTTCCATTGCAAACCGGTCCGACAAAACGATCGACTTATACGGCTATTCCGTCACCAACAACGGGAAAGAGATTCTGCGAATCAACGAGCATGTCGAATTGGAAAAGGACGCGAAAAAGCTGTTTCCGCTCCCTTTGGTCGATACAGGAAAAGAGAATAGGAAGCAGGGGTTCGCAATCGAGCCATGGTTCCTTTACTCCATAGTCTTCAAGGATGAGAATGAAGCCCGGAAGGAACGGGAAGAGCTTGTGACGATGATGGAACGGTATCTGCCGTATCTCACGGAACTGAGTAAAACGATATTCGAAGTAGACTATAGCTCGGGGAAGTATACGTCCTACTTTTCGGAAATCGCCTTGAAGTCTCCCCGGAATGAGACCGTGGACCAGATCCTTCTGTCGCAGGTGGAGATCCAGAAGAATCCGTATTCCCTTGTGGCATTCCTGGAACCCATACAACCCGCCGGCGTTTTTCGGAAAGGAGATTATATTATTGTTTGCTGCATACCGGAAATGGCGCCTTTCCCGGTCGACATTATCTGTTATACGAGCAGGCGGGAACTGGCAATAATCACTAGCGGGAATCGATATTTCAGGGAAAACAACGACTTCTTTGTGCCGGATCTGAAGATGACATTATCCCTGTATCGTGATCAGGACCTCAAGGAAGAAATGGTCCGTCTGGACGGGGAGAAATTCGTTTTCGGCAAAATGAGCGAAGCGCAAACGGATGAACTCGAGAAGTTCCTTGACGGGGCAAGAATGAAGGAAGTGTATTATAAACTTTCCGTCACGCATCCGGATTTCCACGAATTGTCGCTTCCGGAGCCATTGACCGGAAAAGTCAATATCCGGCGGCTGGGGAGCTTCAGAGCCGCAAGAAACACGAAACAGAATGCGGAATCAGCAACCCCAACTCCACAGGAGAAATAACATGAAACACCGAGTATTTCTGATCGCCGCTTTGATCGCCTGTGTGCTGGGCGGAGTGTGTTCCTGTTCACAGGAAGATGCCGCGTCATCGTCCCCTGCGTTGAACCAGGAGCAAAAGGATCGCGAGCGCGCGACCGTTCTGCAACAGGAACAAAAGGACCTGGAAATCGCAAATATTCAGCTGAATTATTATCTCGGCGACGGCGGTTCCATGCCGCCGAAAGGAAGTACTCAGTCTGTTTCCATTGCAAACCGGTCCGATAAAACAATCGACCTGTACGACTATTCTGTCACCAACAATGGAGAAGAGATCCTGCGGATCAAAGAGCATGTTAAATTGGAAAAAGATGCAAAAATGGAATTCGCGCTCCCCCCCGTTAATACAGAAAAAGAGAACGAGAAGCGTTTGGCAATTAATTACTGTTTTTCGCGATATCAAATCTCCAAAGATGAAAAAGAGTATCAGAAGGAAAGGAAAGAGCTTGAGCCGATAATGAAACGTTATCTTCCGTACTTCACGGAAATAAACAGAATGCTTTTTGAAAAATTTATCACCGAAGAACGTCTTATCTTCTTCTCGGAAATAGCACTGAAGTCTCCTCATAATGATGTGGTTGATCAGATTCTTTTGACGAAAGTGGATGTTCAGAAGAATCCATATTCCCTTGTGGCTTTTCTGGAACCATTAAACTTTACTAGTGTTTTTCGAAAAGAAGATTATATTGTTGTCAGCAGTGTTCCCAAAATGGTGCCTTTTCATGTCGGCATTATCTTTTATAGCGGGCAGTCACTGGCGATACACACAAGAGGGAATCAATACTTCAGCGAAAACACAGGATTGTTTGTGCCGGATCAGAAGATGACATTATCCCTGTATCGTGATCAGAACCTCAAGGAAGAAATGGTCCGTCTGGAAGGAGAGAAATTCTTTTTCAACAAAATGAGCGAAGCGCAAACGGATGAACTCGATAAGTTCTTGGACGGGGCAAGAATGAAGGAAGTGTATTATAAACTTTCCGTCACGCATCCGGATTTCCCCGAATTGTCGCTTCCGGAGCCATTGACCGGAAAAGTTAACATCCAGCTGCGGCTGGCGCGCAGCGGGCAGGTAAGAAATACGAATTGGAACACGGAATCCGCGACTGGCAATGGCGGCGGAGCCGTCAACAGAACCGGAGGCAGATCCGCCGCGCAGGACGAGTATCCGGGTTCCCGGCTTGTGAACGGCATTCTTTACTCGGAGGACGGTTCCACCCTCATTTCCTGCGTTTCCGCGCCGAACGGCCCGTGCATCGTCCAGCCGGGCGTGAAGACCATCGCGAACCGCGCGTTTTCCGGCTGCGCCGGATTGACGGAAGTCCGCCTGCCGGAAGGCATCACGAAGATCGGCCGCTCCGCATTCTGGAAATGCTCCGGGTTGAAACGCATCAATTTGCCGGATTCGCTGGAAGAGATCGAGACCAATGCGTTTGAGGAGTGTACCGGACTGACGGAGATCGCGATCCCGCCGGGCATCCGTGTCATCAAGTCCAGCACGTTTATCGTGTGTGCCGGGCTGAAGCGCGTCGATCTGTCGGATTCGCTGACGGAAATCGAGTTTGCCGCGTTTACAGCGTGCACCGGGCTGACGGAGCTTACGATCCCGCCGAACGTCACATCCATCGGGGAAAGCGCGTTTGCGGGGTGTACCGGACTGAAGCACGTGACGCTCCCGGACAGCCTGAAATCCATTTCTCCGGGCGCTTTTTCCGGCTGCGAATCCCTGGACCAGGAAACACGGGAGCGTCTGCAAAAACTGACGCACAAGCCATAGTTTTTCGGGAATGGGAAAGTTATTCCGTTACGACTGGCAACCCGAGGCGTTCCTGCGCGTCCTCCAGCCCACCGAAATTCGAGACGTTGGTGTAGCCCATCGCGCGCAGTGTCTCCAGCGCGGTATTCGCACGGCGGCCGGAACGGCAGTACAGGATGACCTGTGCGGATTTGTCCGGTACGACGGCGGCGATCTCCGCCCCGATCCGGTCGTGCGGAATGTTCCGCGCGCCCTTCAGATACCCGGACGCGTATTCCTCTGCCGAACGCACGTCCAGCAGGACTGCCGTGTTCAGGTCGATTTGAACGGGCTGTTCCGCGGGCGCTCTGTTATTTGAGGCGGATTCCGTGTTACCGCAGGCGCATCCGCAGACCGCGGCCGCTGCGCAGCTCAGAACGAGCGCGTATTGTAAGACCTTCATGGCGTGTATTCCTTTCCCGTGCTGAATAATAATTCGTTTCAATCATTTGACCTAAATATACCCCCGCTTCGGGAAATGTCAAACGTGGTGTACCCCGTTTCTCCTCAAATCGAACATGAGCAATCCGTGTATGGCTTTTCTGGCACGGGAAAAAGAAGAAACCCACACTTTAACTGCGGAATGAAGCTTTCCCCTCAAATCGAACATGAATAATCCGTGTATGGCGTTTCCGATGCCGGAAAACGGAGAAAACCGCACTTTTCAGCGGAAAAACGCGGATTTTTTCGGATTTCAGCTTGCATTTCGCGGAAAAAGTGATATAGTATTTGATACCACATATTGCGGGGTAGAGCAGAGGTAGCTCGTCAGGCTCATAACCTGGAGGCCGTTGGTTCGATTCCAACCCCCGCTACCAATGATTTTTCAGGGCTGTCCGTCACGGATGGCCTTTTTTTTGCCTCAGTTTTGCGAAGTTGGGAAGAACGCTATTGTAGGTATTTTTGGATTTTCTTTTACCGCCCAGAACCATTCTAAACGGCAGTTTGACCCCTGTTAGGCTAACGATAACCTAACAATAACCTAACACGTTTTTCGAAAAAGTCAAGTCGGTTTTGATCCTGACGAGCTACCTCTGCTCTACCCCGCAATAATCGGCAAGATGTGTCCGTGCTGCTGGCTGACGCAGAAATCCCCCCATTACTTGTCTGCATACCACTACCCACTACCTTGCGATACTTTTTTTACTACGACTACGCTACAAACAGACCAAAAGAGAAGCCGATAACGACTTCTCCATGATTTGTCGGCCATGACCGATTACAAAATGATCCGGTCAGATTTCAGATCGGACAAACCAAGACCAATGATTCCCACGACAACGATTACGGCGAGAGCAATCCTCTCAATGTCGGGCGAGGGATAACGAGTCAGAATGGACATTGATTCCTTCCTCCGCAATCAGAACTTGAAGCTGTTGGGAAGACGAACGCCATACCTGTTGATGATAATCCCGGCTGCGATGGTCAGCAGAAGCTTGCCGAGCCATTTCAGAGGATCCATGGTCGAATCCTGCGGTTTTACACTGTTTTTTGTCTTGAACATATTGGTTCCCTCCTGTAAGATTTGATTTTGAACGAGGCGGGGCATTGCGCCCTGCCTCGGGTTGGATGTTTTGTTGATGTGTTCAGGCGAAGATCGCGGCTTGACGACCGTCCAGACCGAACGCACGGTTGAGGGCGAGGTAGCTGTGATCCACGCGTTGCAGTGAGTATTTCTTGATTGTCTCTGTCAGCGCGTTCATCAGGCTCCAACGTGTCGGTTCCGCAAACTCCTCGTGCGAGGGAGCCTTGAACTCGCGATAGACCGGAAGGATGTCGCTTGAATTGATGACGCCGAGCTCGGCAGCTCTGACGATACTGCTCCTCGCTTCGTCGTCATCCTTCAGGTACACATCCTTCAGGTCCTCACAGACGGTTTCGGTCGTCAGAAAGTCATCTTCGAGCGAAGCGACAGCCCGGTCGATGAGTTCGGCGAGGTTGATGCCGCTGGTGTGGCGACGCTTGATGACCGTTGTGCCGCCGAACGCCATGTTTGTGCAGACACAGACGACGATTCCCGCAGACAAGCCAACGGCGAAAGATTTGTCGTGGCTGTTGCGGATGCCGATGCAGCGATGCCATTCGGGCGAAGACGAGCGGGAGATTTCCATCACACCGAACAGCTTCTGTCCCTCACGGGCAAGACCGAACTTTTCGCCCACGATTTCCCATTCGTGAGCGCGGACGACCTTGGTTACCGCGTCGATCACGTCGATGTGCGGAACGGGCTTCCACGAGGCTGTTGAACTGGGCGTGTCGACACGGACGACCTCGTCGCGACTGACAAACTTGCCTTCTTCCATAATCAGTCCCATACGTCACGCTACCTTCCTGTGAGCCGCCTTGCAACGACCACTGTAAGCGCACTCGGCGCAGTTCATACTGGATTCGACTGGAAAGAAGATACCCGTATTCACTGCCGTCTCAATTCTGTTGGCGAGGAAAACGAAGCGGTCGAAGTCGTCGCTCGTTCTGAGCGTGTAGAACTGATGATGAGCGGGCGTTTTTGCCTTGGTAAACACGTCGAAGCGGAACAGGGGATTCACGCCATACTTCTGCTGAAAGGCGTAACAGAACGTCGTCGCCTGAAGGTCACGGTCTGCTTTTCCAACAGGCCATTTCATCGCGGCTGTTTTCCAGTCGCAGATGGTCTCGTCTCCGCCGTCCACGGTAACGAGGTCGAATTCGCCGACGAGAGGTTTGCTGAGACCTGGCACTTTCACGGAAAACGCTTCGGCAACCGATTTGACCAAATAGTCATCGGGCCAGTCAGCAAGGGCAATGTCGAGCATGTCACAGCCTCGCTGATTCCAAAACCAAAAGTCTTCCTCCGGCTTGTATGTCAGATTTTCGCAGGCTTCGGTTTCAAATTTGAAATAGACGGCAAAAGCTTCATGGGCGTCTTTGACGGTATAGGCGAGCCCTCTGCGTGCGCGTTCAGAGAGTACGGCATGGAAAGTACGTCCAAACGGCATGCTGACCGAGGTTCGCTCCACCTCGGCGTGTTCGATGTACCGGAAGTAGTAGCGCATGGGGCAAGCCAGATAGGTCTGAAACGCGCTGTACGACCAGTGAGGTGCTTCACGCATGGTTTCGATTTCGCGTTCCATGGTCATGCTGCCTTTCCGCTGAGTTCGTCGATGGCGCGACTGCACTGCGTTTTCGTGAGACTTTCGAGGACAGGCACATTGAACTTGGCTTTGATTTGATCGGGCGAGACTCCGTACTGTCTAGCGAGGTCGAGGAGAAACTTGATCTGTTTCGCGCTGGCAGGAGCATCAGATGTCGTGCCGTTTCTTTTGCCGTAGGCGGACCTGTTCTGATGCGGGGCAGAAGTCCCTTGGGAGGCATTCGCGGCGTTTCCTGCGGGATGAAGTGCAGGCTGACTCGGGACGGAATTATTCTTCAGTTCGTCCTCCACGCTTTTGCGGAGCAGATCGAAGTTTTCGTGGATCTTCGCCTCGACCTGATCGGGCGTGAGGCCGTCCGAGAGTTCGACTTCCATGGAAACGTGGTACGACTGGCTGGAATATTCAGCCTCGGCCGGGACTTTCTTTGCGTATGCGGTGTTGAGTTTGAGCATTGGGTGATTCCTTTCTTAGATTAAGACAACTCCCCCGGCAGAACCACTGCCGGAGGAGGTTGAGGGTTGTTTTTTTCGTGGGGTTAGTTCAGCCATTCATCAAGAATGTGCCATGCGGTGCCACTCGTCAGCTCTTCAAGACGAGCAACCTTGTGTTGGGCACAGAAGGATGACTCTGAAATCCTCTTTTTCACAAGCAGGTCTCGCAGTGTTTCAAGCTGCTTGTCCGTGATTCTCAATTTCTTTTTTGCGGAGTTGGAACCGGATTTGGATTGTTGACCAATTCCTGAAGCTGACGCATCCTGCACTTTCACTTCGTTGCTCGAAAGAAGTCGTGCCGGAGAAAGTTCTTTCAGAGAATCTTTGACCGACTTGGGAACGGGGAGATCGTTCAAAAGCTCGGTGAACTTTTCTTCAGCGCACCCCTCGACATTGTCTGAGACACTGAACTGGATTAAAGGCTGACCATTTTGAATTGCGAAGATGACTTTTGCGTTTTTTGCCATGAGATTTCCTCCTATTGGCTGTTGTTGAGTTTTACAGAGATTATATCTTCCTATAAGATATCTGTTATCCCACACAATAAAATTTGTAGCCTTTTTTGAGCTCAGTTCAGACAGGAAGCTTTAGTGCGGTGGCTTAGAATCAGGCAGCGCTCACCACATGGACGCGCTCGAGGGCGCGCTTTGCCTGGCGATACTCACGGTCTTTCTGTCGCTGCGCGATCGCAACCTCGCGAACCTTGCGGCTAAGGGCGACAGATTCATCCGACAGCATTTTCAGCTTGCCTTTGATGGCTTCGATGCTCGCCGTCAGGTCATCAAGCGCAGACGGTTCGTTTTGGGGTTCATGGTTCAGGGCGGACGTCTGCACGGACGCAGACACGACGTGGGTGATGTTGTTGGTTTCCATGGTGGGGGTCTCCTTATTTGTGGTTGTATTAGTGGTATGGGTGAATTGCTCGGTTGCGTTGGTAAGGTGAGGCGCGGTCTGTTCAGGTTGAACGGAAGCCCTTGCGTCTGTCTGACTGCATACTGCCTGTTCCGGCTTCTGCTCGGTTTGAGCTTGCGGCGTTTGATGACGCATCGGTGCGGCGATGTACTGACCGATGCCGCCGCTTGCTACGAACGGAGACATGGCGTCGCCGAATCGAATTTCCGTATGACCTTCGTTCAGCAGATGCAGAAGGATTTCCTTGCTGACGGTAATGCTAAAGTCTTCCCATCCGGAATTGAATGATGCGAGGATGCCAGACTCACGCCCGTCCCCGTCCCGCAGGGTAAAGTGTCCTGCCTTGCTCCGGTAGAGCTTGATCTCGTTCGACGGCCTCTTATCGGCGACGCTTTTCAGGAAGGTCTTCAAGCGGTCGGCATGCTCCACTGTGAAACCGACAGAGTGTTTCAGGTCCGATTCCTTCGGAACGATGCGCATCCAGTCTGGATATGCGCCGGGAAGTGCTTTTGCCGTCCAGCTCCATCTGCCGAGCCTGACCGAGAACATCGTGCAGAGTCCAGTGTTCCACGCGGTAAGAGTTCCTATGCCGCAAGTTTTGGTCGCCATTAATGCGAGCGGAAAAGGCATCGTCAAATCGTCGAGGTTGAACCGGTATGGGCGATTGAAGAGTTCCTTGCCGTTCGTGGCCGTGATACCGTCAGCGCTGAGGTTTATCCCGCGCAGGATTTTACGGGGAGCGTCTAGATCGACCAGAGGAGCGGCGGCAACCAGTTCTTCCACGAACTTCCACGGCAGGGGCGTAGTCGTGACGTTGTCGCCCTGCGGCACCTCGACAACAGGCCAGTCTCCTTCAATCGGCACGATGGAAACGTCCTCGATGCGGAGCGTTCCATCGGCGAACTCGAATTTGATGGTTTTGTTGCGGCTGTTCCGCACGAGCGACCGGAAGAGATCGAAGTCCATGGCGAGCTTGAAGGTGTCCAGTTCCTCGGCATCCATCTTGAATTCGATTTCTTCGTCCGAGTTGTGCGTGCGGAAGCAGATCGTGTTGTTGGTCGATTCGATCTGCACGGCGTGAAACACCGAGAGCGGCGACTTGCGGCAAACCAGTTTCCCAAGAGCGGCGAGTGCTCCGGTCAGTTCGGTTTTGTTCAGAATGATTTCCATTTTTATTTCTCCTTTGGGGTTAGGGTGAAAATCAAATCCGTTTATTCAATGGAGAAATATATATGCTTTTTATCTTGACAATCACTCTTTTTCCTGATTATACCCGTTACTTCATTTAATCGCCTCTATAATTTAGAATAGTTTTGAGCAAGCAAAGGTGCGCTGGTGACAGGGCAGAATTCTCTGCGAAGTTGCTGGGGAAAACTGGATCGCAGTCATCGTCTCTCTAACCGACATGATGTCTTGGGCTAATGATTCGAGATCTACAGGTATTTCTGCAACTAACTCAACAGAGCCAATCGAATAAAACGACCAAATGCGTATGGCTGCATCATGAATATCCTGCATGTTTGTTCTGAAATACCCGGAAATAATCAGCAACAAACTATACCTGTCCCGGCAGGAATCATAGGACCAGGAGTAAACTGGACGGCAGTTCACACGTCTTAACGCTGAGAGAAAGGCGTTAAGAAAACTTGAGAAATCACTGTGATTTTTCAACCCGGACAAAAAAAACAGTCCGACTCTTGCCATGCCAAAGCTTGTCACGTATTGTTCGACAAGTTGTTCAATTCTTTCCTGTTTTGCAGCTTCATCGATCATGGAAATCTCCTTTGTTTGGTAATAATTAAAGATAAATCACATATAATAACAGTCTCTAACTCTTTTGATAAGCTTTTGATAAAAAAATAAATCGCGAAATATACTATGCAATCGAAACAATTGGTTGGTAATCCTGTCCCCATGTATGCAATGTTTATTTAGAGGACGCGGAAAAGGATTTTAGATATTACCAACCCAAACACCCTATCTCTATCTTCTCAATAAAAGTATGTTTGTGGTTTAGTAGAGCATAGTGCTTTATAGGGTAGTATGGCGAAACGATTACCTGCGCATTACTCTGAACCAGAGACAGAAAGTGATTGCAATCAAAAACGATAGGAGGTCAGCATGACATAGCTTTTACTCGATACTTCTCATTAACACCCAACAACAAAACAAAATACAAGGAGAACTAACCATGTCTAATTTGCTTAAGGAACTTAACATCTTTTTCCCCATGCAAACTCTTGATAAACCGATGAACAAGCATATTCTCATTGCCTTGGACAATCTCTTAGATGATTATATCCGTCATCATTCCAAGACCTTTGTGATGCGTCTTGATGTCCATCTTCCCAAAGAGATGCAACAAGATAAGATTAGGGATTTTAACCATCGGTTCATAGAGAAAGAAAAAAATGCTGGGTACGATCCCAAGTATGCCATGGCCCGAGAAGTCAGCAGGAAAGGCAATACACACTATCACATGGCTCTCTTCCTGAACGGAAACAAGACGAAGAGCATCTACCGACACATCAAGAATGCTGAAAAGGTGCTTAGGAATGTTGTCGGCGAAGAGAAGAAGGCTGAGGCATGGATAGAGCGTTGCGACAAAAATAAAAATAAACTCAAAAATGGCATCCTGATCAGGCGCAATGATCCCGACAGGAAGAAGCGTGAAGATGTCGAGCGTCAGATATCCTATCTGGCAAAGACCGAACAGAAGGAGGGGGTCAAGGGCAAGACATTCTTCTCATCAAAGACAAAATAATGATTGTGTGGTTTCTGCTTAAGGAGCGTCTGAATTATCTGATGGAACTGAAGAGCAAAGAGTAAGAATAATGCCATCGCCTCCGGCAAAAAAGCTCTGCCGGAGGCGAAGATTAATCTTTTATTATGATTTCGATGCTACAATCATTTCTCCTTCCTTTTTTTGAGTTATCAAATCTATCTTTTTTTGTTCTTGATAAAGGCTTCGTATATGCGATTAATTTCATCCTGCTTTGAGGTGTATGATTTCTCGACATTAGATTTGCTGCATCCCATTAGGTTTGCGACTTCCTCTACGGTGCGTTTCGGATAAGCATCCTTCCTGTAGTGATATGCTATCAGTTTGCCAAAGTCTTTCTTCGAACAAATCGAATCAACGGTATAACCTCCATCCGTGTCACAAGTAACCGAGAACGGATAATCGACTTCTATGTCGGAGAGTTGAACATTCTGTTTCTCATACCTAAATTCCCATACGCGTTGTGCAGATGGGTGCGAGAACTTTTGCTCTTGTTCAATGCGGTTTATCACAATTATTACGCGAGGTTTCATTTTTGCCTCACTACCTTTGCGAATATTGCCGGGATCTGCCAGGTGGTGCAATACCAGAATAGATAAATCTGGGAATTCTTTTTTCAGTTTCGACAAAAACGAAAGCGCCTCATATATTTTTTTCTCCCCAGCGATATCAGACAGGTGGTCTATGATTAGTAGATCGGGACTCTGACCATACTCCCCACGGTAAGTGTATTCCATTAACGCATTTTTGTAGGCTTTCAGGTCAAGAGTCATTTCGGTCATGCATTTTGGTGCAAGCTCAATAAAAAAGTTCTCCGATGCTGCATCGGACAGGCCTTCTTTGTAATACATATTTAAACCATGAATATCGCGCACCGATACATCACTGCCACCCCAGTAGACGACTTTTTTCGGAACAGTTTTATCCGCATCTTTGCAACGAGTCCAAAAACGTTCTTCCAAGAACGGTTTGTCGCCAGCTACAACATATCGACCAGCAGCCAGAGCAATGTGTGTTTTTCCTGCACCAGCCTTTGAACAAAGCTCTGTTATCGCGCCTTTATATAAAAAACCACGGACGAGAAAATCTTCCTCCAATCTTCTCTTTTTTGTTTCCGGCTGGATCGTTTCATGCATCTCCCATGGTGGCAAAATCGAACATGATGCTTTGAGTTTTTCGAGAATAATGCTGAATTCGGCCTCATCCATCGGTTTCACGTTTCCGACCACATGCGGCGGGTTATGGTAATAAGCGCTTGCCAAGTCTGCGGGGGTGGCAATAGCCGATGAATCAGGAAACTCAACTTGACGGAAGACGAAACCAATATCATCAACCGCTATTTTTGTTCCGTGAGACCTGTCTTCCCGTCCGCAAAGATACTCGCAAAGCGCTTTTGCTCTTTCGAATTCTAGATTCAGAGCTTTGTTCTTGTCTCCCGATATGAGAATGATGACAGATTTTTTTGCAAGAGGAGACCAATCCGTCCGGTCCATGTTGTCAGAAACAAAACTGGTAAACGCGACATGCCCAAGCGAAGCATTTGCCTCCTGCAAAGCATGTGCGTCCTCAATGCAACCGCAGATAACGATGGTGTTAACCTTCGGCGAGGCGACATCTCTAAGGTTATACAGTGGTATTTTTTCCTGTTTGGGGAAGTGGGTCATGACGTTATACGCGATCCAATTCTTCTCAATCTTTTCTTGAACGGAAACAACCGGAATTAAGGCTCGTCGCAAACCGCAATTGTCAGGATTGAGGAAAAGACGATACAGCCGCATTTGCGGCAAATGATGTGGCTCGACTATGTCAAAGGCCATTGTGCCAATCGGCGGGTAAAACACCGGATCAGGAAGGGGTACCTGCATGCGAGGCGAAGGAATATATAAATTAATGGTACGCGCCAATGGGTCTGGTCTATTCTCAATCTGCCATACTGTGTACGAACGGGGAAAACCAGCGGTGAACCAACGCCCCAGCTGCCGTTGAAACAAAATGAATCCGTCTCTGTCTGTTTTTGGTGTGTCTTCTAAGGAAAAAAGGAATTCTTCAAACCTGAATCGGCTGGAATGAATTGAGAACGGGGCGTAAGCATCCCGCTCAATCTGGTAAAGATGTAATAGTTCATCAATGCGCTTTGTTTCAGAACATGCTTCCTCTTTTCGAACTGCATCGAAAACTGAAATGTTTTCAAAATCCGCACCGGGCTTGATGCTGATGCAAACCGGCGGTGGTTGATACAGGGGGAGCTTCGGCCATTTCTCTGCAATTTCAAAAAAAGAAAGATGGTGAAGGTCTTTTAATGAAAGCCCGTATTTTTTATTGTTTCTTTCGACCGTGAAATGAGGATTCGGTTTAAGCATGGCGTTGTTCATTCGTTCGATATAATTGTCCTGAGCATGCTCGTATTCGTTGTACTTTAATCTGGGATTGTAGGTCGGATCCTTCATGCGCGCATCAAGAATCAGGAAGGACAGTTTTTCTTTGATCAGTGCATCCGACACATCAAGAGGTTTGAGATTCGTGGCGCCGACAGGAGTGAAATCTATTTTGTCTGTGACAGAGAGGTCCATAGTGCGCGATCCTTGTGCAGGGTAAATTATATTTCTGCGTCTACAGATACTATACCACGAATCCGACAACATTCAAGCATGAGCTTTGTTTTTTTGGTTGCATCATGTCTGCATCCCTATCACCCGTTCCTTTAAAGCTCGTCGAAAAAAGGCACTATATACATTCCTGGCTTTTTTTATGCGTTTGAGCTCAATCTCCTGAAAAAAGTCCGTAAAAAAGTACCCCAAAACCGTAATTTTTCACGCGAAAACCGTATTTTTTACGCGAAAATGTGACGACTGCCCCATCAACAATCGGATTCGTCGTTTGCCAAAAGAAAGACGCTTCCATCGGTTATTCGAGCCACCTTCCGGAATGATTGCCGAATCTGCCCCGGAGGGTTCGCCTTGATATGACACGTCTTCTTGGTTTGGGAATAATGATGAAATATTTGTCGGAAGGCGAAGAATCCGGCTTGATTTTTGTCGAAGTCGGAGTATATTACCGTTTGGAAAGGATTGCCGAGGATATCGGTTTTCGTTTCCGAGTTCTTTACATCGGTTATTTCAGCAAAAGAACATGTAAACCAGCCAAGTTTCAAATCAACTCTTTTGCTCTCAAAAACGAAAAACCAGCAAGGGACCATAGTGTCTTTGTGTCTTGCTGGGCGTTTCTCTGTCGTTTTGAGAGCGGGTTCTTGGCTGGACCTACATGTTCACGCATGGGGAAGCGTCCGGCTTTTTTTGTGTTCGGCCGTTGCCTCGTGCGCAGGATCGCAAACTCAACCCCGAGGCCGCCCATGCTGTTCGATTGTCCCCACAGTTTTCATCTTCCTTTTTCAGCCGAGAAGTATTTCACCCGGCATGGGCTTCCTCGTTTCAGCAATACCCCATACAAAGGAAGAAGGCTTCTCATGAACGACCACGCATCTCTTTTTTTCCGCGGGTTCATCTATGCCATCGTTTTGTTTAATCTTGTCGGTTCCGGCGCTGTTTTCGGCGAGGATTCCCATGCGGGAAGTGATCCGAAAACGTTGATTGTTGCCAGTGCGCGTCCCACCCGGAGCGGTACTGCCGACAATGGCTCCCTTATCTCCTTGCCGGGTGATAACGGGAAAAGCACCAAACAAACGAAATCGGCAAACACGGCAGCTGCGACCGTTCAAACATCGAAATATCCCCGCCCGAATGAGATGCTACAAGGTGTGGTGTATGACCTGAAGCGGACAAAAGACCTCAAGCCAACAGACTTGATCGGTGGCAGTGTGACCAATATGAAAAAACCGGTGGACGGTAATGTCTTCGCATCCATAACGAAACCTTTTGTTAATGGAGCTGATTCCACATGGAGGAATACGACGGACAACCGTGGAGGCATACGGTATCCATATTTCGATACCAATTACTATTGTCTGCCATCCCGTCTTTGGAATTCTTATTTTTATCTTCAATATACAGACAATAAGGATATTCCAAAACTACTTCATGCGGATACTTCTTTACAAGGCGGTGGATGGATTGCTATTTATTCTGGGTATGTCGTTGCACCATTTTCCGGCATGTTCCGATTCGTAGGTTTCAGCGACGATTCGATGCTTGTCCGATTCAATAAGGATATTGTACTTGACTATGGATGGTATTCTTTGACAATGGGGGTTCGCTTATCTTCGTTCAGCAGCAATTATGTAGATCTTCTAAGAGGGAGGGTATCACCAACTGCGGAGCAAAAAAGTAAACTTCAAGAAAGCCCTTTGTTTTCAAAATTCAAAACGGACATATTACCTGTTGAGTGTGATGAAGGAAATAGTCACGGACTACAGAAACACGGACTTCAAAGAGGTATTCCGATCAAAGTCCAAAAGGGACAGGTGATTCCAATTGAGATTATTCTATCGGAACAGGGTGATGGGGGCTTTTCAAGCATGCTTTTTGTGGAACAGCTGGATGACAAAGGCAAGCCGTACAAGACCTATCCTGATAAACTGCCGCTTTTTCGTACAACGGCACATTTGCCGTCGCATCCAACGCTCAATTGGTTTCCAGATTTTGAGGACAATGGTCCGATATGGAAAGTTGTCGATTCTTTTGGCAAACCGATTCCTGCAAGCAAATATGCAAAACAGGATGTGAAAATCGGCTTTCAACTCGATGATGGCATCGAAACAAAGCAGCAGACCGTGGCATCGGCTACGACAACGAAACCGAAAACGACGGCCCCAGCGGTGAATGAAGAGGACGAGCTGCCGGGCGTGTTGTATGACCTGAAACAGACAGCGGATGGCTCGCCGACGTATCTGATGGACCTTCAAGGAGGCAAGCAGTTCAACCGCCTCCGCACGACTTTGTCCGTCTGGAATCTCCCGGATACAGCAGACACGGAATCTATTATGGTGCCGTACCTGAAACGGTTCGTGCTCAGTAACTGGCCGCATAAGACCGATTCGGTGGGAGTCCCCTCTTACAACGAATTCAATAAATTTTTCCGTTCTACGGTTACTCCATACCGGTCGTCCTTCTATCAGCCCTTCACCCCGTCTGTTACTGCCCCAAAGACGTTTTTCAATGACACTCAGGTTTCAGATGCAGGATGGGTCGGGATTCATACGGGATACGTTGTCGCTCCGTTCACAGGAAAATTCCGTTTTGTAGGATTCGGCGATGACGCCATGGTCGTCCGTTTTAACAATCAGCTGGTTCTGGACTATGGCTGGTATGCCTTGTCTTTAGGAAAAATGCTGGATGATTCTTGGGACTATAGGGGGATTCTCGGGGGAACCGCTGCTAGAACAGACCCGCAGAATCGATTATTGCTTGAAAATCCAATTTATTCCCAGTGTAAACTGGAAACCTATTTCCCCTCAACATGCGATAAACACGGTCTTGCAAAGGGCATTCCCATCAGCGTAATTAAAGGCCGTAGCTATCCGATTGAGATTCTTGTTACGGACATTGTCAGTGGTGGTGACTTCGGTATGGCTCTCTTTATTGAACGCTTGGATTCTGATGGAACCCCGCAAAAAAAAGATCCTGCAAAACTCCCCCTGTTCCGTACCTCTTCTCATTTGCCGAATCATCCGTCCGGTTCACTTCCGGATTTTGATGAAGACAGCCCAATATGGAAGATCGTCAACTCCAAAGGCAAACCGATCCCGTCGCACAAACCTCCTGTCACCGAAGAAAAGCAGGTGGTCGAAGAGAAAAAAGAGGATGCTGCATCGAAGAAAGACGAATCAGTCGCTCAGGAAAAACAGCCCGCCGAATCCACTTCCCAACCCCAACGCGATCCTAATCTCAAGAAGGTCGTTTCAACTATGACCCGTGGGAATTATACAACACAAACCGTCACGGAATACAACGGCGACACCACGATCGAAACCGTGACCACGACAGAAGTCAACGGCGACACCACGACCACAACGACAACCATAACTGAAACGAAAAACGGTGCTGTCGTGAAAAAGACTACGACCACAACCACGACGACAGCGGAGAAATCGTCCAACAACCAAGCGAACTCAGATGCTCCTACCGTTATTCAGCTTCCTGGTGGAGTGGATATGAAGATGGTAAAAGTCGAAGCCGGAACGTTCACGATGGGAGCGCTTGACGGAGAAAACAGAGAGGATGAAAAGCCTCACGAGGTGACATTGAAACACGATTACTTCATCGGCATGACTGAAGTGACGCAGGCGCAGTGGAAAGCAGTGATGAACAGCAACCCATCGCATACCAAGGGAGATAATCTGCCCGTGGAAACCGTATCCTGTGACGATGCGATGGCATTCTGCGAAAAGCTGAATGCAACAGGAAAAGCCCCGTCCGGATGGAAATTTGCTTTGCCAACTGAAGCTCAGTGGGAGTATGCCGCACGCGGTGGAAAAAAGAGCCGCGGGTACAAGTACAGCGGAAGCGACGACATTGATGCTGTAGCGTGGAATGGAAATAACTCTGGGGACATATTGCATCCCGTCGGGGAAAAGATGGCAAACGAGCTTGGTTTGTATGACATGAGCGGGAACGTTTGGGAATGGTGTCGGGATTGGTATGAACCAGGTTATGCCACTGATCCAGAGCTTCTGAACAACAATCGTGGATCGGAGCGCGTGGACCGTGGCGGTAGCCTGTGGACGGGGGATAAGAATGGTTTTGGTTGCCGTGTTGCATGTCGGCATCCTCGACCGGGGGGTAACGGTTCTGGACGCGGCAACGTTGGCTTCCGCGTTGCTCTCATCCAGACCGAGGGACTTGCAGACGCTTCAAATCAGAATAAAGCGGAGAATACAGACAACAAGTCTTCCTCGGGATCGAACTCCACCCCGAAGAAGAATAACCCGACCTATAATCCCTTCGGCTATACGAGTCCGCTGATGGAAGATTAAGCCGTTTTGAAAAGCCCGTTTCTTCCGGAAGAAAATACTTCCCTGTTGATATGATCCGCATAAATGATTCGTTTGTCACATGCAGAATCAGGATGCGGTCATCATTCTTGCGGAACACAGAATTGCACGCAGTTTTTCCTTTTGATTTGCTGTCAGATTCTCGTCCATCCATATTCCAAGGGAAGCAATCTTTTCAGAATTGAATGTCCCGATTATTTCAGCGAAGGTCTTTTCGCTTCCGATGAGTTTCGGTTGAGACAGACACGGGAGAACGTTCAGGTTCTGTAGGGCTTCTCGTTTCGTTTCCATGTTGACGTGCGTATAGTGCGCTGTCATATCGACCGAGGTGTGTCCTAGGAGATCGCGTACGACCAGAGGATTGACACCGTTGCAGATCATCATAGACGCTGCTGTGTGCCTGAATCCGTGAAAGCCCATCCTCGACACAGCAAGTACGCGCCGAGTAGTCCCGGAATCGTTTGGTTTCAGTCCTGCTGCAAACAACAGCTTTTTCGTGTCTCTTGATATGCCACCGGAATTGTGTTGATACCGATACGCGACATTGGGAAGAACGTAGTCGGTACTCAGGTCCAGCGAAGACAACGCTTCATAAAGAACGTCACCAATGGGAATCTCCACGATCTTGTGGCTGCTGTGGGCTGTCTTGTGGGGCATGAACCGAATAACTCTGTTCTGCATATCAACCGAAGACCAGCGCAACAGACAGAGATCGCCACAACGAGCGCCAGTATAAAGCGCCAACTTGTAGAGGACGATCATTTCCTCTTTGTGCATCATGTGGTATGTGGGAGATGTCAACGTGTCCCAAATCTTCTGAAGTTGTTCGACCGTGAATGGCACTCGTTCTTCAATTTGTCCAGTTTTCTTTTTGAAGTCGGCAAATGGATTACTGTCTTTGCACAACAGGCGAAAAACGCATTGCAGGATATTCAGGACGCTGTTATACGTCTTCGGAGAAACGCCACGATTCCAGTAGTAGGTCAGGTAAGCTTGTGCGATCTCTTCCGTAACATCTGCTGCAATTCTCGCCTGCATGCGAGATGCGAAGTCAGCGAAAGAAGTAAGAACGGAATGGTAGTTGGCTCTGTGTTTGGGAGAAACGGCAGGTGCAGACGGATGGGAAAAAAATGCATCCTCCAATTCCGTCAATGGAACCCGACACACATGGAGGAGCCCTTTGGCTTCTGCTATCTGATGCATGTAGGTGATCTTTGAATCAATAGCGGACAACTTGATTTCTTCCTGGAGAATGCTTTCAATTTCTTTCTCCGCTTCTTCCAATGTGCCTGCTCTCAGCGTCTTTGTCTTAATCTTTCCTGTAATGCATTTCCATTGGTAAAGGAATTTCCCGTTTCTTTTGAAGATTGCCCCTGTTCCTCTGGTACGGCGAGTGGTTTTGTTTTTCATCTGTTAGACTACTCCCGTAACCTAACAGTAATCGAACAATCGGATAAAATACCTTCACATTGAGTCCTCTCATAACCTGGAGGCCGTTGGTTCGATTCCAACCCCCGCTACCAATGATTTTTCGAGGCTGTCCGTCACGGATGGCCTTTTTTTGCCTCAGTTTTGCGAAGTTGCTTCCTGCTAACCATACCGTTTTTCACGGGGTCCTTTCATTGTTTTGGTTAGTGTTGAAGCCCCATTTTACCCCGTTTCGTGAGGCAAAATGGTAGCAAAATGGTAGCAAAATATACCACCTCAACCCCTGAAAGTCAAGCCCAGGTTCCGAGCCTGACGAGCTACCTCTGCTCTACCCCGCTTTTTTTCATAGCCTTTATCGACGGGGATAGCCCGTCGTAGCTTTTAGCCTTATGCGACGGGGATAGCCCGTCGTAGCATGGAGTTTGCCCGTGGTGGGCAACCTCCATGCGAGCTCATTTCTTCGACTGCTTTTTTTCGTTCGGCAGAGGCTCCTCCTCGAGAGGGGGGATCTTCTTCGCTTTATTCAAGATGGCGAAATACTTTTTCTCATCTATCATCTTTTTGGGGACTTCACGGGAGCAATATCCCAACATGGCTCCTATGACTTTATTAGATGGATGCGTATCGTCATTATTTCTATAATGATAAACGAGGCTTCTAAACATGTCATCCCTCGTACAGACGGGCTTATAGACGGAATACATATCCTCATCTTCACGGACGCAATAAAAGGGAAGGTCTTCAACATCTGCGTGGCTCGTACTGAATTTATCATATCTGAATTTATAAAGGGACGTGACGGTCTTCTTCTCAGCCTTTTTCTTCTTGGTGCTCTGTTTGCTGGAAGAATCAAACTTGACCGTTCGATTGATTCTTTCCATGGTCATGACAATGCGCGGCATTCTCTTGGGGTCTCCACCGCCAAGCGGTTTTCCCAATTCCGAAGTATGGTGGATAGCGAGGACAGCCATACCAGGTACAGCTTTCATAAGTCGATTAAGAAAACGTAAAGACCCCTCAATATTATTCTTGTTCCAAACACTAACGAGCGTATCCACAATCAGAAGATCCAAGGGATGCCCTGGAGTCCCCTTAAACGTGTATTTCTCAAGCTTTCTTCTATAAGCTCTGACATCCGGCTTTTCGTTAAACTTGTCGGAAAACTCCTCTTCTGTTGGCGCATCCTCAATGAAGATATTCTGTTTTTGTTCGTCTTTGAGTCCACGCAGGCAGGTTTCTTTCCACGATTCCAAGTCAGGGACACAGTCAAAATTCCAGTAAAGAATCTTCATGGTGGATTTCTTACAGCAGCGCGTCCAGAAGCGTTCCTTCATATATTGCCGCTCGTTCCCTTTTACGAGATACCGGATCAGAGAACGGCAGAAACGGCTTTTTCCTGCAGACGGTGGTCCGGCTATAACCGTAATGGCATTGCGATAGAGAAGCGACCGGATGAGGATGCCGTTTGCCGGATTCTCTTTGACGGGTTTCTGTTCTTCCGGAGCCCAGAATGGGGGAGCTTCCCGTTCTTTTCGAATTTTCGTTAGGAAGGTGAAAAACTCCGTCTCATCCAGGCATAGAGCTGCATTTGGAAGGACTGTAGGCGAAGTCTTGTTGTATGTACTGGCGAGTGCTTCAGGCGTCGCGATAGTCAATGTGCTGTCCGGATACTGGACTTCGCGCTGAACAAAGATGCAGTCATTGATTTTGATCTTGGATTTCTTGATGAATTCGAATATTCTGGCCACTTCCTCATAAGCATCCTCAAGTGTTTGCCCGTTATGGTTAGATACAAGGAAGATGATGTTTTTCTCGGCAAGTGGACTGAAATCGACCAGTTCCAGATTATCTTCGACATCGACATAACTGGTGAACGCGACGTTCTCGATGTTTCTATTGTAGCGTTGTAATGCATCCGCATCCTGGATGCAGCTACAGAGCACAACTGTATCCGTATCTGGGGACATGAGACGTTCGATATTCCAAAGAGGCAGACATTTCATGTTTGGAAGACCAGTCATGATGTAATTCTCGTCATCGTTTTCATGAATACAAACGGTTGGGATCAGGGCTTCTCGAAGTCCGCATCCTTTAGGATTCAGGAAAAGACGATGAAAACGCATCTGTGGCAGTGAGTGGTATTCGCTGATGTCGTATGCCATAGGGCCAAGAGCCCCATAAAAGACTGGTACCGGGAAATCAACGGAGTACGATTCATTATCATGTTCCCTCTGGCTGTAATCCGGTATTTCTGAAATCGGTTTTGGTTTTATATCCTTAAGATAGTAGCGCCGAGGGAAACTTGCCTTATACCAGTCTGATAACGCCACTTGGTATTTCAGGAAAGCCTTCATGTCAACATTTGGCTCTGTTGGCAAGGGAGAGGGAAACTTCTGCGGATGAAATGCATCCCCAAGATGGAATTCTGAGTATGTGTCACCCCCGATCTTAAGGAATTTTAACAATTCTGGGATTCTGTCCGAATCAGGATATTTATTCGTTTTCCGCATAAAATCATATATTGAAATCTCATGAAGCCCAGCATCATCATAGGGTTTAATAGAAATGAGGACAGGATCCGGATCAAATTCATAAACAGGTTTGTTATTGATTTTTTTATTGTTAGTTTGTGAAATAAGTTCTTCTTCGTGGAAAATAAACCAAAGAGGTTTCGGCTTAAGGATAAGAGAATACTTTTTTTCCCCAATTCTCGCGATATAAAAAATGTGCGCCATCCTACTTGGTTTTTTGGGGGAAGGAATCTTATACGGATGTTCAAATTCGCTGTACGTCAAATTCGGCTTGTCAGTTTCTGTTTTTGAGAAGTATTTGGCATATAGCATCACCGACATTTTTTCCTTGACCACGGCATCCTTGATATCAAGTGGCAGGAGACCTGTTGCTCCAACTGCCCCAAAATTGATGTTCTGGATTGTCTCAATAAACCTCTGTGTACTCATGTCTACTCTCCAAATGTGAAGACGCCATCTCTGGAATCTCAGTGCCCAGATAGTCTGTTTCTAGAATATGCAATAAAGTACCACAATCCATAGAGGAAATCAAGAAAGTAGTTTCGATTCTAATGTTCTTTTTGCGATAATCGTCAGAATATAGCTGTGTGATACGATCAAGACAGAGGAAAGAGATCAATTTTCAACAGGCAATTATTTTTTTAGATTTTAAGAATAAGTTCACAATAATCTTTTATCAAAAACAAGTAAGCACAAATAAAAACAAGAAAATTGTATTTTCATCTAAAGAAATTTCTTTTTTAATAAAAAATCGCATACTAAAATGTATCTCTTTATTTCAAGGATGGTATATGAATTTTCCGTTTTGATTATTATTTTTTCATAGTAAGTTTATTTTAAATTAAAGATGTATGCGCGCTCATGCGCTATATCTACTTCCCTTTTTTGAAACATGAGAAAAAATGAACACCACACTGGATCAGGAAATCCGGTGTGGTGTCCACCTCATTTGCTTGTTTTTATCCCCATTGCTTCCAATATTTGGCGATCATATGGTGGACCGTTGTCAATTCGTCTTTGGTCAGGGATCCATTATCCAGGTACTTCTCGGCGAGTTCCGTAAGCACTGGGGCATCCATCTTGTTGAAGCCCTTTCTATTCAATCTCTTCGTCATCCTATTATACTTCTCGTCCTCGTTCTGGTTCCGGTATACGATGAGCAGATGGTCAATGTCAGGGGTGGATGTGGTCTTCCTTCCCTTGGATGCTTTTTCCGAGTCCGCTTCAGGCGACCTTGATGTAGTTCCTTTTTTTTGCATTTCGGCGTCTTCCTGATCCATGACGCACACTCTGGCAGGATCTTTTTTGCCGTGCCGTTGCGCGGGAGTGGCTTTGTCAGGGGCTTCGTTTCCTGCGGATATACTCTGCTCAACCACCTTGCATTTGCCTTGGGGCTGGTGTCCCGATTCAATCTCGCGATAGAAATCAATGACGGCTTGATCGAGGACTGCATCAGCGGGACAAATGGGCCGATCAATCCGGAGTTTTTTGATGCTGCGGCAGCGAGAAAGCGCCGTGTACAGCTGGCCAGATACGAAGCAACCATTGCCGAGCTTTACTTCCACGCTGTCCAACGTCAGCCCCTGGGACTTATGGATCGTGGAGGCATATGCGAGTTTCAGGGGAATCTGAACAAACGTTCCGACTTCTCTTTGCCGGACTATCGGTTTTCCGGTGTTAGCGTCAAGTTCCGGTTCATATTCGTATTTGCTCCATTTCGTGCGTTGGACCGATACGGTAGGACCGCGATCAAGGCGAACATGTACTACACCGTTTTCACCGTCATCCATGTCTTCGACGACACCGATTTCGCCATTCACGTATTCAATTTCTCCATCCGATGTGCGTTTATTTGTGAGCGTCATCACCCGTGCACCGACCTTCAGAGCAAGCGTTTCTAGAGTGGGATAGTCTCCTTCCGGGAATTTGCCGCGTACCACGGCACGGAATACATGGACTTCGCCTTTGAGCTTGTTTAGATGGAGCTGGTTCAATGTGTCGGCAGTGCGGTTGGTCGTGCATAGGTATACTGGCATTTGTTCGAGGTGTGTCGCCATGAAGCATAGGCGGGTAAGCGCCTCAATCACGTTCAATGCCTTTTTAAGACCCTCCAGCTGTATGTCGCGAATCTCAAGTTCACCGTACCTCAGATGGTTCAGGATTTTCATAAAGAGCGCATCATTTCCCTGGCGGTGGACAGTTTGCAGGCACACACACTGGAGATCTGCCTGCTGCCAGAGAGCCGTTTGGAATGCATAATAGCCGCCAAGTTCACGGTCGAGATATTCAGCTTCGGTTTTTTCTTTTACCACAGGCGGAAGTTGCAGGAAATCCCCGACCAAAATGACCTGCTTCCCTCCAAATGGCTTGTTGCACCCGGTAATCTCCTGCAGGCGCATATCCATGGCGACGAAAAGGTCACTCCTCACCATAGAAATCTCGTCGATCACGATGGTCCTGACACTGCGGATCATGTCAACGCGCTTTTGACTTCCGATAGGCTCTATCGAATCAGGCGTAAGTAGTCCCGGCTTCAGTTGGAAAAAGCTGTGGATCGTTGAACCGTTGATATTGATGGCGGCGATTCCTGTCGGTGCCAGGAAAACGCATCCGTTCTTGCAAGCTTTTCGAAATCCATCAACGGCTGTTGATTTGCCCGTTCCAGCTTTTCCAGTCAGAAAGACGTTCTTGCCGGAAAGCATCAAGTCAAGTGCCTTTTTTTGCTCAGGAGTGAGCTTTATTTTTGCTTTTTGCATAATTAGTACCTCTTAATTATATATGTTGTATGTTTTGATCATCTTCTTTCATGAGGAAACGTGAGATGATAGTTTAGATTATTCTCAATACTATACCCCACATATACAAAAAAATTTTTAAATACCCCTGCTGGACAAGGCAATATACCCAGCAGGGTAAGTTCACTTCACACTTGTACAGCTTCTCCTTCTTCATCGTCGTCAACATTGTCGAGAAGGCGAAAAAGTGCGTTGATGCGTTTCAATATAACCAGTGTGTCGATCATCATATTTCGAGCAGATATTCCTTCATCGGAATCAATGACGATTCCACGTTTAACCCCAAGAAAGGAATCCTATCACCATGAAGAAACTCTCAACAACTCTCCTTTTCGGTATTCTGACCTTAACCTCGGTTTATGCTCAGGAGACGGTCGTGATCCAGCGACCTGGCATCTTTACGGACATCGCCACAGCAACAGGCGTGGTTTTGTCTCTTCCGTTCAGCATCGCGGAAGGTGTCGTTGTTGGTGCCGTAGAAGCCACCGGTTCACTGATTCACGGTTCGACCGAGATCATCGTAGTGCCACCGGCAAAGCCTGTTCCTGGCACGACAGTTCCTGTTGTCGCAGTTCCTGTGCACCAGGCTTCTGTCGTCGTTCCTCGCGCTCCTGCGGTAATTCCGACGACGACCATCGTCACGACAAACGGTGACGGTACGGTTACGACCGTAACGAGGTCAGCATCCGCGTATGAACTTGGTTCAGTTATCATGACGCCAATCTCTCCCTCACATCGAGTAGGGACAAGCCCGCATGTCAATCCGTATGTTTACCGCCCTCGGTGAACGTAATCCACCTCAAACAGCCTCACATTGAACAGGAGAAAACATTATGGACGACGAAATCAATCCGACACATGCCGCTGAATGCGCAATCGGCACATTCCTTGCCCTTCTCGCGTTCACGTTCGTCAAGCACATCGTACGAGCACTCTGCGAATAAGCGCCGCTACACACCAACTAAACAATCAAACTCAAAAGCCTTTGGCAGAAAGGAGACACACTTGAGCACCAGAGCTGGAATCGGGATGCTGATGCCCGACTGGACGATCAAAGCAATCTACCTCCATCGGGACGGCAGCCCTTTCGAATGTGCAGCCGGAGGTATCCTCGCACATCATTACAACACGACAGAACGTGTCGGAATGCTGCTTGAGCTGGGCGACCTGAGCACGCTCGGAGCCAAAATCTTCCCGGATTCCAAAACTCCGCATTCATGGGAGCACCCTCAACCGGATGTAACCGTGGCCTACCACCGCGACCGGGGGGAAGAATACAATCCGCCAGCTGTCTTCAGCGACCTTTACGAATACGAAATGAAAGGTTCGGAGGTTTTCGGTGCGGAATTTCTATATCTCTTCGTGGATGACCAATGGATCGTTTGCGATCTGTACGAAGAACCGCACGAATGGGAAGAACTGGAAAACGTGCTCCAAGGGTAGACGCCCTAATTGTACATCACCCTCAAAAAACAATTCACCAAACTCAAAACAAACTCAAATGAAGGGAAACTGAACATGAAACACGATTACACCCACCTCATCATCGTCCTCGACGCATCCGGCTCCATGAGCTCGATTCAGGACGACATCAAGGGCTCGTTCAACGTGTTCCTGAAAAAACAGCGCGAAGCAGAAGGCCAGACGGTCTTCGACCTCTTCCAGTTCAACGATGAGGTCAGGCGGCCTGTCAAATCCGCCAACCTCGTGCAATTCCACGACGACCTCATGGCTCGCTACGAATGCTCTGGCTGCACGGCTCTCAACGATGCCGTTTGCATCGCCATTGATACTGTCGGCCACGAGTTCGCTGATATGCCGGAATCTGAACGACCGGAACATGTCCTCTGCGTGATTATCACTGACGGCATGGAAAACGCCAGTCGCGAACATACTGCGAAGGACGTCAAGGATCGTATCGAACACCAGAGGACCATGTACAATTGGCAGTTCGAATTCCTCGCGGCAGATCAGGACGCCTTTGCAAGTGGAGAATCCCTTGGAATCGACCACGATTCTTGTATGGAGTTTTCGCACGACTTCGCAGGAGTGGAGATGCTCTGCTCCCGGATGAATCTCTGCATGGATAAGATTCGGAAGAAACCGAAGAAATGAACTTCTCGAAACAAATTTAAACAGAACCCCTGGTTAGGGACCTCCACCGAGCACATCACGTGCTCGGTGGAGGGATTTAAACAGGAGTTGAGCTTGTTTATCTTTCATGCCTGACACGTGTTCCTTGTGTTCGAAGGAAAAACTCGAAACACGAAATAAGCAACTGTTATTTTTTTGTATATGCGTGTGTCATATTATGGAGATTATTCCAATGTCTTTTAACAAACAGAAAGGAGCGAAAGTAATCCAAAGTTCAGCTTGAAAACAACATGGTAGACGATTTAGAGAGCAACGTAAAATAAGACAAATAATAGAGAAGTAATTGTATTCCATAGCTGCTATCAAAAGGAGATGAAAATACTATATTGATATTAGATAATAATTGAACGATATCGAACTTAATAATCAGTTTTTTTTGAACCGGTCGTCTGTTTCTAGGAATAGTAAAGAAAAAGACGACCATATATTTAAGGTGTTTATATTATGAGTATAATTTTCTGTAGAAAATGTGGTATCAATCCCGTCGTACACGGAACCTCTGCATGGGATGATGTTTTGTGCACAAATTGTACAGCGGAATTTGATGAGAGAGTATTAGACCTCAGTATTAAAAGATCGTTTGGACTGCCTGATTGGCCGTTCATTCGCGAGTGTAAGTTGATTGGCTGGGATTTTCACATTGCCTCGGAAATCGTGAGCGATTATGTCATTGACATTTCAACATCGAAAATCACGAGCGATGATATTGCTGGAATCGAAGAATAAGACGATTTATCTAAGTTCACTCCATGCCTGGACAACCAGGCATGGGGTGAACATAAGTTGTTTTTTCTTTGATGAAACAATCAAGCTTAGGTAGAAACAGTGGCTTTGAGTTGCATGGAAGTTGTAATCTCTACGGGAGGAAAAGTTGAATCCGCAGTTCTCGTATCAGAAACAATCGACTTTTTCTGACTTTTCTGATTTTATCCGGGATGACCGGATTTTGGCTCATCTATTGATTAGATTGAAGATGTATGTGCATTTTTTGCACATGCTGGTTTGTCGGCCAGTTCCCCCTTTGGAACAAATTCCTTTTTCCAGTGGACTGCCGAGAAATCCTCGGTAGTTCGGGAAAAGCCGCGAAGGTGTACAAATTGAGCCGGGAATATTCCCTTTTATGCCTCAGGGCAATCTTTTTTTGACTTTTTTTGTCTTTTTTCTTTAAACTGACATTAGATGGCAGTGTAACGTGCTATATTAAGTTCAGATCGAAAAAAACGGATGACACGGGATCACGGAGATTCCGATCCGAAACGACAATACGAGACACGGAAACAAGGAGCAACGAATGAAACAGACGCAGACAAAAAAACAGCCGGATCTTCCGACCTATTTGAACTACAACAAGCTCGTTTTTCACGAAGGTCTGTGGCCGGATGTCATCGGCAAGACTTTGACGATTGACTTCAAACGCGGTGAACTGGTGTTGAAGGCGATTGAGGGGATCTGGTCATGCAGAATCACATTCGCCGAAGGTATCGCGTTCAAGTCAAAACTCGAACTGAGCCATATGGCCGACTGGGTAGCAGAGTATCACCCTCCGGTCGGGGTCATGGTCCTTGACGGCAATTCGTGGTATCTGAAGCTGTACAACGGGAGAAAGCTGCTCAAGGAAACGCATGGCTGCAACGGCCTTCCTCCCGGCCGCCAGTGGAACGCTTTTTATTCCGTTATTACCCGTATGTGCACGATTGCCCAAGTTCGTGGCATCCTGAGATCGGATGAAGCCATGGAAAGACCTTGTTTCTCCTGCTAGTGGCTTATCTTATCCGCTGTCACAGAACCTCCCGCTTCAGGAGACGAAATTCCATAACCCGAACACGATCTATGGTTGGTGCGTGTAGGAAATCGGAAAACTTTGCCGTCAAGTCATGAGCTAAAAATACACAAATGGGCGGCATACACGAGTAATGTATTAGATACTCCAGGGAATTATAAAGTCATATAGAAGCAAATATATTATTCTAGCAAAACAGCCTGTCAGGTATGCTTCTTTTGAGAAGGACAAATCTCATGTTCTGGATCCCACCAAATAATATCAAGGACTCCAAAACCGGGCTCTATAATACCAAAAATGCGTTCTTTAGAAGAAATGTGTATGGAAAACACTGTATCAACATCCTCTCTATTTGAATGAAGCAAACGTTGGACCTCCGGAATCAAATCGTTGACAGAAATAGAATGGTGTTTTTTTCTATCTCTAAAAATATCCGCCCATGTTTGCACCTCTAAATCATGGAGTTTTTCGACGACATAAAACAATTTACCATTCAAAGATGTCCATCCATATTTTGATGAGCTGTATTTTTTACTTCGTGAAAAACGCCATGCCGGATGTCTCTTATAAAAATCTAAAGGTTCTACTACACATGCCGGTTTTTTTTTGTGTTCAACAGAGACTATTGTATTTGGTTTTTTCATTTTACAGAAATGGAAGTATAATACTCTGCCATTGATTCATTACTTATTATCGCTACCCCTCTTTCATCTGGATCTAACCCTTTTCGAGCAATTTTCCACGGTTCTTCCAAATGGGACATTTCAACAAGTTCCTGTCCTGTTCTTTTTCCGTAGAATTCTATAACAGCGTCAATTGTTTCTCTCTGCGTTTTGCTGAGATGAGCAGGAACCCCTATCGGGACAGTGCTTATCTGGAATGCTCCTCGATGGAATGCAAACAGTTCACGAACAACGGGTCCATTAACCCACGCCTCAATTCTTTCGCAAAACAATGGTGCATCATCCCATACCAACGACCATGCCTGACAATAATAAACTAATTTTTGCAACTTTATTGTGCTAATAGTGCCAGTTTTTCCTAAAATATAAGCGGCTACATCAAATACAGATACAGGAAAATCGAAAACAGAAACTGTCTTTGTTTCCTCAACGGGAACCATCTGAATTAGTTTCCCATTAGAGTCTGATGATGGGTTATTAATAGGAGGCGTAACATTTATTTTTAAAGGACTATTCTCAGTAAGAGGGGTCGTTTCATATTCAAGCATTCTTTTTCCCTTTCCCCTTAGAATTTATATGAAGAGAAATAGTTTCTGCTATCTCCTTTGCATGGTTTAAGTATCTTTCAATTGCTCCATCAATAATTCTGTTCTTTAATATCATCATCGGTGATTTTTCATTTTCGCCTAATTGAAAATGAAAATTAAAATCATAGCAAATCTGAAACAAATCTTCTGTCTTTTTCTCTACAACAGAAACAGTCATTTTGCTATCTTTATAGTTGTGGGCGTATTCTAATTTCAAATAATTATCAAAATAGTCAGCTTCGAAAAGCTTTTTAAATAGAGGTTTGTTCATAAAAAAAGCCTTTGATGAAGACTCTAAAAAACGACAATTTATGCCATATGCAAACAATGGGGTATGAGGCAAAGCGCTAGACAAATTAACAATAACATCTGAAAGCGCATTGTATCCTGAAACATTAAACTCTTTAGGAGTAAATTGTATTTTCCCTGATTCTGCTACGATTCTTATTCCGTCAATCTCCATAGAAGAAGATAATTCGCCCCCAAATATGGGAAGATTCATGTTAACGGTAATTTCTTTTTGAGGAGAAAGAGGGAATAAATAGTTTTTTATCCAAGGGGGATTGCGCATTATTTGTTGATTGAACGCGCCAATAAGGACCAAAAGAGGATGTTTTTCATATTGCAGTGCCATTTTTTCACCTGCATATGTTATTTGTTCCGACAAAATCCCTATAATATATCCTCACCATATAAAAAAATCAAGCCATGTTTTTGTTTTTTTATAAAAAAAATAATAATCAGGAAGATTTTGTTAGACAACTCTCGAATTGCTTGTCAAACGACGTGACAACGGGCAGAATTCACTTCTGCGGAGCTTCAGACCTGCATTTGGAGAAAAAAGATTGAATCGCGCTTGAAAAATGAGGATATGCGCGTTAGATTATAGTTCATATGCGTTTTTACGCTCAAACCCGCCCCGACAATAGGAAGAACGCCGTCCGCAGTCGGAACCGCAACCTCACCTCAATACGTCGCCTCGGAGTGAACTGAATCATGCCGACACTGAACTGGATCGGAAAGAAAGCCGTCATCAACCATGACCGCGATGTGCCGTTCCACCTCCTGCAGGAAGTCCCGGAACTGAGTTTCGGCGACAGGAACTCCGGCAACCTCGTGATTCAGGGCGACAACCTGATCGCGCTGAAATCTCTCCTGCCGTATTATGCCGGACGTGTCAAGTGCATCTACATCGATCCGCCGTACAACACGGGGAACGAGGGCTGGGTCTACAACGACAACGTGAACGACCCGGAAATCAGAGCTTGGATCAATCAGGTGGTCGGCAAAGAGGCCGAGGACCTTTCCCGCCATGACAAATGGCTTTGCATGATGTATCCGCGCCTGAAGCTGCTGCGGGACTTTCTCCGAAAGGACGGCTCCATCTGGATTTCCATTGACGACAACGAGGTCTTTTCCCTTAAGCAGATCATGGATGAGATATTCGGAGCGGCACAGTTCGTTGCCGACATCTCCTGGCAACGGACCTACTCGACCAGAAACGATTCCAAAGGAATTGTGAGTGAGACCGAGCATATTTTGGTGTACAGCAGACTGCCGGACTGGCAGCCAAACAAGCTGGCACGGACGGAGGGAATGAACGCCTCATACAAAAACCCGGACAATGATGTGGTGGCATGGACAAGTTCGGACGCGTTTGCTCCAGGTGCAGCAACGCATCAGGGGATGGTCTATGCCATTCAGCATCCCTTTACTGGAAGAATGATTTATCCCACGAATAGTAGGTGTTGGACTTTTGAACAAAGGCAGATGCTTGAATATATGCAGGGGTGGTGTGAATATGAACTTCGGGATTTGCACGATGCCGATAAGCGGGCGAAGGTTTGCGGTATTTCTCCTGAAGAGGTCCGAAGCGGGGTAATGGGAATCGTACTGACAAAACCGCTGGAGGAATCCAGAAAACAAGCACAAGAAGTTTATGAACGTGGACAGTGGCCGCGATTCTATTTCACCAGCGGGGGAAAAGGTGGAATCCGTCGAAAGACCTATTTGGAAAACGTTGGTGGTCGACCTCCGACTAACCTCTGGGAATACAAGGATGTCGGTCACACAGACGAGGCTAAAAAGGAAATCCTCAGCATCTTCAATGGACGTGCAGCATTCGATACCCCCAAGCCGAGCCGCCTGATTCAGCAGATTATTCAGGTGGCGACCAACCCCGGCGACCTGGTTTTGGATTCGTTTGCGGGGTCCGGCACGACCGGACATGCGATTTTGAAGCAGAATGCCGCTGACCAGGGACAGAGGAATTTCATCATGGTTGAAATGCTCCCGAACGTAGCCGAGGAAATCACCTCGGAACGTGTACGCCGGGTTTCAACTGGATATACCGATCCGAAAGGAAAAGAAATCGCCGGTCTTGGCGGAGGCGGCTTCCGCTACTACCGGCTGGGCAATCCTTTGTTCGATGAATACGGCAACGTGTTCGGAGAAGTGTCCTTCTCTGACCTGGCGAAACATGTGTACTTCTCGGAAACCGGGTCGCCTCTACCGGACGGTTCGGATGTGAGCACGCCGTTCATCGGGGCCTACGAGGGGCGGGCGATTTACCTGCTCTACAACGGCATCCTGAGGGACCGGAATCCTCGCAACGGAAATGTCCTGACGCGCGAGGTCCTGTCCTATCTTCCCCCGTTCGACGGTCCGAAGGTGGTCTACGGGACGGGTTGCCGTCTCTCCGCTATGACACTCCGGACTAACAGGATCGAATTCAAACAAATACCCTATGAGCTGAAGAGGTAAGACATGAGTGATCTTCAACTGAAGAATTATCAGGTCCGAGCGCTGGACGCTCTCCGAGATTATTTCGCTGTGTGCCATGAGACTGGATCAGCGAAAGTAGCGTTTGAGCATGAGACCAGCCGGAACTTCGGCAGACCGGGTAGTTACCAGAATATTACCGATCCACATTTGAAGGAAATCCCATATGTCTGCCTGCGCGTTCCTACGGGCGGTGGCAAGACCATCATGGCGTGCAAAGCCGTTTCGCTCGCAATCCGCGACTTCAAACGGGCGGATTCCTCCATCGTTCTTTGGCTTGTGCCGTCCTCCACGATTTTGGAACAAACTCTTGCTGCCCTGCGCAATCCCGGCCACCCGTATTATCAGTGTTTGGCTTCCTCCATGCACAACGTCGTCGTAAAAAGCATCGACGAGGCTCTTTCTCTGCCGCTGACAGACGTTTCGGGAAGGACGTGCATCATCGTTTCCACGATTCAGGCGTTTCGACGGGACGATAGAAACGGGCTCCGCGTCTACAAGGACGGGAACAGCGCATTGGCTCCCCACTTCGAGCATATCCCGGAACAATGCAAGACGGAAGTGGACTACAACGAGGCCACCGGCAAGCCGATTCTCTCCCTGAAAAATCTACTGGCGATGCACCGTCCCGTCGTGATCGTGGATGAAGCCCACAATGCCAGAACGCTGCTTTCATTCTCCGTACTGGACGGTTTCCATCCGTCCTGCATCATTGAGTTCACTGCCACACCGGATACCAGAGCAAATCCCTCAAATGTGCTGTACAGCGTTTCCGCCAGAGAATTGCAGGCGGAGGACATGATCAAGATGCCCATCGAAGTCGTGGGACGGCCCTCCGCATGGAGAGAACTGATCCAGGACGCCATCAACCGCCGCAACAGGCTGGAAAGAGAGGCCGTCATCGAACGTCAGATGCCGCAACACGAATACATCCGTCCGATTCTACTCTTCCAAGCAATGAAGAACACGGACGCAACCGCAATCCATGCGGAAAGCCTGAAAGAGATACTGACTCGCGACTACCGCATTCCGGAAGAACAAATCAAGATTGCCACGAGCAATAAGTACGAACTTGATGGCGTGGACCTCTTCGCAGAAGATTGCCCGGTCCGGTACATCATCACACAGCAGGCCCTGCGTGAGGGATGGGATTGTTCGTTTGCCTATGTCCTCTGCTCCATCGCAGACAGCTGGTCCCCGATTCAGGTGGAACAGTTCATCGGCAGAATCATGCGGTTGCCGCATGTCGTGAAAAAGGCTTCTCCGTTGTTAAACAAGGCTTACGTCTTCGCTCCATCCAGCTTTACGGCAGTAGCCAACTCCTTGCGCGATGCCCTTGTGCAAAACGGATTCCAGAAGTTCGAGGCGACCAGAATGGTTCTGCCCCCGATGGAGCAAGATGATTTCTTCGCTGGGCAAGAGGACGATAACGATTATGACAACATCTCGACCACGATCCATCTGACAGCCTCGTCAGAGAACTTGCCGCTGTTTTCGCCGGAACTGGCAGCCCTCGCCTCCTATGACCCGCAGAGCAACACGATCACGTTCAAACGCAGTATGTCCCTGGAAAACAGGAACGAACTGAAACAGCATTTCCCGCAGGACGGGCAGAGCATTGACATGGGATACATAAAAAGCAACAGATTCCACCCTGAACGGCTTTCCCGAATCGAAATGGGGTATGAACTGCATGTGCCGTGTCTGTGCGTTCAGGAAACTCCAGACCTGCTTTTGCCGTTTAACGATGAAACGCTGCTGGAACGGATTGATTATGAACGGGGGGATCTGATGGAAGCCTTGCTCAGGCTTAATTATCGTTCCTCAGCGGGAGAGGTTACGAAAGGTCTCATCAATGTGGATCAAAAAGGTGAGGTTACTACCCAAGCCATACAGTTGCTTCAGGAACAATCATACGCCTGGGATTTCAATGCGGCCTCCGAATGGACGGAAGCCGATCTCGTCAGCTGGCTCGATGAACGCCTGCCGCATCAGGACATCTCCGCTGAAGATATGACTGCCGTCCTCTGTGGGGTAATCTCCCAGATGCTCACGGCGCAGAACATGCAGCTGCAACAACTCGTCGTGGATAAATACGTCCTTTTGAAGAGTTTCCAGGATGCATTGAACTCATTCCGCAATGACCAGCGGACCAACGCATATCAAAGCATGCTTCTGCCGGAATGCGAAACACCGCTGAGGGTCAGCCCGGAATGCTGTTTCTCGTACGGGGATCATTATCCAGTCAATGTCCTTTATTCCGGCTCGGTCAGATTCAATAAGCATCTGTATCCCGAGATCGGGGATTTGAACGACGAAGAAGTCCAATGCGCGCAGAAACTTGACCTGCATCCCATGGTCGACATTTGGGTTCGCAATCTGGAGAAACGAGAGCAGGATTCTTTCTGGCTGCAAACCTCGACAGACAAATTCTATCCCGATTTTGCCTGCAAACTAACGGACGGCAGAATCCTCGTCGTTGAATACAAAGGGCACCACCTCTACTCCAACGCGGATTCCACTGAAAAACGGCTGATCGGTGAAACCTGGGCCAGACTTTCCAACGGGCACTGTTTGTTCGCCATGACCGACGGCATGAACCTTGACGATTGCCTGACTAAGCTGGGACTGTAAGCGTATCACATAGGAATGGGGGAGTTTGATTTGATCTCACGTAAAGAAAATCAGCTTGAGTCGACAAATCTTAGTGGCATCTAAACATTCTGATCGAGATAACTATCAAATCTCACACAAGTAAAAGATATAAGGCAATTGAAATATGAGGCCAGATATAAGTTGGGAATCATTTATTATAAATAATCCGGATGCACGAGGAATCCATTATAAGTTTGAAGATTTGTGCAGACAATTGTTTTGTTGCGAACAATTATCGAACAACAAAAAGATAAGGTATATTCATTGTAATCCCAACAATCCCGGACTTGAGGCCGAACCTATTTTGGATGAAAATAATAAGCGTCGAATCGGATTCCAAGTTAAATATTTTGAAAACAATGTTAGCTATTCTCAGATAAAAGGATCTGTCGAAAGAATAATAGAGAAATATAAAGGAAAAGTTGATTGTGTATTCCTATATTGCAATAAACCCCTCAATAAGCAAAGTTTGGAAAAAACAAAACAACTTCTTGAAAAATCTGGAATTAAGTTAGAACTCATAACAGACAATGCAATTCTAGATTTGGTACGAAGATACGATTATTTGGGTATATATTATTTTGGCTGTCACAGTATAAACATCAACTGGTTTAAGGATCATGCAAAAATCATGTTTGATGAATTGGGGGAAAGATATAACAGACAATTTAACATCGAAACAACTATCTCGAAAGATTTATCGCTCTTTATTCATGAAACAAAAGAGATCGAGGCTTTCAATCAAAAGAAAAAAGAGGCACTTAAATCTGTTTTGGATTTTGAAATTGATGGTTGTTATAAGGAGAATGAAATCTTTGAGAGCTTGAAACATACCTGTTTTAAGTTGCAGAGGATCAAACCAATAAGTAATATCGAAAAATGGAATCAAATTCTTGCACCTACAGTTAGAGAGTGTACTTCTCATATTCTAAAAATTAAAGAAGAGCTGAATAAAGAATATGAGGCAATGTACAAACAGTCTCGTGACAATAAAAGAACTCCACAAGAGTGTACTCAGGCAGAATATATTTGTTACCAGTTAGACAAAAGGATTCAAAATGTCGATACGTTTCATAAACAAGCAAATATCTTGTTAATCTCTGATCGAGAAAAGAGTCTTCTTGATAGAAAAGTATTGGTTATTTCAGGGGAACCAGGTACGGGAAAAACGCAATTGCTTGCAAGAATGACAGAGAGACTTTTAAATGATGAAAAAGAGGCCTTATTATTAGTTGCAGGAATGTATTATACAAAGGATCCGATTGTTTCTCAGATTATCAATAATCTTCATTTAAATTATTGCATGAATGATTTAATTGACATTTTAGACGCAATTGGAGAAAAGGAAAATCGAATTGTACCAATTTTTATTGATGCACTTAACGAAACATGGATGTACCAATTATGGAAAACAGGATTATTTGAGATAACAGAAAAGGTGAACAAATCATCGCATGTCAAATTGATTCTTTCCTGTCGTTCAGATTACTTAAAATGTGTTCTTCCTGATTCCTTATTCAGCATGATCAAAAAGGGAGAGATCCTTTCTCTAGAACAAACGGGCTTCGATGAGAATGCATTCTCTGCCGCAGAAGAATTCCTTAAGAAATACAATATCGCTTTTTCGCCACTCGAATATTTTGGATATGAAATATCAAACCCTCTTTTTTTAACATTGTATTGTAAAACATATAGCAAAAACGAAGTTTGTTTACGTGAGCTATTTGATCGTCTAGTTGATTTTGTTGGAACGAGAATATATAAAACATTTGAAGAATCGATGAAGAACAGTGGTCTAACAGAAAATGATAGTATTCTCAAACCTTTTGTTAAAGAACTTATTCCCATAATGTATCGCAATGAAAAACGGATGATATCTAGAGCCGAATTATGTAGAATGACATTTTGGTCATATTATCATTTTCCACCCATGGGATTTGTGAAGCAACTAGTTAAAGAAAATCTGTTGCATTGTTTTTGTGATGAGGATTCTGAAGAAGAGTTTTATTATTTTGCTTATGACCAAATGAACGATTATTACTTTGCCCAATACATTGTCAATAGTTTTAGCGATGAAAGAGGTGTTTATGAATATATAAGAGATGAACTGCTTAAGATTGAAAATGGAACAATGGAAAGACCCTGGAATGTTAATGTGTTTATTAATGTTTGTGCTTTGTTTGTTGAGAGGTTTGACAGGGAATGTATTGATATTATCAATGAGTTAAAGTCACAAAGCGCAAAAGAATATGTTCTTTCACTTTATATTACTTCTTTTCAATGGCGAAAAGCAAAATATATCCCAAAGGATCGAATATCCTATTTTTTAGACAAAAGGATGTGTCTTCCCAATGTGTGGGACACTCTTATTGTCAACAGTTTGAAAGAATTTAATCCAATAAATGCTGATTTTCTTCATAAAACACTTCTTCCGCTTCCTCTTAATATAAGGGACTCCATTTGGACAACGTATATTAATTCTTTTTCTTTTGCTGAGCCGAATAGAATTGTACAGTTAATAAAAGTATATGATCGTGGTGATAAACTCCAAGCAAAAAACAATAAACAAATTGAACTCCTTTTAACCCTATTCGGATGGTTGCTGACATCATCAAATCGTTCTTTAAGGGATTACACATCAAAAGCAATGATAGAAATACTTAAAGAGCATTTCATATTTTGTCAAATTATTTTAGAGAAGTTTTCAAGCATCAATGATCCCTATGTTATTCAAAGACTATATGGGATTGTATTTGGTGCATGTTGTAAACGATTAACTCAAGAAGAAAAGATCTTTTGCAAGTTGGCTAAATACATCTATAAGAGTATATTTAGTCAAAAACAGGTTTATCCAGATATCCTTTTGCGGGATTATGCGAGAATGACTCTTGAACTGTTTCTTTCTGAATATCCTAAATACGAGGGAACAATAGAACGCAAAAAAATAATGCCTCCATACAAATCTAATCAAATCCCCCATATTAAAGATCGACACTATCTTGATAAAAAGTCTAGAGATGGAAGATATTATATTGTTGACTCAATGCGATTAGAGAAAATGATGCCTTACGGCGATTTTGGTCGATATGTTTTTCAGAGTGCTATTTCTCATTTCGACATTGATCTGGATGTTATTTTCAATTATGCATTATATTATATTTTCAATAAACTGCATTATTCTGAAAAACTTTTTGGTGAGTATGATAGGTGTAATTTAGCCTGTGATAGACATTCAAAAATTAAAACTGAACGTATCGGGAAAAAATATCAATGGATTACGTTGTATAATATTTTAGCTCGAATATCAGATCATAACAAGACGATTGATCATATTCTACATCCTGCAAAAAACAATGCCTTTTTTGAAGGCGCATGGGACCCCTATGTTCGGGATTTTGATCCTACAATTAACGTAAGATTTATGACTTGCACTGATGCACCAACTTTTGTTTGCTTAGAAAAGGTTTTATTTAATACGCAAAAAGAGATTATTGATGCAGGCAACAAGGGCAAAATAGCATATCTGAATTGGCTTGATTCTTTGAGCTTTCTTCATCAGAATCTCAAGAAGACATTATGTCTTTATGACAACAAGGGGATAGAGTGGATTGTGCTTACTTCTTTTCTCAATGCAGATCACAGCAAATCCAATGAACTTGAATTTAGAGTTTGGAGTAACGTATATGCTTTTTTTGTTTCTTCTGAGCAGAAGCAAGCATTTGTAAAAAGTTCTAACAACCGCTTAAACGTTATTGTACATGAAATCGTCTCCCCTCATCAGACACATTCCGTTTTTAATAGGGAATATCCCTGGTCCCCTAGCTGCAAACGATTTAACGAAGATGCATGGATTGACGTTTTTTTAGAGACAGGAAAAACGATTAGTGTTGCAAAACCTATACCTAATATGGAATTGTTTACATCCCAGGATTCTAATAAAAGCATTTCTTTTAGCATAAATTCTGCTTCAACGAGCCAATCAATTATTGTATCTGAAACAGTATATATTGGAAAGATTTTACATGCCACATCAACACTTTTATGGGAAGAAGAATACGATGCAACTAAGGAATATCCTATTTCTCGAGATGTTCCATGTGCAGAGATGGTAGAGACTCTAAACTTAAAACAGATTCAATTTGATGGGTTCTTTTATGATTCAAATCAATGTTTAGCGGCCTTTGATTTAAGGCTTACTCAAGAGCGTGATTGTTTTGTTGTCCGCAAAGACTTACTTGAAATCTTTCTAAATAAAACAGGCTTGAAACTGATTTGGTTAGTTGATTGTCAAAAAGAGCTATATGAAGCAAATTGTCCCCCATCAAGATTGAACAAATGGCAAGCAGTCTTTTGTTATGAAAACAATAGAGTCAAGGGAAAACTATATAAACCCCAAACCACGTCTTGTGTTTAGTTATATAGGTTATGTCGATTTGTTGGTTGATCGTTTGTTTCATGTAATTCGTTTCCAACTAGTGAAAGGGGGAAGACGCTACCCTATTCGCCTGAATCTAAAACAGTATTGCCAGAAAACAATACTGTTATATTCATAACAAACTTTCTGACAACAATTAAAAAGATTTAATTTGCATACCAATTTACTATTCCAAAGGCAAGATTTTGAAAAAGGGACTGAAAGTATCTTGTTATTTCTTCGTTTCTGAGATGAACAATAGGAACCTTGGAATAGAAGAATGATTTACCTGGGACATTGTCCTTCTGTGTCTTCTTTGCCAAGTAACTGATTTGTCGTAAGACTTCATACAGATTATTATAAGTTGTTGAATTGCGATCTATCATGATTCCATTTCTAAGATTATCATTGCATTCGTTTATTTCCCCATAGGAACCACAATAATTTCTGAGAACAATCCTGGCATTTTCAAAATGCTGATAAGAATTGTTCGTTTTGTTCCCGTCAAGGAATAATGCCATGTGGTGATGAATCCTTTTCCCAAAGCTTATTTCCCTTGCGACTATGTAGAGAGGATCATATCCGGCTATTTTTTCTTTTTCAATGAAACGATGATTGAAATCAGAGATCACTTGCAATACAAGTTCTTGTGGAATATGAACATCCATTCTAAGAACAAAAACCTTGCAATGTTTCTGTAATGCCTGGATCAGAAGATTGTAATAGATGTTTTGTATTCTTACAGACATTTCGTAGTCAAGAAATACATTTTTGTTTGAATTGATTAGGTGAGGCATAATTCCTCCTTCGGTTGAACCAGAATTGGATGATTGTGTTTGTATTGTTGCTTATATAAGTTATATATATTATCCGAGTTTTAATCGACATGGAAACTATCTATATTCCGAGTGTTTTTTAAGAAACATGAACGAGACTAAATGCATATAATGTATCGCGACATAATTGTTTTCTATGAACTTATTTCTGTCATACTATGCGGTCTCGCATCAGGCATGCTATAACAACGAACCAAGGAGGTTTATATGACAAATGAAACCGTGCAATTAGAAAGAATCGGAAATCTGTTAGACAAGTATTTAGTCAGTTTTGGAAAAGCAAGAGCTGGGTTCTATGTTTTTCCATCTTTGGAGAATTACTACGATTTTACCAGGTATATGAATGCCTTAACATCTGCGTTGAAAAGAGCAAACTTTCGTCCGGTCTATTCCTGGTCTTTCGATGGCAGTCGTGGATGCTACAACATGATTATGATTGTACAAGGTTACTTCAGAAACAATATGAACGATGTCACTGATGCAATCCAACGCATTTGGAAGCTGTACTCACCTTTCCCTGTTCAGTTTATTGCTGAAACACCTATTAGTCAAGAATCGCTTGCTCAGGACAAACAGAAGCTTTGGGAAATCATGAATGGAATGCAGTTTACCTCTGCTCTGTCGCAGCGAGTATTACCCCTTCATCAACGCGCTTTTGCGTGTTCAAAGCTGTATTAAACGATTAGAAAAGTCAGAAACGCATCAAAAAACACTAACAATGCCCCATTTTCCCTTTTTTCAGTGAAAAAGCCATAAAAAGGCTTGGTTAGCCTCAAAAATCGACTTTCGATAGCTTTTGCATATATATTCCTCCCACGAACGTCAAAAATGACATTTTCACCACTAACCACTAATATGGAGGAACAACATGCAAATTCCCGTAAACAAAAACTCGTTGGCCAGCGCTTTGACTGCACTGGGGAAACTGGTCTCCCGAACGTCTTTGATTAAGGCGTATCAGGGGATCGAAATCGAAGGCAAGGCAAACATGCTTTACTTCAGAACACACAACGTGATTGAGCAGATCGAATTCCGACTGTTTGCTGACTTGGAAGATGTTTTCCCGGCAATTCTCGTGGAGTTCGAGCAGTTCCGTCAGATGGTCCGCAGCTGCAAGAACAAGACTCTGAAGCTGGAGATTGACAACGGCGAGATCTTCATCGACGATGTGAAGCTTGCACCCATCAAGGGACATTTCCCGCCGAAGGACCAGATTCCGGATCAGAACATCACTGTCACGGAGTTGCCTGCCGACACACTGTCGGCGTTGTCCTTGCTCGCCCCGATCACGGATAAAGGGACGGACGTCCGCAAGGTTCTCGGAGGAATCAACATCAGTGAAGACGGATTTACCGCAACAAACGGTAAAGAGCTGTCGAACATCCCCATTCACCTCGAAACGACCGGAAGTATTACGATCCCGTTCCCTCTCGCTCTGCTCGCAACCAAAGCCTTTGGAGATTCCGGACGCCTCTTGACCTGGCAGAAGGATGAAGACACGCATTTCGAGCTGACGCTTGGTGCGTGGACCTGGAAAGCCAAAGCGCTCAAAGGAAACTATCCGAACTGGAAGCGTGTCGTACCCGAACGAACAGAAGCAACGCACCATGTGAGCATTCTGGAAGACAGAGCTGAACGCCTTCAGCGTTACCTGAAAAGCATCCCAGATGACAAGGAGCACAACAACGCTGTCAAGCTCAGCCGTCTCCCCGAAGTCCCTGACAATCTTCACCTCGAAAGCTCGAACGGGATGCTGTTCAGCATCCTCGCTGAATTCGATCCAAACTGGGGCGACTTGAGTTTCTGCGTCCGTAAAGAATTTCTCCTGCGCCTGTTGGATGCAGGGCACCGGAAGATCGAGCTCAACGATGCTTACGGTCCGATTGTCGGGACTGGTGGCACAGGCGAATATATCGCCATGCCCATCATTACTAAAAAGCCCCAAGCCCAAAACGAGCAGGAACCGGAACAGGCCGCATCTGCCCAAACTGACGTAAAGGCCGAAGTTCAGACCGAGCAGAACGAACCCCAACACGTCCCCGAATCCACGGAATCTGTCACCGAACAAATTCCTCCTCACCCGCAGAAAAACAACACCCAAACCATAAACACCAATATCACCTCAAACAAGGAAAACACCACAATGAACGAACCCACCACCATCCGTACTGTGTCTGCTCCCACGCAGATCTTCACCCCGAACAATGAACCCGCAAATCCGCTGGACGAACTGACCTCGAAAATCGAAGGCATGAAAAACGCCCTGAAGGATATGATCGAAGAGGTCACTGCCATGAGCAGAAAGATCCGAGAGGTTTCCATTGCCCAGCGCCAGAAAGACCGCGAATACAATCAGACCAAGCGAGCTCTTGATCGTGTTCGCGTAGCAACCGGAGCCGCCTGATTCATCCCCGACATCCCCCCTGGGCAGAGAAAACGAGCTTGAAAAAAGCCGCGGGTGTTACCATCGTGAGTACCATGGTCATTATATGCAGAAATCTTACTCTGCTAATTAACAACAAAACAAACCAGGAGGCTATTATGGCCACAACAGCAGAAATTACTTATGCAATTCAAAATGACCGCCCTTCCATCATGATTCACCTCTCTGCTCAGGGCGAAGGGAACGCAACACCTGATCTCTGTGGTATGCTTTGTCAAATCCAGACAGCTATCACAGAGTTTCAGAAAAAGCCACCGACAAAACTTTTGTCAAATGCGGAAGTTGTTGTTCAGGACGTACCTCACCCCACGCCTGCACCGCAATCCCCGCAGGCAAAATCTTTTTCTAACAACAAAGGAAATGGTTTTTCTCAAAAGAATGCGCAACAGCAAAAAGACAATCCGGAGAAGGATTATCCCGGGAGTATTACGGAAAAACAGATTGGGAAGATCCGTTATAGTCTAAAAGAACGTAATATTCCGGAAAAGGTCTTTTGTGCCTCACATGATATTGCACGCATTGAGGACCTCTCCCTAAATCACGCTCGCTCTCTCATCATGAATAAAGATTTCTGACATTTTTAACCCCTAATATAAAGGAAAATTTAATGCAAGTAGAAATTTCAATCTCTGTTCCGCCGGACCTTAATCTGGTCCAATTCCGCATGAATTACCGTCAATTATCTGCCTTGACGGAAATGTTTATGGATTTCCTCGAAAACAACAGGGAAAAATATGAACAGATAAAAGCGGATATGGACGATTCATCCACAGAAACTTGCTTCCTTGAACGCCTGGAGCATACGCTCACTGAGAAACAGGCAAAAACTTTCAGGGAACTTCTGAAGAAAAATCATATTCAGGAACAGGAAATCTGTGAAAAGTACAGAATCGACCAAATTGATGAGCTTACCGTAGGCGACGTTCTGGATATAACAGTCAAGAATGTTCTGCCGCAGATGAAACGCGAACAAGAACAACTCTCAAAACCATAACTTCAAACCGTAATACAGCATGCAACATCCTCGGCAGTCCACGCTGCCGGGGATGCATTTTACCAACACAAACGAAAGGAAACAACCATGCTCAAACTCAACGCATCCTATTCCAAAAAGGTTCCGGCTGACTCTCAATACAGCAGCCAGTCTTTTCACGCCTCGGTCGAGGTGGAACTCCCTGACGGTCTCACGCAGGATCAGCTCAACGCGAAGATACACGAGACCTTCGATATCGTCCGGGAATCTGTCGAAGCAGAACTTCACGGAAATGCTACCCCGAATCAGCCCACACTTCTTCCGCAGGAAAACGCCCCGAACACTTCGCAAGGGGCTTCTGCACCGCATCAGAACAAAGCCGCCTACAGTAGGAAAAACGGCTCGATCTCGGATGCTCCCGCGTCTCCCAAACAGGTCAAATATCTCCTCGACCTCGCACGACAGTACAATGTCTCTCCTGAACAGATCAAGGCCAAGTTCAACGTTTCTTCGGTCGAAAGCCTCACCAAAACGCAGTGCAGCCGAGCCATCGACGAGCTCAGCGGAAAGGCAGCCTGATCATGGAACGTAAAATCGAAACCATGCGCGATGCGCCTCATTGGTCGTACAGCGCGTTTCAGACCTATCTGACGTGTCCGATGCGCTACTATTTCCGGTATATCGAACACGCCGAAGTCGAGCGGACTCCCATCAGCATCCCGTTCGGTCGTGCATTCCATCTTGTGCTCAGTGATCGCGCCCAAAAGGGAACGTCCTACACCATCCAGGACGCGAAGGAAGACTTCGCCGTGTACTTCAAGGGCGAAACAGAGGTCTGCGAGAACCTGACCTACAAGCCGGACGAAGACTACTGGTTCTGGGACAAACGAGGTTGCGACATGCTCGAAGTTGCCCTTGCCGACTGGCCTGACGACTACACGGTCAAGAGTGTCGCCGAAGCGTTCAGCGTGGACGTGCCCGGTCTCAGCAAGCCTCTGGTCGGCGAATTCGACCTCGTTACCGTGGACGGTGGAGACGAAACCATCTGCGACTGGAAAACGGCATCAACAAACTGGCCGAAGGGAAAAGTCGACCGTGATCTTCAGGCTACGACGTTCGCCTACGCCTACATGAAGAAGTACGGCGTGAACCCTGTTTTCAGGTTCGATGTTTTCACGAAAGCGAAGACTTCAGCTCATCACCAGTTCTACACGCTCAGAACGAGTGATGATTTCGACCGCTTCGTCTATCTCGCAGGACAGATCGAGAAAGCCGTCAACAATGGCCTTTTCATCCCGATCGAATCCTGCATGAACTGCGCCGAGTGCGCTTACAGCAGCCGCTGCAAAGCGGTGCATCGAAAGGTTGCATGAACCATGCTGATTATGGAAGAAGGAAAATACGTGAGCAGGGATGAGATCGCCCGCATCGACACTCCCAGCTCAACCGCCTCATGGAAGCCCGTTCCGCACATCGATGTAATCGAGGCTGTGGCTGAGGTTGTCAACGCCCACAAATGGGACATTGAGGACGAAAGATTCGGCCTTGCCAGCGAGGGACAGAAGATGTTCGGCGTGATGGAAATCTCCCGCTCATCCTCTCCTCAGTGGCATCGTTGCATTGGCATCCGCAACAGCCACGACAAATCTCTCGCTGTCGGGTTGTCTGCCGGGATCGTCGTCCTCGTCTGCTCAAATCTCGCTTTCGGCGGGACCACCGTCATCAAACGCAAGCATACCAGCCGGTTTGAACTGACCGATCTGATCGACCGTGCTGTGGCATCGCTGGAGGACGACTTCCTGACAACCGAAACCGTTTGCGAGGACCTGAAGGACATCCAGCTCAAGAACGATGACGAGGCCCGGAGCAGTATCGTCAGAGCAGCCGAGCTTGGCGTCATCAATTCCTGCGACATTCTTCCGGTCTATCGCGAGTTCAAGGAACCCTCGCATGTCGAGTTCAAAGAGCCGACACGCTGGAGTCTCCTGAACGCGTTTACGGAAATCGTGAAGAAATATTCTCCGCAGCGCGTGGATCATTCCTACCTCGCGTTGAACAGGGCCTTCGGTCTGGATGGTCGTCAAGCCGCGCTCTTCGCTGCTTGAATCTGAAATCAAACAAACTCAACCGGGGGGAGGATTCGTCCTCCCTCCGGCGTTTTCAAACAAAGGACACGCTCATGACAAAGCAAATGAACGAGCTGATCAATACGCTCAAAGAGGCCGGTGAGGATTTTGAATTCTATCCGACCACACGCGACATGGTGCGCCGGATTTGGAAGTTCAAACTCGCAAACAGGCACGGTCACTATGGTTTTGGAACCGTGCTTGACATTGGCGCTGGCAAATGTGATTTCCGTAAATGGATGAAAGAATTCAACAGGGAAAATCCGCATGCTCCTTCAGCAGACATCTCGGAATACTTCGTCATCGAGAAAAGCCGTATCCTGATCGACAGGCTTGACCCTGACGTGATCGTGCTCGGCACTGACTTCAACGAGGCTACACTCATCGACAAAGAAGTCGATACGATCTTCTGCAACCCGCCGTATTCAGAATACGAGGAGTGGACGAGGCGTATTATCCTCGAAAGCAACTGCGACGACATTTTCCTCATCATTCCGAGCCGTTGGAAACAGAGCAAGACGATTCAGCTCGCATTGAGGTCGCTGAAAGCTCCGTTCGGCACGAAACTTGTCAGTGTGCTCGGTCATGCGGATTTCCTGAACGCAGAACGTAACGCCCGTGCCAAGGTTGACATCCTGCACATCGACAAAAGTTGGATGGGAGCAGATGCCGGATTCGACTACATGTTCGACGAACTTTTCCAAATGGCCGATGAACCTGACCACAACAAACACAGCTGGGAGTACGATGAGGAGGAGAAAGCACGGGCTGCCCTGAAACGAGCCCTGACCACCGGAAAGAACAAGGTGGAAATCCTCTGCGACGGGTACGAAGCAGCCCGAAAGCAGCTGTACGAACACTTCAGGAAGATCGCGAGCTTGGATACCGAACTTCTCTCCTCAATCGGCGTCCATAAGGACAACGTCAAGGAAGCCTTGAAAAAGAGGTACAAGGGCCTGAAGAATCTTTACTGGCAGGCAGCTTTCGACTGCCTGGATGAAATCACTTCGCGTCTGACCTCGGAATCCCGCAACAAGATCCTCAGCGACTTTTCCATGCTGAAGCAGGTGGATTTCACACCGTCAAACTTGTACGCGATGATCGTCTGGGTCATCAAGAACTACAACAAGTTCACCGAGCAGCAGATGATCGACCTGTTCATCGGACTGTCGTCCAAGGAGAACGTGCGGAACTACGTTTCCAACAAGCGCGTCTTCGAGGAGTTCTGTTCGCGGTACAGCTCGGATGCGAAGAAGAACACGCATTACACGCTCGACTACCGGATCATCTGTACAGAATATGCCCTGCCGGGTGAGGGATGGCACAGCTGGGACAATCACATCGAGTATGCCTGCCGGACGAAGATCGAAGATGTCTGTGCCGTGGCGAACAGTCTCGGATTCCAAGCAGGTGAAATCCAGTTGCCGGAGACCTGGGGAAAGCGTGGTACGGTCTACATGGCTGATGAAAAGACCGTGCTCTTCGCATTCCGTTGCTACCTGAACCGGAACGTTCACATCAAGTTCAACATCGAGCTGATGAAAGCATTGAACGTTGCTGTTGCCCGTAAGCTCGGCTGGATTCGCAAACCGTCCGACATCGCGGAGGAGTTCACGCCGGAAATGGCCGAAGGAGCCGAGCGGTATTTCAACTGCTTCCGGCTGCTCGACGTCTCAACGGTGCCGTGCTTGCTCGGTATGCAGTCGGCGGAATCCTGTTCCGGGGAAGAACGTGATTCCGAGCCGAGCTTGTTCTGAACTCAATCAAACCTTAACTGTGGCGATGGCAAGGAGCCACCGCCACCTCAAAAACAATCAAATTCTACAGGAGGGAACACAAATCATGCTCAACACAGAAAACAGCTCCACGCCCGAATCGACCGGGGACACCCTGAAATGGATCGGGAAACTCATACTGACCGTCGCAGCAGGGATCATTCTCAGCAGGTACGGCGTTCGGATTCCAGATAACGTCAAGATTTGAGCAAAATGGAGCAGAAGCAATGATTATTCCGCCATTCTTTTCCACACCCAACATCGAAAGAGTCGCCCTTGTGGCAATTGTTGCAATTGGCGTCGTCGGTCTTACCTTTGGCAAATCAAGATATGATGGGATGATTCTGTAATCTGGCTTTAAGCAGAAAAGCTATGGAGAAGTCGTTATCGGCTTCTCTTTTGGTCTGTCCGTAGTGGTCATTTCACAACGACCCATTTCCCCTGTTTCCTTGAACCGGAGCGAACGATGAGATTGGCTTTCCGAAGTTCCGTCAAGGCTCGCTCAATTGTTCTTACGGATACCCCAAGCTTATCTGACATGGAGAACTTGTTTTGGGTTCCATCCTCAAAAAGCAAAGCAAGGACGTTCGTTATTCTTCAGTCGAAGCGAGCAGTCCACATATTTCGTCCTCATGAGGACAATTCCCAATCCATCCAGGTTCAAACATGTTAAAGAAAATGGCTTGAAAAAAGTGGACATGGTTAAACTGTAAAGATTATTTGCAAGTTGTTTTTTGCAGAAAAGTGTGATTGAGACTTGAAAAAATATCTCTATGGGTGTATATTTTAGAAAAAGATAACTCTAAAGATGTATGCTTGAGGCTAATATGAGCAATTTGATTCTTTACCACGGTTCATCAGAGATAGTGCGGACCCCAGAATATGGCAAGGGTAAGCCGTATAATGATTACGGACAGGGGTTCTACTGTACCGAAAGCCTCGACCTCGCCAAAGAATGGGCCTGTGGAGAAAACACAGACGGGGTAGTCAACCGTTACGAAATCAACACTGCCGAACTGCACATTCTGAATCTGAACTCAGAGAAGTACACGATCCTGCATTGGCTGGCGCTCCTGACGAAGTATCGCGGTGTCCGCATCTCCACGCCGACCATGAAACGCGGGATCGAGTGGCTGAACAAGCATTTTCTGCCGGAGATTGAGCATTATGACGCAATCATCGGTTATCGGGCTGACGATTCCTATTTCTCGTTCGCCAGGGCGTTCGTCAACAACGAAATCTCGCTCAATCAGCTGAGCTATGCAATGAGGCTGGGTGAGCTCGGCGAGCAGTTCGTCCTGAAAAGCGAAAAGGCGTTCTCTCTCATTCGGTTCATTTCCAGCGAGGTGGTTCCCAATGAGGTTTACTTCCCAAAGCGGAAACAGCGAGACGACAAGGCACGTGCTTCCTACCGCGAGGAGATTGAGCGGGAAGATTTGAACGGCCTGTTCATTCGCGACATAGTAAAAGAAGGAATTCTGCCTGATGATCCACGCTTACGATGAACAGTATTTGAGCGACGCCATGCACAATCTGGGCGAAGCATTCGATTTTGCCCAGAACGTCTGCCGTATCGAGCTCGACACGTTCCTCTCCATGATGATTTCGTCCGGCGTTGCAACCTTGTTTGAACAAGGTACACCGAAATACGTTTCCGGAATGTCCGGCACCGAGTTCGCCATGGGGGTCATGCAGAAATCCGGTATTGAGCTGAACCATGTATCTGCGCAGGTGGAATACGACTGTTCGCCGGAATACTGGACAGGCTGGATCGTGGCGTATTTCCAGTGGTACACCGGGCGGTCGTTTCAGAGCATTCGCGAGGTACTCTCCATGCAGGAAATACTTCGCCTCTATCCAACATTGCATGAGGTTTCCGAAGACAGAGCCGTTGACTCGCTGAACAGCATTATCCGCAAAAAGGCACTTCCAACTCGTCTGCAAGCCAGAAGAAAGAACTGCAAGCTGACCCAGCGTAAATTGAGCGAGTTGTCCGGCGTGAACATCCGCACGATTCAGCAGTACGAAGGGCGATCCAAGGACATCAACAAGGCTGCTGGAGCTACTCTCCGCTCGCTTGCCCAGGTGTTGTCGTGCCGAATTGAAGACCTGCTGGAATACGACACGCATGCTGTTCGCCAGTAAACCCAGGATTTCCGAATTAAGAGCAATATAAGAGCCAAAGAAAGAGGTTTTTAAGAGCAGTTGAGCTTTGTAAGACAATGTAAGGGAAAAAACCAAAAACTGCTTGAAAAAAAAGCGGGCATGGTGTAGATTAAGTTCATTCGGCAATCATATTTCCTGATTCCTCACGGCATGTTCCTGCCTCATATCTTCCTCAATCCACGAACACAATAGAACCAGTCGGTCCCAACATGATTTTTGCGCTGAAACAATACGATTTCGAGCTTCTGACCTTCGAACTCCGGCAGGAAGGTCTGGATGGGTTCGCATGTTCAGTTTTGAGCGTGAATGAGGCGAATCGCAAACTTCTCCCGATTGGAATGTCCGTTGACGGAGAAGGTGTGCTCGCGTGGCTGAGGTCACGCATTATCCCTCGTAATCGTGAATATGTCGATAAAATCCTGTCTGTATACGGTCTCAGCCACAACAATCTCCTGGGGATCATCAAGCTCAGCCTCGGCCTCTCCCTGAACGATAGTTACTGGTGCGTGCCGGAAGGTTTTTCCGGGCGTTTCAGCGAGTTCAATCTGTACGAGAATCCGTTCAATAAGGCCCTTGCACTGATTGCATATACCGGATTCGGCAGCGTTCGACCGAGCGGATTCTCGTCCTCGCCGGAGTTCACGACAAACGGTAATCTCCGGAAAGGCTGGCGCAAAGTCAACGGTCAGATTCTGCTGTACAAAGGTGGTAGCTCAGGGGCGGCCAACACAGGAAACGAACCATATTCCGAGTATTACGCTGCTCAAGTAGCTTCGGCCATGAGCATAAATCATGTGCCGTACAACCTCGCGAAGTGGAAGGGAGTGCTTTGCAGTACATGTCCTCTTTTCACCGACATTGATCATTCGTTTGTCTCTGCACATCGCTTTTTCCCGAAGCTCAAGCTCACAGAAATCGCCGCTGAACTCAAAAAGATGGGCGACACATTCTATCAGTCGTTCTGCGACATGATCGTCTTTGATGCGCTCGTCTGCAATACGGACCGACATCTCGGTAACTTCGGACTGATGATCGACAACAAGCGGAACAAACCCGTTGCGTTCGCTCCTCTCTTCGACAACGGCATGGCACTTTTCCCGTTCGCCATGAAGGATGACTTTGACGACCTGAACCGATATGCTGCAACCCGTCTTTCCGCATACGACGTCCCATTCAGTGACCTTGTCTCCGCATTCATGACCAATCGGCAAAGAAAAGACCTCCGCAAGCTCGCGGATTTCCGATTTGAACGGCATCGCTACTATAATCTCCCTGCATGGCGGCTGAAAAAGCTTGAGACGTTTATTCACGACCGGGCCCATGAACTGATATCTTTGTCCGAGGGAAAAGCAAAATGAGCACGGACAATCGGTATATCTTCGACGAGTATATCGTTCAGGGGGAAACGACGCAGAAGCAACGCGCCGAGAACTGGCAGATTGCCATCGGATTGCAGGACGTCGACAAGCTGAAGAATTCCCGTTATCTGCTGAACACCGCTAAAGAGCATATTGAGGGCAAGATTGACTTGGCAGCGGCGGAAGAACGCATTGCGGATTATTACCGGACGGAAGAAGGCCGCAAGCTCGCTGCCGACAGAACTGACGAAGCGGACATTGTGGCCACGAGAATTGCAGCGATCCTTGCCGAAGATGCTTTTGCCTTCATTCCTGAGGAGTATTCCCGTCTTCACAAAAGACTGTTCAAGGGTGTTTTTCCTCATGCGGGAAAATACCGTACTGTGAACATCTCCAAGAAGGAATGGGTATTGGACGGCGAAAGCGTTATCTATGCTCCTGCCGATCTGTTGAAAGAGACGATCGAATACGATTTCTCTCAGGAACGCAAGTTTTCGTATTACGGGCTCTCTCCGCAGGAATCGGTCAAACATATCTGCAAATTCATTGCCGGACTCTGGCAGATTCATCCGTTCATGGAAGGCAACACCAGAACGACAGCGGTTTTCACCATCCTCTATCTGCGCAAGTTCGGATTCCAGGTCAGTAACGAACCGTTCAAACAGTATTCATGGTATTTCCGCAATGCGCTGGTCCGGGCAAACTACAACAACTATGCTCACGGCATATCCTCGACCACTATTTATCTGGAACGTTTCTTTGAGAACTTGATCTTTCAAGGGAAGAATGAACTCAAAAACCGGTTCTGCCACATCCTTTGGAAAGAAGGGCAATCCGCCCAAAGTGCCATTCCAAAGTGCCATCGTGGCACTTTGGAAAAGGTCGCATTGGACTTCCTCCGGGAGAATCCAAAGGCAACACAGAAAATGTTGTCGGAGCATATCGGGAAGTCGGAACGAACAGCAAAACGTTTGACCAAGGCCCTTCAGGAAAAAGGTCTGCTCGTCCGTAAAAACGGAAAGCGCAACGGCGTGTGGGAAGTCAAGCCCGAAAAATAACACAAGCGATTGAAAAAGTCCCTCGCTTTTTTTCTGTCATCCCATGAAAATACTTTGTCTCTCAGATTTACACTTGCGGTCTAATGCCGTATCAGATTTCCTCAACACCCAAAAGACAACTCCGTTTTTGCGCGAAATCACGGCCACTGTCGCCGAGGTCTCACCTGATGTCGTGGTCGTTACGGGAGATACTGTTTGGGCGCGTCAGGTGCGCAAGCTTTCGTTTGTCCTCAGAAAGTTTATCCCTGGCGATATCCCGATTGTGGCCACCTTGGGAAACCATGAGTTCTGGGAACGGACCTTTGAAGAAACGTTGACCGAGCTGAAAGAGCAGACTTTCAACGATAAAAACATCTTTTACCTGGATTTGATCGGTGCTGTTGAACTCGGAGGACTCAATTTCGTCGGCGGGACACTGTTCTTTGACGGATCCATGCGGATTCGGGAAAGCCAGCGGATTGATGAATGGGACGGATGGCAGGACTGGCGCATTGGTGAAATCGTAACGCGCTACCTGGAATTCAACGCCTACTATGTCGATATGATTCTTTCAAAGATGAAGCCGGGCGTATCGACGGTGCTCTGCACGCATCATCTTCCACACGTCCTTCTGAACGGCCACGAGCCGAGCCATTACAGCTTTTATTCGGGGATGAAGGATCTTGTTCACGAACTGCCGTTTGATGCGAGATTCGAAAACTATCTGATCTGTGGTCATACTCATCGCCGTGTTATCGGTGAGGTCATTCCCGGATTTATGGGTGTCAATGTTGGCAGCGACTACGATCATCTCGAATCGTTTGTTCTGGAAATAGGGTAAAAACAAGGAACCAATTATGGAAAAAGAAAAAATGAGATTCTGTGCACCATTACTGAATGCTTATCGTTGGCATGAAAGCTCGCACTACAGAAACGGGCTTCCTGAACCATACAGTCGGGAAACAATGACTGCCCTTGACGAACTGTTCAAGATGGTGAGGGGTATTTCCCCTTATAACAAAACCACTGGCCTTCGGAAGCTTTTTATTCCGGTTGACAGGGGAACGGTTGAGGATTTCAGGAATTACTGCGGGTATTATGACGAAGAAGACGAGATAAGCCCCGAAGAACTTGATGAAACATGGAAACGGGATTACCCGTATGAAAAACAGTGGTTCTCCTTTGCTTTCATCGAAGACAATGAAAACGGATATCGGGGAATCTTTCTGGATAATCGGCTTGTCCTCGAAACAATGCCGGGACCTACTCCGCCGTATCCGGAAGACGCCAGTGAATTTGTCGAATGGCTCGTGGTAAAAGTCCGGGAATGTCTCCCCATACTAAAATCGGGTGAATACAATCGCATCATCCGGCAGGAGCTCTCCCCGGATCAGCGCACCGGCACGATTTCTCGCAAAGATTATTGGGAACTTTACCCCGAAGACCGGGAGGAGTATTTCTCGAATCTTTCGGATGCGGACCAGAAAGAGTTTCTGAAGTTGATGGAAAAATACGATGAAGATGCTCTGCCGGATAATCTGCTTCACGATATGACTTCAGGATTGTTCTTCCGGTGTTGCCAAATGGGTTACGCAGCCAATCATTACGAGGGAAGCGACACGCTTTCCCCGAAGGCACTTTATCGGAAATATGCTGACGGGCGTGATGAAGGACTCATGGATATTGACGAGAACTCGCCTGAGGCATTTGCACACTGGCTCAAAGATTGTGCCAACAGAGGCGGTCATCCATGGGAGGTTTGCAGGGGTGGTAACTCAACCCATGTCTCGCTGTATGTTTGCAAAGCCGACAATGGATTCTACTTTGCCGTTGCTGGCAGTTCATGGGGACGGTCCAACGAAACCATCCATTTTTATCTTGCTCTTCATCGTGCCGGAATGCCTGTGATGATTGATGAAGGAAATAAGCTTGCCGACCGCGTCAAGGGGAAAGACAAAATCGGGATTGTGCCCAGAGGCGTTACGCCCCGATATTGTGAATCGCGCTTTCCGGGAGTAAAAATCCTTGACTTCATGAACCTCCCGGAAGAGAAACATGACGAATTCGTAAAGAGATGCGTGTGGCGTGACGAACCGGAAATAACGGTTTTGAAATAGGAGCTTGGGATTGCCATGAACGATAAAAAAAGACCTGATCCAAATACCGTTTATCCGATTGCCGGATACGACAGGGAAATCTATATCAAGCCGACGATAAGGAATCCGAACATTATTGTCGGAGATTTTTCCTATATAGCTGATACGGATTTCGAAAGACATGTCACCCATCATTACGAGTGGCTTGGAGACAAGCTGATTATCGGCAAATTCTGCCAGATAGCAGCCGGGGTCGAATTCATCATGAACGGTGCAAATCATCAGATGAATGCGGTTTCAACATTTCCATTTTATACGCTAGAAGGATGGAATATGGCTCCACCCGCATCTGCCGATATGCCGTTCAAAGGGAATACGGTTATTGGTAACGATGTCTGGATTGGCCAAAATGCCGTAATCCTTCCCGGAGTCCATATCGGAGACGGGGCTATAATCGGTGCATGCAGTGTTGTCGGAAGCGATGTTAATCCATATTCCATTGTTGCTGGCAATCCCGCAAAACTCATTCGCAAACGCTTTGACGAAGAACTGATCGGGTTATTGTTGGATTTCAAATGGTGGGAAAAGAGCATCGAGGAAATTGACTGTCTGATTCCACTTCTGACATGCAGCGATTTAGATTTGGTCAAGTCGGAACTTAAAAAACGTCTGAACTGAGAATCCCCGCCTATCATTTGGATGGGCCAGACCGCCCGCAAGCCGGAGGGAATCCCTGAAAAAGATTCGCCTCCGGCTTGCTTTCTCGCGCGTATGGGTGTATTTTTTTAGGATAACGAAACATTGAACCATTTCAAATGAGATAATTATGAAACGAGTCATTTTTTTAGATTATCTTCGTGCCATCGCCATTTTCATGGTGTTCATCGTTCACTCCTGTGAGAATTTCTACTATGGTGAGGCAGGAACGCTTTTCCTCAAATCTCCAGAAAACGCGCGCTGGGCAATCGGACTCGACTCCGCAGCCCGCGCATGCGTTCCGCTTTTTGTGATGGCAAGTTCGTATCTGCTGTTTCCGATTACGCGCACAACCGGGGACTTTTTGCGGAGACGTATCCTGCGCGTCGGGATCCCGTTTGTCCTTTGGTGCTGTGTCTTCACGATCCTGAACCACGGCGAATGGGGCCGGATGCTGTTCAATTTCCCGATGACGGCGGGCGGACATTTATGGTTCGTCCCGATGCTGCTCGGCGTGTATCTGCTGATGCCGCTCCTTTCCCCCTGGGCGGAGCGGGTCTCAAAGAAGGAACTGCTCGGTTGGATCATCCTCTGGCTTTTCACGACAACCATCCCGTTTATCCGGCAGCTGTACAGCGCCATTTACGGAAACGGCTGGGGACACATGTTCGGAGGGGAAAGCCTTTTCAATGTGCCATTCTTATTCGGAGAATGTCACTGGAACACTTTCGGAACATTCCACTATGTGAGCGGCTTTATCGGGTACATCCTGCTCGGCTTGTGGTTCCGCAAATTTGCGCCGGACTACTCCTGGAAAAAGACAGTTGCATTCGCGATCCCGCTTCTGACAGTCGGCTTTGCCATAGTCGCCGGATGGTTCTATTCCCACATCCCAGATGGGAGCGGATACCCTGTTTCCGCGCCGTACTCGTGTGTCGTCGAGCTTGAAACGAGCTGGGAAAACTGTTCTCTCGGCGTGGCGTTGATGGTCATAGGGTATTTCCTTGTTATCAGAAAATTCTCTTCCGAGGGAAAGTTCTACCAGTTCATCGTCCGTCCATTCAGCGAGGCAAGTTTCGGCATGTACCTGATCCACATGATCTTCCTCGGTCATATCTGCGGCTGGCTCTCCGGGCATGTCGGCACCGGCTGTACGATCGTCGGCACCGCCGTCGCGACCTATCTTGTCGCATTCCTGATCATCTATCCATTACATAAAATCCCGAAACTCGGAAAGTGGATTGCGGGATAGTTTCCCCGCCCATCCGAGTGATGGGCGGGTATCCTTCCTCCACGCGAATATCCCCCCAGATGGCGAACGCCAGGTGAACGACATCCAGCACGCGCAGTCGTACAACCGCGAGATCAACGCGAAGGAGCATCCCCGCATCGCGAAGAGCAACGTCAAGGGCAAGTTCGTGATCGCGGCATGACAGCCGCCGCTCCTCTTCGGAGGAGATTTTATGTTTTTTTTGAAGAAAGCCCCTTGACATATCGACAAATGACGATATATTATATTTGTTCATGCAAACGCGAAGGCTACATCATGAGACTCGACGAGAAAAAAATACCGACAGTATTCAAGGCACTCTGCGACGAAAACCGCGTGAAAATCCTCAAGCTGCTTATGGGCGGAGAGAAATGCGCATGCAAGCTCCTTGACGCCTTGAACGTCGGACAGTCCACTCTTTCGCATCATATGAAAATCCTGTGCGATTCTGGGCTGGTCGTTGGACGCAAGGACGGCAAGTGGATGCACTACTCGCTTTCCCCGGAAGGATTCCGCAAAGCCGTTTCATACCTGAACGCGATTTCCGGCCAGGACGGCAAGGACGTATGATTAATTCTCTGAACCAACGCTTTTCTCTTTTTTTGCTCCTGAATATCGACATATTTAGATATATAGATTAACATAGGGAACCCTTACATGTGGAAATTCATCCAAGACGAACTTCTCGGAATGAACTGGCTCGAACGTCTGCTGGGACGCGGCCTGCTCGCCGCCAACGTTGATATCGACAGTCGAATCGGAGGAACTCTGCACTTCTTCCTGTACGACGTCATCAAAATCATGCTGCTTCTCTGCTTCCTGATTTTCATCATCTCCTACATCCAGAGCTTTTTCCCGCCTGAACGCAGCCGCAGGATTCTGGGACGCTTCAACGGCATTACGGCTCGAATCGTCTCCGCGCTGCTTGGAACGGTCACGCCGTTCTGTTCCTGTTCCTCCATCCCGCTCTTTATCGGGTTCACGAGAGCCGGGCTTCCGCTGGGCGTGACTTTCTCCTTCCTGATCTCCTCTCCGATGGTGGATTTGGGCAGCGTCGTGCTCCTGACGAGCATATTCGGCTGGAAAGTCGCGATTGCATACGTGGTCCTCGGCCTGATCGTGGCTGTGGCGGGCGGCACGTTGATCGAAAAGCTCCGGCTTGACAATCAGGTGGAAAACATCATCGGCGCGGATACTCTTCATGATACGGAACAGTCGTCGCTCACGATCCGGGCGCGCTGTGTCTACGCATGGGAACAGGTCCTCTCGACGGCGGAGAAAGTCTACCCCTACGTTCTGTGCGGCGTGGCGATCGGCTCACTGATTCATAACTGGATTCCGGAGGAGGTTGTCATCCGCACATTGGGGGGGACCAATCCGCTTGGCGTGATCGTCGCCACAGTGGTCGGCATTCCGATGTACGCCGACATTTTCGGGACGATCCCCATTGCGGAGGCCCTGCTTGGAAAAGGCGCGCTGCTCGGTGTCGTTCTCTCCTTCATGATGGCTGTTACCACATTGTCCCTGCCGTCGCTGGTCATGCTCCGGCGGGTCGTCAAGCCGAAACTCCTCTGGATCTTCATCGGCATCTGCACGTTCGGCATCATCTTGGTCGGACACCTGTTCAATCTTCTTCAAAACATCCTGCTTACCCCATAACCACGGAGGTTACCATGAAAATCGTTCTTTACGGAGGAGGCTGTCAGAAATGTGTACAGCTCCTTGAAAACGTTCAGGCCGCACTGGACACGCTGGGCATCCATGCCGACATCGAAAAAGTCACGGACGCGGAAGCCATCGCAAATGCGAATCTGCCCGCGAAACCCGCCCTCGAAATTGACGGCAGGATCGTTGCCGCCGGAGAGGTCCTCTCGGTCGAGGAGCGGCTTGGTATCCTTTCGAAAAACGCGGAAAAGAACGGTTCATGCTGTTCCTGCGGCTGCGGCTCCCCGAAACCGGAACCGCCCGCGTCTTGCTGTTGCGAAAAGGAGCCCGAACAGAAACAGACACCCTGTTGCTGCTGCTCGAAACCGGCCTCGCCGGGAAAACGCCTGCTAATCTACATCCTCCTCACCATTCTCGGACTGGCGGTCGCCATTATCGTGATCGGGAAGTTTCACTGAAACACGAGGTCCGGATTCCTCACGCTCAACCAATACCACAGGAGTACAACCATGAGCAAAAATATCATCCTCGGCGTCACAGGCGGCATCACGGTCTACAAGGCGGCAGACCTCTGCTCGAAACTCGTTTCCGCCGGATTCGACGTGCGGGTCATCATGACACGAAATGCGCTTCAGCTCATTTCCTCGCAGCTCTTCCTCACCCTCTCGAAAAACCGCGTCCTGACCGACCTTTTCGCCGAATATCAGCCTGTTCCGGAACACGTTTCCTGGGCGGTGTGGGCGGATGCACTCGTCGTCGCTCCCTGCACGGCCAACTTCATCGGCAAATTCGCATCCGGCATCGCCGATGACGCCCTTACGACCACGGCGCTGTCCTTCCGCGGGAAAATCCTTCTCGCACCGACCATGAACGAACAGATGTGGAACAGTCCGATTCTTCAGGACAATCTCGCGAAACTCTCCCGGCTGCTTGACGTCCGAACTGTCGACTCCGGCAACGGCAAGGGCGGCATGGCTGAAACCGATGACATCTTTCATGCGATTCATGCTTTGACGGAATAAAACCAGGCCACTTACTCCCCGCCCATCACTTGGATGGGCGGGTTTCGTCCTTCCTCCACGCGAATATCCCCATATAGCGAACATGAGGTCGGAAGTCTTTCTAAATCAAGGAGGTTGCCAACGAATGGCAACCTCCCGTATGGTTTTGTTGATTAGCTTTTTCTGGGCGCTTTATACAGCAAAGATCAGTAACTCGCTCAGTTTTTCCTTTTGAGTTGTCGTGAGGTTGTCGTCCAGCCAGTGCCCGAGAACGGCAAGCTTTTCAGCGTTGAGTTCCGTGATTATTTCCGCAATGGGCTTCTCTCCATTGATGAGTTTAGGTTGAGGAAGACACGGGAGAACGTTCAGGTTCTGCAAGGCTTCTCGTTTCGTTTCCATGTTGACGTGCGTATAGTGTGCTGTCATGTCGACCGAGGTATGTCCCAGAAGATCACGCACGACCAGAGGATTGACGCCATTGCAAATCATCAGAGATGCTGCCGTATGTCTAAAGGCATGAAAACCCATCCTCGACACAGCAAGGACACGACGAGTAGTCCCGGAATCGTTCGGTTTCAGTCCTGCTGCTACCAACAGCTTCTTCGTATCCCTCGATATGCCTCCTGAATTGTGCTGATAACGATATGCAACATTGGGCAGAACATAGTCGGTACTCTGATCCAGCGAAGAAAGGGCTTCGAAAAGAACGTCACCAATGGGAATCTCCACGATCTTATGGCTGCTGTGAGCTGTCTTGTGAGGTATGAACCGGATAACCCTGCTCTGCATATCGACCGAGGACCAGCGCAACAGACAGAGATCGCCACAACGAGCGCCAGTATAAAGCGCCAACTTGTAGAGGACGATCATTTCCTCTTTGTGCAGCATGTGGTATGTGGGGGAGGTCAGCGTATCCCAGATCTTCTGAAGCTGTTCGACCGTGAATGGTACACGTTCCTCCGTATGGCAAACCTTTTTCTTGAATCCGTCAAATGGGTTGCTGTCTTTGTTCATAAGCCGGAACACGCACCTCAGGATATCGAGGACGCTGTTATACGTCTTTGGCGAAATCCCTCTGCTCCAGTAGTACGATAAGAAAGACTGCGCCACCTCTTCGGTAACGTCTGCTACCGTTTTTACCTGAATCTGACTGGCGAAGTTCATCAGTGTGTTCAAAACGGAATGATACGTCTTTCGATGTTTTGGGGAAACGGTCGGTGCTGATGGATGATTGAAGAAGGCTTCTTCCAGTTCCACCAGTGGAACCCGACAGACTTTCAAAAGGGATTTGACCTCTGCAATCTTCTGGATCGTTTCCTCTCGACTTTTCAGCTGACTCAGAGACGAGAGTTCCGCTGACCATTGGGTAACGATCTTTTCTGCTTCCGAAAACTGTGTAACCTTTCCGCCAGTAGCATTCCTAATGGATTTTGTGGTAATGGTGCCTTGTGCGGTGCGGTATTTCCAGTGATAATAAATACCGCGTTTCATGATGGAGCCTTGATACTTTTTCATGGGGTTCGTTCACCCCCATGAAAAATGGTAAAAGGTAGCAAAAAGATAGCAAAAACTTAAAATTGAGGTTAAATAAGTTGGCTCATAACCTGGAGGCCGTTGGTTCGATTCCAACCCCCGCTACCAAAGATTTTTCAGGGCTTGCGACATCGTAAGTCCTTTTTTTTGCCTCAGTTTTGTTAGTCCGGATAGATTCTATTCTGAGATTATTTCTGATTGTTTTTTAACCGTTCAGAACCATTCCGAACAGCCGTTCGACTATGTTAGGCAACGAATAAACTGACAATAAACTGACAATAAACTGACACGCTCCCGCCGCCTCATCTGACCGGATAATCGAAATAGGTGTCCGGGTACGGCTCGTTTTTGAGCGTGAAGTGCCACCACTCCTCATCAAGCGGCTTGAAGCCGTGTTTCAGCATGACCTCTCGAAGCAGCATGCGGTTGCGGAACTGCGCGGCGCTGATCTTGCGATTGTCCGGTGTACCGGCGGGGAAATCGCCCGTGAATGTCTTCGTTTCGGGATTGCCGCCCCAGTCGGGATGGCTTTCGCGTCCGAACCAGTCGAACGTACCGCCCATATCGACCTCCTTTTCGGTCTTCATGTCGAACAGGGTGAGGTCGACGGTACTGCCGCGGCTGTGTCCCGATTTCTCAAGGATGTACCCCCGCGGAAACAGGAGGGATTTGTCGAGGTCCGGGTAAAAATACGCCTTCATGCGCGTGTCGTCCGTCTGTTTCGCCCATTCGACGAAATGATCGACTGCGCGCTGGGGGCGGTAGGAATCGTAGATCTTCAGGCGGTAGCCCATCGGAAGGAGTTCGTCGCTGACGGATTTCAGGGCTTTCGCCGCCTCAACGGAGAGCAGGGGGGTAGGGCGTTCGTAGCCTCGGATGCGGTCCCCGATGAAGTTGTACGTGGAATAGTAGCGGACTTCCAGGATCGCGTCCGGCACGGCTTCGGCGAGATGCACGAATCCGGGAGGCGTCGCGTCCGCGCAATCCATCCTGCACGCGGAAACGGCGAGCATGAGCGCAGCCGTCACGAAAACGAACATGGCGTTTTTCATGGAGAACATCAATCCCTTTCGGGGCGGAACCGGAGCGGAGAATCTGTGATACATGCAATCGCCTTTCTCTGAACTCATCAAGCGTGTTTTCAGTTTCAAAAAACGGGCGGACCCGTGTCCGTGAGCCCGCCCGGTGTTCTGCTTATTTGTACGGGAAGATCGTTATGATCCTGCCCGAGGCGTCGAAGTTCAGCTCGGTGAACTTCACGTTGCGCCGGTGGTTGATGCCGTTTGAGAGCTCGCAGTCGTGGTAGAAGAGATACCATTTGCCGTGGTATTCCAGGATGGAATGGTGCGTGGTCCATCCGAGCACGGGCTCGAGGATGCGTCCCTGATACGTAAACGGCCCGTACGGATTGTCCGCCACGGCGTAGACGATGTAGTGCGTGGTGCCGGTGGAGTAGGTGAAATAATACTTGCCGTTGTACTTGAACATCCACGGGTCTTCGAAGTAGCGGCGGTCCTCGTCGCCCGCCTTGATCGGCGCGCCGTTTTCGTCCAGGATCACGATGTCGCGCGGCGTCTCGGCGAACTCGAGCATATTGTCCTTCATGAGGGCGATCTTCGGGCAGACGGCGTTTTCGTCCTTCGCGGGCTCCGTGCCGTTCGGATCGAACTTGCCGGTGCGGTATTTCTCGAGCTGGCCGCCCCAGAGTCCGCCGAAGCACATGTAGACCTTGCCGTCGTCATCCGGGAACGCGCACGGGTCGATGCTGAAACTGCCTTTGATGCATTCGGGTTCGGGCTTGAACGGGCCTTCCGGCTTGTCGCTGATGGCGATGCCGAGGCGGAAATTGCCGTCCTTGTCGCGGGCGGGGAAAACGAGGTAGTACTGATTGTTTTTGAATGCGACGTCCGGCGCCCACATCTGCGTGCTCACCCACGGCACGTCGTACTGCGACAGCGCGAGGCCGCAGTCGACCGGATCGGAGGTCTCGTTGTCCATGCGGAAGACGTGGTAGTCCTCCATCTGGTACTCGTCGCCGTTGTCGTTGTCCTCGCCGTCGTGCGGGATGTCGTGAGACGGGTAGATATAGAGCTTGTCGTTGAAGACGTGGGCGGAGGGGTCCGCGGTGAACATGTGGGTGATGAGCGGCTTTCTCTGCTGTGCCATGTTGAAATCTCCTTGTCGAAGCCCCGCGCGTCGTGCTCGTGCGAGCACACGCTGAGCGGAGCGTTCCGGTTGTATTTTGGATGCGTGTGAAACGTTATCAGGTTACTATAGCAGAAATCGGATGAAAATCAAGCGGGAAAGCACTATATTTTTATGGATGCCGCATCCCGGTTTGGCACACAGGTCCGGCTCAGAGTGCAAATCGACGCTTTTCCGCCGGATATGGATTGCTTTTTCGTGCAATCGGGAGTACATTATAGCGTATCTTCGAACAGCAACCACAGGAGACCCGGATGCAGAATAAAATGGTGGTGCGCGGGGCGCGCGTTCATAACCTGAAAAACATCGACGTCGAGATCCCTCTTTATCAGATCGTCGGGATCGCGGGCGTGTCCGGGTCCGGCAAATCGTCGCTCGCGCTCGGCGTGCTGTACGCGGAGGGTTCGCGGCGTTACTTGGAATCCCTCTCGACTTACACACGGCGGCGCATGACGCAGGCGGCGAAGGCGCAGGTGGACGACGTTCTGTACGTGCCGGCGGCACTGGCGCTGCATCAGCGGCCGGGCGTGCCGGGCATCCGCAGCACGTTCGGTACGGGGACGGAACTGCTCAACAGCCTGAGACTGATGTTCTCGCGCCTCGCCTGCCACCGCTGCCCGAACGGGCATTACCACCCGCCGACGCTGGCGGTCGCCGCGGAACAGGAGCTGGTCTGCCCCGAATGCGGCGAAAAGTTCTTCCCGCCGGGCGCGGAGGAACTGGCGTTCAACAGCCAGGGCGCGTGCCGGAAATGCGATGGGACGGGCGTCGTGAACGTGGTCGACGAATCCACGCTGGTGCCGGACGAATCGTTGACGATCGACGAGGGGGCGGTGCGTCCGTGGCAGACGCTCATGTGGTCGCTGATGAAGGACATCGCGCGCGAACTCGGCGTGCGGACCGACGTGCCGTTCCGCGAGCTGACGGCGAAGGAACGCGACATCGTGTTCCACGGCCCTCCGGTCAAACAGCACATGATCTACCAGAACCGGACCAACGGCGCGGCGGGCGAGATGGACTTCACGTATTTCAACGCGACGTACACGGTGGAAAACGCTCTCGCGAAAGTCAAGGACGAGAACGGCATGAAGCGCGTGGAGAAGTTCCTGCGCCAGAGCGTGTGTCCCGAGTGCGGCGGCTCGAGGCTGTCCGACAAGGCGCGTGCGCCGCGTCTGCGCGGCGTTTCCCTTGCCGACGTCTGCCGCATGACGCTTGTCGAGCTCATTGACTGGGTGCGCGGCGTGCCGGGTTCCCTGCCGGAACCGATGCGCCCGATGGCGGAAAGCATCTGCGAATCGTTTTTCTCCGCCGCGAAACGTCTGATCGACCTCGGGCTTGACTACCTCACGCTCGACCGCGCGGCCTCCACACTCTCCACGGGCGAACGCCAGCGCATGCAGCTGGCGCGGGCGGTCCGCAACCGCACGACCGGCGTGCTGTACGTGCTGGACGAGCCGAGCATCGGGCTGCATCCGGCGAACATCGAGGGGCTGAAAGGCGTGATGCGCGACCTCATTGCCGACGGGAACTCCGTGATCCTGGTCGACCACGATACACAGATACTGTCCGAGGCGGACTACCTCATCGAAATGGGACCCGCCGCGGGCGCGGACGGCGGACGCGTAATCGCCGAGGGGCCGATCGAATCGGTCAAGAACTCGAAAGACTCCAGGATTGCGCCGTTCCTGACCGGACGCGCGAAGCTGACCCGGAAGAAAGCCGAAGGCGAACTGTTCGAAAACGGCAGGATCCACCTCGAAACGAAGCAGATCCACACGGTCAAGCCTTTATCCGTGGATATCCCGAAGGGACGGCTCACGGTCGTGACCGGGGTGTCGGGTTCCGGCAAGACGACGCTGATCCTGGAAAGCCTGATCCCCGCGCTGGAAGCGGCGACGGGGCAGGGGCGGACGCCGGATCACATCGTGAAGATCGCGCCGGACGGCATCCGCCAGGTCAAGCTCATCGACGCCACGCCCATCGGCATCAACGTGCGTTCCACCGTGGCGACCTACGCGAACGTCCACGACGAACTGCGGAAGATCTTCGCGCGGACGCCCGAGGCGAAGGCGCACGGGTTCAAGGCGGGCGATTTCAGCTACAACACAGGAAAACTCCGCTGTCCGGTCTGCGACGGCACGGGCGAGATCAACCTCGACGTGCAGTTCCTGCCGGACGTCGACATCCCGTGTCCCTCGTGCCGCGGCTCGCGCTATGGCAAGGAGGCGGGCGCGGTCCGTCTCGCTGGGAAAAACGGCGAATCGCTCACGATGCCGGAGCTGATGGACATGGACATCCATTCCGCGCTGGAGTTCTGCAAGGGCATGAAGCTGGTCCACGACCGCCTGAAAACGCTCGACGACCTCGGCCTGGGGTATCTCACTCTCGGCGAGGAAACGCCGAGCCTGTCCGGCGGCGAGGCGCAGCGACTGAAACTCTCCGGCGAGATCGGACGCGGTCAGGCGGACGCCATGTTCGTCTTCGATGAGCCGACGATCGGGCTGCATCCGCTGGACGTGCAGACGCTGCTCGACGTCTTCCAGAAGCTCATCGACCACGGCGCGACGGTCGTCGTGATCGAGCACGACCTCGATGTGATCCGCAATGCGGATTATGTGATCGACATGGGGCCGGGCGGCGGCAAGGCGGGCGGACGGATCGTCGCGTGCGGCACGCCGGACGAGATCCGAAGGTGTAAGGAAAGCCGCACAGGCGGATTCCTCTGAGCATACGGAGCTTTTGATGGATATCAGACATTTTTACCTCGAAAAAGGGGCGGGAGAGCCTCTGGTCCTGCTTCATGGAAACGGGGCGAGTTCCGATTATTTCAGTGGGCAGATCGACGCGTTCGCCGGGCAGTACCATGTATATGCGATCGACACCAGAGGACACGGCCGGACGCCGCGGGGCGGGATGCCGTTCACGATTCGCCAGTTCGCGGACGATCTGCTGGGGTTCATGGACGAACATCAAATCGAAAAGGCTCATCTGCTCGGTTTTTCCGACGGCGCGAATATCGCGATGGTTTTCGCCATTCGGCATCCCGAGCGTGTCGACCGGCTGATCCTGAACGGCGCGAACCTGAGCGCGGCCGGCATAAAACGAAGCATCCAGATCCCGATTGAGATCGGCTACAGGATCGCGAGGTGTTTCTCCGGCAAAAGCGAATCCGCAAAACGGAATGCGGAAATGCTCGGACTGATGGTGAATGAGCCGAATGTGTCTCCGGCGGAGCTTGCCGGAATCCGGGCGAAAACACTGGTTATCGCCGGAACGCGCGATATGATCAAGGAGGCGCATACGCGCCTGATTGCGGACTCCATCCCGGACGCCAGGCTCGTTTTCGTGAAGGGAAATCATTTCATCGCGAACCGGAATCCGCTGGAATTCAACCGGGCCGTGCTGGACTTCCTGCAGTGCTGAACAGAAACAGGGCGATTTCGTTCCTTCGGGTTGTTTTCCGGGGGAGGGCGTGCTATATTAAAATCAATAGTGGAGTCACGAAGGAGAACGGAACATGCGAGACGTTGTATTGGGATTGCTGATCCCGCTGGCCGGGACGGTCGGCGGCGCGGGCTGTGTTTTCTTCATGCGGCGGGCATTGAACGACACGTTGCAGCGTGTGATGACCGGATTCGCATCGGGCGTGATGGTGGCGGCGTCCGTGTGGAGCCTGCTGATTCCCGCCATGGAGCAATCGGGCAAACTTGGACGGCTCTCGTTTCTCCCGGCTGTGACCGGATTTCTGCTCGGGATCATGTTCCTGCTGCTTCTGGACCACCTGACGCCGCACCTGCACCGGAACACCACAAGCGCCGAGGGACCGGCGAGCCGTCTTTCGCGTACGGCGAAAATGGTGCTTGCCGTGACGCTGCACAACATCCCGGAGGGCATGGCGGTGGGCGTGGTGTACGCGGGACTTCTCGCCGGATCGGACGACATCACGGCGGGCGGCGCGCTCGCGCTGTCGATCGGCATCGCCATCCAGAATTTCCCCGAGGGCGCGATCATCTCCATGCCGCTCCATTTCGAGGGAAAAAGCCGGACAAGATCGTTTTTGTACGGCGGGCTGTCGGGCATCGTGGAACCGGTCTTCGGTGCGCTGACCGTAGCCGCCGCTGCACTCATTGTTCCTGCCATGCCGTATCTGCTGAGTTTCGCCGCGGGCGCGATGCTTTATGTGGTCGTGGAGGAGCTGATCCCAGAAATGTCTGCGGGCAGGCATTCCGACTGGGGCGTCGTCTCGTTCGCAGCCGGATTCGCCCTGATGATGGCGCTCGACGTGGCGCTTGGGTGAGCAGTGCCCTTTAGATCGAATCCCTGATCCACTTGTTGAGGAAGGACATTTGTTCCGGGGTGTGGAACCAGTGTTCGCCGCCGGGCATGACCGTGAGCGGAGCGTTGATTTTCGCTGCAAAAGTGGCCATCGTTTCCGGTGAGATCAGGTTGTCGCGGTCGCCGTACAGGATGCGGGTGGGGACGGTCCATTGAAGCGGATGATTCCGCACGTCGCAAAGCCAGTCCCAGGAGAGTGTTTCGCCGAAGTCCGTCTTGATCTCTTTTCGGGCGTGGAGGTCGTCTTCTGTGACGTTCGCCCGCGACATCATGTTCCGGATCAGGTTCTCCATATCCACGACCGGCGAAATAAACAGCGCGCGGTCGACGTGTTTTGCGTTCAGCGCGGACATGGAAAAGAACGCGCCAATGCTGTTCGCGATCAAGGTCAGGGAATCGCAGCTTGAACGCAGCGGCTCGAAGAAACGCGGGAATTCGTCGCGCGCCTCCCACGGCGTCTGCGCACGATAATCGAACCCGATGACCTCGCATCCGGGGAAAATCGGCGCATAGTGTTCCGCCTCATCGGCGCTGCCGCCCCTGCCGTGAACATAAACGACAAGCTGTTTCATGCTGTTTTCCGCCGTTTCCCGAACCGTTTTCCCCTTCAGGCGTCCATCCGGTCGGGGTCAATGGCTTTGCCCTCCTGATTGACCCGGACGCACTCGGGATCGGGATCGTCGATCCTGCCCGTCCAGAGATACTTCGCCGTCTCGGATTTTACGATGCGGCAGAGCCACAGCAGGCAGATCACGTTCGGGATCACCATGAGGCCGTTCGCGATGTCCGAGATGTTCCAGACGGTCTTGAGCGTAAGGACCGCGCCGAGGAAGACCAGCGGGACATACGCCGCGCGGAAGACCCGAAACATGAGCTTGCCGCCGAGGTAATGGATCGCCTGGCGTCCGTAGCAGAACCAGCCGAGGATCGTGGTGTAGGCGAAAATGGAGAGGCAGACGGCGAGGATGTATTTGCCCGCGTACGGGATCCGGTCGAAGGCGATGAAGGCGAGCTCCGATGCCGTGAGCTGCGAGAAGTCGGGATTCGGGTTCAGTTTCAGCGCAGAGGAGACCAGGCAGACGCCCGTCAGCGCGCAGATGCAGACCGTGTCCCAGAACGTCCCGGTGGACGAGATCAGCGCCTGCCGGACGGGATTCGCGGTCTTCGCGCTGGCGGCGACGAGCGGCGCGGAGCCCAGGCCGGATTCGTTGGAGAAGAGTCCGCGCGCCACGCCGTAGCGGATCGCGGTCATCATCGCGACGCCGAGGACTCCGCCCCCGACGGACTTCATGCTGAACGCCTCGGTCACGATCAGACGGAGCGCGGGCAGGACCGTGGAGGCGTTGCAGCCGAGGATGACGATGCATCCGAGCACGTACAGGGCCGCCATGGCGGGGACCAGCGCGCCGCAGACACGCGAGATGAATTTGAGGCCGCCGACCACGACGAGCAGGAACAGCAGCGCCTCGGCCGCGCCGGTCGCCCACATCGGCGCGGAGAACGTCTTCTGAAGGGTCTCCGCCACGGCGTTGCTCTGCGTCATGCTCCCGATCCCGGAACATGCCAGCAGCGTGAAAACGGAAAAGACGACCGCCAGCCATTTGCACTTCATGCCGCGTTCGATCGCGTACATCGGGCCGCCGCGGATCGTGCCGTCCGTGTCGACGATGCGATATTTGATCGAGAGCAGGGCCTCCGCGTACTTGGTGGCGATGCCGAAGACGCCGCAGAGCCAGCACCAGAAGACCGCGCCCGGACCGCCGCACACGATCGCCGTCCCGACACCGATGATGTTGCCCGTGCCGATGGTCGCGGCGAGCGCGATCGAGAGCGCGCCGAACTGCGAGATGTCGCCGTCCGCGGCGGAATCGTTCCGTATGCTCAGCTTAATCCCGAGAAAGACGTATCGCTGGATGAATCTCAGGTAAAACGTCAGAAAAATGTGGCATCCGACCAGCAGAATCAGCAGGGGCGGCCCCCAGAGAAAGGAATCAAGCTGGCTGATCCATTCGGCGATTTGTTCCATAATAGAAAAACCTTCTTAAAAATGAATGCAAAAAAGTAAATTATAAAATAGCATGAAAACGAACCTTTGTCAAACTTTGAACGGCGGACAGAGGGAAAGAGGTGTGATTTGCATCTCGAAGAACGCTGAAACGGTGTATAACGTTAACGATTGTGTATTAGAACCGCTTTAACGCATTTTTAACGCGAAAAACTTCTTTCGTAAAGTTGAAAACAGCAGAATCTATGCTATTGTTTCTTCAAGCAAGCGAAACCGTCTGAACAACAACCTCGTATCGATAAGGATGTACTCCATGAACCGGTTCTTCCCGCTGAAATCCATGAAACAGTATTCCATTCTCGCTCTGGCAGCGCTCGGCCTGTGCGCCGGGCTGACCTCGATCGCGCAGGAATCCCAGGCCGCGAAACCTGACGCGAAACCTGACGCGAAATCCGACGCGACGGCGGAACCGAAAACGTTCGGCTACCGCAATCCCGTCCTGCCGGGATTCTATCCCGATCCGAGCGTGTGCCGCGTGGGCGACGATTACTACATGGTGAACAGCACGTTCAACTATTTTCCCGCCGTGCCGGTCCATCACAGCCGGGACCTGATCCACTGGGAGCAGATCGGACACTGCATCACGCGTCCGACGCAGACCCGGCTGCAGAACATCGGCGTGTGGAACGGTATTTACGCGCCGACGATCCGTTACCACGAGGGGACGTTCTACATGGTCACGACCAACGTGTCCGGCGGGGGGAATTTCTACGTCACGACGAAGGACCCGGCGGGCGAATGGTCCGACCCGATTTATGTGCGCGAGGGCGGCATCGACCCCGACCTCTTCTTCGACGACGACGGAAAGACCTATCTCCTGTCGGCGCAGGGCGCGGGCGAGATCCATCTGGCGGAGATCGACCTGAAGACGGGGCGTCTGCTCAGCCGGAGCGAGATCATCTGGCGCGGCACGGGCGGACGCTGCGCCGAGGGACCGCACATGTACAAAAAGGACGGCTGGTACTACCTGATGATCGCCGAGGGCGGCACGGAATACGGCCACAGCGAGACGATCGCACGCAGCCGCAATCTCCGCGGACCGTTCGAGGCATGTCCCTCGAATCCGATCCTCTCGCACGCCCCGGCGCGGGGCTATCAGAACCCCATTCAGGGCACCGGGCACGCCGACCTCATCCAGGCGCACGACGGCTCGTGGTGGATGGTCTGCCTCGGGTTCCGCGTGCTCGGCGGATTCCATCATATCACCGGACGCGAAACGATGCTTGCGCCCGTCAAATGGGATGAAAACGGCTGGCCGGTCGTGAACGGCAATGGCGCGATCTCGCTCGAAATGAATGTGCCGACGCTGCCGCAGGTCCCCGTGGCGAAGAAACTCGTCCGTACCGACTTCGATACGTCGAAACTCGGGCTGGAATGGAATTACAACTGCGCTCCGCGCTACGAGAATTATTCCGTTTCCGCCGCGGGCTATCTGCTCCCCGAACGCGAAGGCTGGCTGCGTCTGCGTCCGTGCAAGGTCACGATCAGCGAATCCGACTCCCCCACATGGCTGGGGCGCCGTCAGCAGCACATCGATTTTTCGGCAAAGACGAAGCTGGACGCCTCCGGGCTGAAGGATGGCGACGAGGCGGGTTTGACCGTCTTCATGTCCAAGGATTCCCATTACGACCTGGCGGTGCGGAAACGCGACGGAAAGCTTTCCCTCGTCCTGAAGTACAAACTGAGCCGACTGGAACACACGGAAAAGGTGATCCCGCTCGATTCATCCGTCGTGTATCTGCTTGTCAGCGGTTCGAAAGACGCCTACGAGTTCTACTATTGCACCAATGATTACATCTATATCCCGCTCGGGACCATCGACACCACGTTCCTCAGCAGCGAGACGGCGGGCGGTTTTACCGGCGTCTATCTGGCGCTCTACGCGCAGACCGCCGGGCAGCCGGGCGGCCGCGCCGATTTCGACTGGTTCGACTATTATCCCGTGGAAGGCTCGAAGCTTTCTGAAGATGTGGTAGACAACAGAAAGAAGAACGAAGAAAAGATCGAATCCGAAGAAGAGGAATAGGAAAGAAGCAAAGGATTCATTGCTCCGGGGCGGAACGAACCTGTTTCGCCCCGGTTTTTAGTGCTCAGAGTCCGGCGACCGTGATCGCGCGGAGGGTGACGGCGACGGGAGGCAAAGCCTCCACTGCGGTAGTGCCCGGCTGCGCTCGGGCACGGTTCAAGCTCCGGTATCAAGTATTTTCTGAAGGCTGACTTTTACGTTGTGGACGCGGAGCGCTTCGACTCCGGCGCGGCAGAGGCCGAGCTGGAGCTGTGCCGTGGCCTCGTCGCGGTCGGCGGGGCAGGGGATGCCGTACATGCGCCCGATGAAGCCTTTGCGCGAGATGCCGTAGAAGAGGGGGAAGCCGAGCCGTTTGAACTCGGCGGCGCGGCGGATGAGCAACATGTTCTGTTCGTCGTTCTTGGAGAATCCGACGCCAGGATCGAGCATGATGCGGGCGGGATCGACGCCCGCGCGGACGGCCTTTTCCACGGCATCCAGCAGGAACGCCGCGACGTCGGCGATCAGGTCGTCGTAAACGAGGTTTTCCGGGGCCTGCATGGTCTCCGGCGTGCCGCGCATGTGCATGATGATGAGCGCGGCATGATGCGCCGCGACGACGTCCGGCATGCGCGGGTCGAACTGAAGCCCGCTCACGTCGTTGACGCAGTCTGCTCCGGCGGCAAGCGCGGCGTCGGCGACGTCCGCCTTGCGCGTGTCGACGCTGAGGAAAAGGTCTGGAAAACGCGCGCGGATGAGCTTCAGGGCAGGGAGCAGACGGCGGATCTCCTCGTCTGCCGGGACCGCGCCCGAACCGGGCCGCGTCGACTCCGCCCCCAGATCAAGCGCGTCCGCACCGTCGGCGACCATCTGTGCGGCAAATTCCAAAGAGGCTTCCGGCGAGGCCGTATGCACGCCGCCGTCGCTGAAGGAATCCGGCGTGAGGTTCAGGATGCCGAAAAGACGCGGCCGGGATTTTTCGCCCGGCCGCATCGGTTGGTTCAATCTTTCGAAGAAACGGTCAGAACGGGACGCCGCCATCGTCGCCTCCGCCGAAGTCGGAGGGATCGACGTAATCGTCTTCCTCTTCGGCCTGTTTCTTCGGTGCGTCGTCGTCGAAATCGTCGTCGCTTCCGGTCTCTTCCGCGACTTCTTCCGCCTCGGCTTCCGCATCCTCGCGGACGGGGAGCGGTTCGCCGGCGGCAGCGAAGACGCCGGTGTTTTCGGCCTCTTCCTTCGGCTCTTCCTCTTCGACCTGCATCACGGTGGAAACGCCGATGATGCTGTCGTTCTTGCGGAGAGCTATGATGCGGACGCCCATGGAGTTGCGGCCGACGAGACGGATCTCGTCGACGCGTGTGCGGACCACCTGGCCGCGCTGGGTCGTGAGGATGATGTCTTCGCCGGGGTGGACCTTGATGGCCGCCACGACGGTTTCGCCTTCGCCGAGCTTGATGTTGCGGACGCCCATCGCGCCGCGTCCGGTGAGACGGTAGGAGTCGACGTAGCTGCGCTTGCCCATGCCACGGCTGGTGACGACGAGGAGCTGCGGCTTGGAGGCGTCTTCGGGGATCGTCTCGTCGGCGCCTTCCGCAGGTTCCCCGGCGGATTCTTCCGCAGCTGCTTCGGCGCCGTCGATCGCGGCAGCTTCCTCCGCGGCGTCGGCATCGACGTCGGCGTCGCTGATTGGGGCGACATTCTCTTCGTTGTCCGCATCGACGTCCAGATCGGACGCGGGCGCTTCGAGGACGGGCGGCAGGCCGGTCGCGACGACTTCCATGCTGACCACATAGTCGCCTTCGATCTTGAACTTGAGGCCGTGGACGCCGCGTGCGGCGCGGCCCATGGGGCGGACCCTGGATTCGCTGAAGCGGCACGCCATGCCCTTCGCCGTGGAGAGGATGATCTCGCTGGAACCGTCGGCGAGGTCGGCGGCGATCAGATTGTCGTTCTCCTCGATCACGAGGGCGCGGAGCGCGACCTTGCGGAGGTTCCGGAACGCGGAGAGCGGGGTCTTCTTGATGATGCCGTTGCGCGTGCACATCACGAGGGACATGCCGGGCTGGTCGAACATCGCGCGGTTGATCGTGACCATGGCGCTGATCTGCTCGTCCTTCTCGAACTTGATGAGGTTCACGATCGCCTTGCCGTTGCCGGTGCGCGCGCCTTCCGGGATGTCGTAGACGTTCAGCCAGTACATGAATCCGCGGTTGGTGATGAAGAAGATAATGTCGTGGCTGTCGGCGCTGAAGAGGCGCGCCACATGGTCTTCCTCCTTTGTGCTCATGCCGATGACGCCGGATCCGCCGCGATGCTGCGTGCGGTAGGTGTCGGCGGGGACGCGCTTGATGTAGCCGGTGTCGGAGACGGTGATGATGCAGGAGTGACGCGGGATAAGGTCGGCGATGTCGATGTCGCCGTCGTCGTAGGTGATCTCGGTGCGTCTGGGGTCGGCGTACTTGTCGCGGATGGCGGCGAGCTCGGTCTTGATGAGTTCGAGGCGTTTTTCGCGGCTGGCGAGGAGTTCTTCCAGCTCGGCGATGCGGCGCATGAGCTCGTTGTACTGGTTTTCGAGGTCGTCGACGGCGAGGTTGGTGAGCTGGTGGAGGCGCATGTTCAGGATCGCCGCCGCCTGGATCGTGTCGAGGTCGAACCGCGCCATGAGCGCCTTCGCGGCGGATTCGCGGTCGCGGGACTCGCGGATGATCTTCACGACTTCGTCGATGTTGCGTACGGCGATGAGCAGTCCGGCGAGGATGTGGGCGCGTTCGCGTGCCTTGCGGAGCTCGAATTCGGCGCGGCGGGTCACGACCTCGAAGCGGTGGTCGATGAACGCCTGGAGGATCTGCACGAGGTTCATCACGCGCGGACGGTTGTGGTCGACCACGAGCATGTTGCAGCCGAACGCGGTTTCAAGCTGGGTGGTGGCGAAGAGCTGGTTCAGGACCACGCTCGCCATGGCGCCGCGCTTGATGTCGATCACGATGCGGATGCCGATCTTCTTGTTGGATTCGTCGCGTAGGCCGGAAATGCCGGTGATGCGCTTTTCCTTCACGACGTCGGCGATCTTCTTGACGAGGAGTTCCTTGTTCAGTGCGTAGGGGATCTCAGTCACGATGATCTGTTCGCGGTCGCCCTTCTCCACGATCTTGGTCTTGGCGCGGATCTTCAGCACGGCGTGGCCGGTCTCGTAGAGCGCGCGGACGGGGTTGATGCCGCAGATGATGCCGCCGGTGGGGAAGTCCGGGCCGGGGAGATACTGCATGAGGTCGCGGACAGTGGCGGTCGGATTGTCGAGCAGATGGATGGTGGCGTTCACGACTTCGCCGAGGTTGTGCGTCGGGATGTTCGTCGCCATGCCGACGCCGATGCCCACGCTGCCGTTCACCAGCACGTTCGGGAACTTCGCCGGGAGCACTTCGGGTTCCGTCGTCTCCTCGTCGAAGG
>JAEEGJ010002834.1_pt1 | contig 76749 bp, 65 predicted proteins | sample 8958761 | NCBI WGS metagenome assembly JAEEGJ01 (sample SAMN16246546, study PRJNA631951) | gut metagenome | biome: gut microbiome; feature: rumen; material: RS-attached | host: Bos | place: Iran: Karaj | collected 2018-10 | reverse complement strand
TAAGGCATTAGATTAGCATAGTTGAAAAGACATTAGATCATCAAAAGGTCAACAAAATGGAAAACGAAAACAGTAAAATCAAAAAGTTGTTTCCGCTTGAATTACTTCAGGCTCCTGGAAACAAAGGGAAAGGGCTCTCTGAAGCCGAAATCATTCAAAGGAAAGCAGATATTACCATGCTGCTCAAAGAGTATGGTATCCTTGTCAATGATATTGTTGTAAAGGAAGGCCCTTCCAAATGCCTTTTTAGAGTAACAATTCCATCAACGACAAAAATGTCGGCAATCAAAGAATTGGAATCTGATCCACCTTTGGGTTTTGTTTCAAATAGTGCTCGAATAACAACCAACTTTTGGGGTGGTGCCATTGACATCGAGTTTCCCAAAGAATGCCCAGAACAGGTTCTTATGAGAGAAGCACTCGAATCTGAAGACTATTTGAACTCAAGTTATGAACTGCCATGTGTGATTGGCAAATCATATGACGGTTATTTCGTTTTTAATCTCGCAAAGATACATCATGTTCTGATTGGCGAAAGCATCGGCTTTAGATTAACGCCCTGCCTTCATTCAATCATCACATCACTGCTCTACAGTAAGCTTCCATCGGAATTAAAATTTGTTCTGATTGCCCCTTATAATCAAAGCCATTTCCAACTTTTTGACAGTATTGGCCAACGGTATTTGGCAACATTAACAAATAATGAAAGCGCTGTTATAACAGAACCGAGCAAAGGAATCGAAGCTCTCAAAGCAGTCTGTGAAGAGATGGATGCACGTTACGATCTTCTCAAAACAGCAAGTTGTCGCCATTTTTCAGAATACAACCAAAAAATCAGGTCTGGTCAAATCCCAGACTCGGAGACTTGCAAACAATTACCATATTGGGTCGTAATTATATCTGAATTTGCCGACTTTAAAAGAAATGCTGGAGGTAAATACGAGACGCCTTTGATACGAATAGCAGAAAGCGCGCATAAAGTAGGCATCCATTTAATTATTGCCACCGAAAGCCCTTCTTTCCATTTCGTAACCGGTCGCATCAAAGCCAATTTTCCTGGAAGCATTGCAGTAGGTTTATTAGACAGAGAAGAATCCCTTGCAATTCTTGACAGTGATGAAGGTGAAACTCAGTTTTTTGATGGCGACATGCTGTTCAGTAATGGAGCAGAATCCATCCGAATTCAAGCGACAAACATTGAAGAAGCCGAAGTCAAAGCCGTCGTTGACTATTTGAACGACCAAAGCAATCTTATTTAGCGTTTTACTACCTCCAAAAAACATTTTCACAGCCTGTGCTTCAATTCGGCACAGGCTTGCTTTTTCTTTGCTGCAAAATCAAAAACATCGTAACAAATGGAAAACAACTTGCATGTATTGGAATTTGAACTGATTCCTCAAGAAAATGGAGCTGGCTTAAAAAAAGGCAATGCTTATACTGGCACAGAGTTAGTCATACCTTCCCATGTTGAAATTAACGGCAAAGACTATCCAGTAATTGAAATTGGGGAATATGCTTTCTCTGGTTGTGTAAATTTGACCAAAGTTGTCATCCCTGTTGCTGTGAAAAAAGTTGGCTGGTCTGCCTTTGCATATTGCAGCAATTTATCTTCAATAGTTGTTTCTCCTGAAAACGAATACCTCGTTTCAAAAGAAAAATGCAATGCTGTAATAACGAAGAAAGACAAAACCTTGGTTGCAGGATGTAAAACAACCTATATACCTTCATACGTGAAGGAGATACAAGGCGAATCCTTTATGGGCTGCACGGGTTTGACAAGTATAGATATACCAGCTTCGGTGGAAAAAATAGGCTGGGGAGCATTTAGAGGTTGTACCGGCTTAACCAAAATCGAAATCCCTAAAACAGTTGTCAAGATCGGTTGTGAAGTGTTTCATGGATGCACTAACCTAAGTAGCATTATAATAGCTGAAGAAAACCCCGAATATGATTCAAGGGAAAACTGCAATGCTGTTATCGAGACCTATACTAATACGTTGATTTCTGGATGTAAAAACACAACCATTCCCGACTCGGTAAAAGTATTTAAAACAAAAGCCTTTGGTGATTGTGCTAACTTAACAAGTATCTATATTCCAAATTCCGTGATTGACATTTGGCCTAGATCTTTTGAGAATTGCACATCACTAACCAAAGTCGTAATGGGGGACTCGGTTGCGGAAATCGGATTCAAAGCTTTTGAAAACTGCCAGAATTTGAAGAGCATCAACATCCCTAATTCAGTAACTTATCTCGATGGTTATGCCTTTGCTAATTGTACGAGCCTAACAAGTATTGAGATACCCAATTCCATCACGGAAATTAAACGCGGATTATTCCAAGGTTGTTCCCAATTGAAAAGTGTCATCATTTCTGGATCTGTAACAGCAATCAAGGAATTGGCTTTTGATGGCTGTGATGCGCTTGAAGTTATCTTTGTGCCATCGGGAATGACGGACTATTTCAAAGGGCTTTTGCCTAAAGAATTGCACATACTAGTCAAAGAAAGATGAACCATGCGATATATCAAAAAACTAATAATACCTGATCGTTATAAGGATGATGGATTCTTCGTTGGCTATAACCGGGGGCAAGTTCATGGCAAAGACGCTATTACTAATGAAATAATTGATTATACGGATTACAATGTTTTTAGAACCTGTTATTCCACCATTTATCCTTTTGGCGTATTTAGGGAAAAAGGGGTGTCTCCAATAAGTTTTGATGACATAACCTTATTTTGTGGTAGCAACGGAAGTGGCAAAAGCACTTTGCTTAATGTAATAGCAGAGAAACTAAAACTTGAAAGGATGTCGGCCTTTAACTCTACGGTGTTCATGAAACCGTTTGTTGATATGACTGACATTGAACTATCTGAATCAGCGAAATGCGATTTTGACCCTCAATCCATGGGAAGAATCATCACTAGCGATGATGTTTTCAACCACATGTTGCTTTCGAGGGAGAAAAATGAGCGTATGGGGTTCATGCGAGAGAGAATGTTTAGCAAAATAGCTGAATACAAACAAGCGGGTAACATACCAAGAGAGATCAATTTTGATAATCCTGAAAGCATTCAAGAGTTTAATCGACACTACGAAGCTCGCAGTATGAGCCAATCGAAATACATCAAGAAACACCTCGGCATGGACGAAAAACTGTATTCGAATGGTGAGAGCGGTTTTTTGTATTTTACGGATGCGATTCAGCCCAACGGTCTCTATCTTTTGGACGAACCAGAAAACTCGCTTTCAGTACAATTTCAAATTAAACTGGCAGAATACATCGAACTCATGGCAAGGTTCTATAACTGTCAGTTTGTGATTTCAACACATTCGGTTTTCATGCAATCCATTCACAATGCGCTAGTTTACAATCTTGATGCCGTACCAGTTACTATTACCGAATGGACCAAGCTGCCCAACGTTAGGTTTAATTACGATTTCTTCAAACAGAGAGAAAGTGAATTTGAGTAAAAAATATCCTTTAATCTCAGCCTGTGCTTCAATTTGGCACAGGCTTTCTTTTTCTTTGCAGCGTAAAACAGTAAACATAGTATTAACTTTAATAGTAAAAAGTCATGGAAACCAACAAAGTAAATGATTACCTGATGAAGAAAATGATTCAAAAGGAAGCTATGAAGAAAATCTCGTCCGATTATCCACTGAATGATGAGTTGCTAATGAAATACAGCAACGATTTGGATTGGGAAGAAGTGTCGGGCAACAGCAACATCAAATGGACAGCCGCAATGATTAACTATTGGGGCGATCGTCTGAACTGGAAAACATTCTCTGAACGAGCAAACGAGGATATCCTGATTCCCGAACTTATCGAAAAATTCAAAGACCGCTGGGACTGGAGCGAACTTTCGGATAACACTGACCTGAAACTCACATACGATCTCATCGACAAATACATTGGCCATTGGGATTGGGGTAGACTCATTAACCGAGGTTGGTACAATAACGGTTGCGACCTTTATTCCATCGAATTTTTCAACCGCTATGCACAATACATCCCGATGGAAGATTTTGAAAACTCCAGTTTATGGGATGCCGTTGTTGAAGAGGAGGAAAATGCAATAAAGAAAGCTATTATGCTGAAAGAAAACAAATAAAGAGTTCCTATCATGAGCAAGGTATTCAAAGTATGGCCCAAGCGGGTCAAAAGAGTGAACGGCACGGTGCTTACACCCGAAATGGTCATCATCGTGACCATCCCAATGCATGTCTCCAATCCTTTCAGCAATGGTGCCAAGGAAATCAAGGAAACCTACATGCGCATTTATCAGTTCGACTACCAGAAAGCCAACTGCTATCCGTCGGATTTCAATTATGAGGCTTTGGATTAAAAAAACAATGCTTTCACAAGCCTGTGCTTCAATTCGGCACAGGCTTTTGCTTTCTTTGCAGCACAAAAATCAGTCTGAAGTCTGAAATATGGCAATCATTTTGTTGTTTATGTGAATTTATTACTTTTGCATTAAAATCGTGTTGGTTTTAATCTGCATAAGTTGACATATAGTATACCTGCCGACCATTCGGCCCAGTTAAATCTGCTAAATTCAACTTTTGATGCCCGAATAAGTCATGGCAGGTTTGAATCTCCAAGAAGGGTACAGATCGCTTTTCATAATTCGCATCAAGGCTTTACAGAACCAAACCAAAGAAATGACAAAGGGATTCGTGTTCCCCCTTTTGCAAATGGACACGGCGGAATTGCAGAAACCCGTTAGAGGAAGCAAAACAAGAAGTTGTGCCCGGCACGAATCAGGGTAAAAACAAAATGATATCAGACATCATTTACAAAAACAAAATGTACTATGTCTTGAACGAGCAAGGCAAAGAAATCTCAAGAAATTGGGAAAGTTCATTAGGAGAGTTGATGGGGTTTAGCGGAACAATCATCGTGTTCAGAAAGAACAAAATGTACTATACGATGGATGACAGATTAAAAGAAATTGCCCGTAATTGGGAATCGTCGCTTGGCGAGTTCCGAAATGTAGCTGGAAACTCGGTCAACTTCCGCCGCAACAAGATGATTTACACTTATGACAGCCAATTGAAAGAAATCAGCCGCCGTTGGGAATAGGAGGATAAAAACATGGAAAAACAAAAAGAAAACAAACTGACCCCAATCCTATATTTTATAGGTATCTTCCTGCTCATCGCATTTATAATGTTGGCTTGGATGTCTCGTTCTTGGGCTGAGTCTGAGATTGCTTCACAACTTTTTGCGGCATTGGCTGGCGCTGTCATTGCGGCATTCATCACATCTATACTGTTGAGACTTCAAACCCAAAGTCAGGCGAAACTCATTGAAGGTCAAGCGTCCATTGAACAAGAAAAGGAAAAAGAGGCAAAAGTTTACGAGGAGAAACTGCGTATCTATCAGGATTTTCTTCGCAAACTAAATGACATCATCCGCGATAACAAAATCGACAAAGAAGAAGTGATAGACCTCCAATTTCAAGTTTCTTTTATCGATATGCACACGTCTTCGGCTCATATCAAACAGATAAGCGAACATGTTGCAAACATTGTTAAGAACATCAACAACCCAAAAGAAGATTTCAGTCTTTTGGAAGAAATGTTTGCAATCAACGAGACATTTAGGGAGGAACTCTACAAGAAAAAGGACATTGAACTAAGCGATGACAACAAACAAAACAGGATAGATGCAGTTGACAATTTCAAATCCATAACAATCTATGAAAAAGGCAACAGCCTCGAAAACATCAACACATATGAATTGATTAAGAAACTGAAGCAAAACATAAAGGCTCCTGGGTTTCGCCAATGGATTTACGGCAAACGCACATTAGTTCACGAATTATACCTTAACTATGACGGCGAAACATTCAGAAAAGACCCTTGGGAAAACTCACTTTGTTGCGACACCGTGTTTGAGTCCGACGGAACTATTAACGTTCTACTGTTTTTGCGAAAAAACTGCAAAGAAGCCACGAGAAAAATGCTCAGCGATGCTATTTGGAAAGATTACCAAAGCCTTACCATAACTGAAGACGGAAGATGTAAAATCAGGGAATTCAACAAGAAAGACTCTGAAGCAAACATCAAAGAGTTTTTCGAAAAAGAACTCTTCCCTAAAATGATCAATTGGAGAGAGAACCACAAAGGCAATTATATCATCAACAAAACCAGTTAATCATGGAAGCGAGAACAACAATAAAAGACCTGTTCGCTGGCAACCGCATTATGGTGCCGAATTACCAACGTGCCTACTCTTGGGTTACGACCGACAAGAACGACAACGGGCACGTGAACACTTTTTTCAACGACCTGTTGGACTACATCAAATCGTGTAGCCCCGCCCCTTATTACTTCGGGCATTTCCTTTTCGAGCAAAAAAAAGACCACGATTTTGCAGTGATTGATGGGCAACAGCGCCTTACGACCATCTGCATCTTTCTTTCAGCAGCATTCCGTATGATGAAAGAAAATGGCGAATTAAAAGAGGAAGAACAAGAGATGTATGAAGACATGGTGAAACGTAACAGCACATATCGTTTCTCAACAGTGGCATACGACAACATGCTCATGCGTGATTATGTGATTGACCAGACTAAACATGATTTGTATGGTATCAAGACGACATCAGGGATACGGATTACAAAAGCCTACGACTATCTCTATTTGCAGCTCGTGCGGCTTGGATTGGACACGACCATCGAACTGGTAAAAGCCGTGGCAAAAGCTGCTTGCACCACCCATATTGTTAATTCCGAGTCAGAGGGCATACAGATGTTCATTTTCCAAAACAACAGAGGGAAAAAGCCATCGAATCTTGAGATAATCAAAGCCCAGTTCATGTACAACCTGCACCTATTTGGTGGAGCAGATGCCGAAAACATGATTCAAGAAGTGAAAGAAAGATTCGAAAACATCTATCTAAACATTTCAAAGATTGAAGATTTCGTGGATGAGGATGACGTTTTGTCGAGAACAATGCAAGTGTATTTCAACTCGCTTTGGCGCGACAATGCCATGGACGAGGTGGACAAAGCCTTGAAGCAGACAAACCGATTGGTCTTCATCATGAACTTCACCCACGCTTTGGCCAATACCTTCACCAATTTAGAGCAACTGCTTGAAGACAGCAAAAAAGATGTCAATATAGAAAGCGCATTGCTTTGTGGTCGATATTACATCGTTCTGCCCTTTTTCATCAAGGCATATTCAAATGGCATGACTTTGTACGACATCAGCCGTATGGCAAAGGCACTTGGCGACTTGGTCCTTCGCGATTCAATAGTAGGCACCCGCGCCGATATGCGTTCTCGACTGAAAGACGTGTTTGAAAAACTCAGCAAATCACCCGATGATGTTATTGGAAGAATCAATTGGATGAAGACATACGAAAACTGGTGGTGGGGCTATTGGAACAACGATGAACTTCGTAATGCGGCATCGGGTAATTGGAATTCGAATTGGCATTGGGTAGCCAAGGTTATTCTATGGAGATATGAGAACTACTTGATAAGCCTTTCGGGTAAGGGCTATTCTCCTATTCTGTTCAATAGCATTGACAATCCTCATTTGGAACACATCGCCCCGCAGACCGAAAACGGCGAGAAAGAAGCTGCTGGTTATGATGTTTATGATCAAGATTTCAGGGATAATTATATGTATCATTTAGGTAACTTCCTGTTGCTTTCAGCACCACATAATGAGTCCATCGGCAACAAGCCGTTCGAACTGAAAAGAAGCACATACGAACATCTTTACCAACAACGGGAAATCGTGGCTTTGACCGAAGCCGACCACAAATGGGACAAGCCCATAATTGCAACGCGAACTGATAAAATAGTTGATTTCTTGGTAAAAGAATGCTAAACGATTTAGCCTGTGCTTCAATTCGGCACAGGCTTTCTTTTTCTTTGCACCTCGGAACAAATACGCTTTTATTATGACCATACTTAAAGATTATCTAAAAAAGCAAGAATTAACAATTATTGCCGCTCGTCCTGCAATGGGGAAAACTACTTTCGCACTTCGCCTTGCTTCGGAGTTATGCAACGAGCAGCAATCCGTGTTATATTGTTCGCTTGAAATGGACGAGGACAAACTGGCCCTAAGACATTATGACAACCGAATAGTGGTTGACGATACCCCTCGTCAAAGTGTAGAACACATCAGGACGACTATACAGAAGAATCGAGAGAAATCTTTTCCCGTCTCAATAGTGATAATTGATTATTTGCAGCTTATGAATGCCAACTGCAAAAATAAAGACCGGGTGGAAGAATTGTATCACATACTTTTAGACCTGAAAAAACTGGCTGAAGAGGAAGACGTTTCTGTGATAGCCACGTCCCATCTTGACAGAAAAGCAGAACTGAGAGAAGACCACCGTCCAAGAATCGAAGATCTGGTTTTTTATAATGGCTGGAAAGATATTGTCGACAATGCCGTTTTCTTGTATCGCCCAGAATACTATCGCATCGAAAAAGATGATTTGGGAGAAACAAAAAACAGGATGGAAATAATAGTAGCTCACTCCCGCAAGAATCCTTGCAGAACATTCCTTTATAATTTTGCTACACCAATAGCAAAACAAGCAATCGCAACATACCTCTTCCTCGATTTTGATGGCGTGTTGAACACTACTAATTATGCCAAACTGCTTAGAAAAGAAGGCATCGACCATTATGATGAGTTTGGTGCCATGTTCGACCCAAAAACCATCAGCAATCTAAAATACATTGTTGATCATTCTGGCTGTAAAATCGTTCTATCCTCCACTTGGCGAAACGAAGGCTGGATAAGAATGCAGGCGTTATGGAAAGACCGCAACCTTCCTGATGAGTTGTTTTCAATGACACCAATCCTTCTGAGCACTACATACAAAGATGCCAAAAGCGGCGAAATGCTATCCGTCCCGGAACGCAATGCTAAAGCGCTCGAGATTCAGGCATGGTTGCATAAATGTGCAACACCGCCATTCCAATATGTCATTCTCGACGATGAAAACGTCTTCTTCCATAGTCAGCAGGAACACTTGGTTCAGACCGATGAAAACGATGGATTAACCATCCCAAAAGCCTATGAAGCCATAAACATTTTGAACCGTTAGGAACAATTTTTCATTTGTCGTCAAGCCTATGCTTCAATTCGGCACAGGCTTTTGTTTTCTTTGCAGCGTAATACAAAACAAAGCACTATGAACATCAAAGACTTATTACAAGACGATGCCTTAAAGGCACTTGAAGACCAAATCATCATGTCGTTTGAAGGGCTTTGGAGCAAAGACCACGACTACACCGAAGAGCGTAGTCTTATCGAAGTCAGGAAAACCATCATCAACCATCGTGTGCTGCAACATCAGGATTTGTTGCTGCCCGACATCATAGCCTTCAATGACGCAATGCGGGAAGCCTTGCGCGAAATGTTCGACAAAGCCCACTCCGTGTATGAAGCCAACAAAGGCTTCGGTGAAGATGTGGAGGTCGAGGCTTGTTGCTACCTCAGCAATGACTATTCGGCATTGCACCCCGTGCAAGGCGAGAACCGACAAGAGCTTTGGAATGCTTTGCAGGATTCAGGATGGAACCTGTTGTATGAAGGCGGCGTGGCTTTCCCTCTCCAATTGAAAGGGAACGACGATCCTGATTCCAACGACTTTGACGAATTTATCGGAATGAATTGTCCACCGCCCAACTGGAACGAAGGCCTCGACCAGGAACTGACCAAAGACCTGCACCTGATACAAGCCTTCCACAACCTGTTCGACCACACTGATTTTGCCATCACCGACTTCATCTATTGCCGTGATTTTTTCTACGAAATCAAAGTTGAATTCAGGAATGAAGCACAGCAAAGCCATTGACACGGCCACCATCGCCCGTCTGCTCAATCACGTTGATGAGCACGGCATGGGGCACATCTTCATGTATGCCTTCGTCAATGAAGTGATACGGCAGAAAAGGCCATTCCCATTCGATTGTGAATCCGCCCAAGTAAGCTCCAACTTGATGATCGTTGACAGCCAAGGTAGAAGTATCGCCGTTGAGCAAAGGCGCAATCGGCTTAGTTTAACCCTCAACGACCAACAAAGTGAGACTTCCCCACGCATCGAATATAAAGGTGAAGCCTATCGCCAAATCATTCTTGATTGGCTTGCCGCCTGCATCCGATACACTTCGTTGCAGCCTGAGCTTCGCAAAGAGCTGACAGGATATGCCCAATCCATTCAAAGAAGAATTTGGTTTACAAAAGTTTTGCCTGTGCATTAATTCGGCACAATCTTTTTATTATCTTTGCCGCATAAAAAGCTTTTGTCATGTCTAAAAACCAAATCAACAAATATGTTTGGCTCGTAAAGACGCTCTACCACGCCAAGAAAATCACACTGAAGGAAATCAACCGCAGGTGGCTGGACACCGATTTGAGCGAAGGCCTGGAGATTCCGCGCCGCACGTTCCACACCTGGAAGAACGCGGTGGAAGATATGTTCGGCCTCGTCATTATGTGCGACAAGAGCGACGGCGACCGCTATTACATCGAGAACCGGGAGGTGTTGGAAGACGACGGCCTTCAACGCTGGCTGCTCAGCACCATGTCGGTCAACAACACGCTGTTGGAAAACAAGTCGCTCAGCGACCGTATCCTTTTGGAAAGCATCCCATCGGGGCAGGACTTCCTCGCCACGGTCATGGAAGCCATGAAGAAAAACCGATTGCTGGAAATCACCTATAAAGGCTTTTGGAGCGAAAGCGAGCACACTTTCCCCGTGGCACCCTATTGCGTGAAGCTGTTCCGGCAGCGGTGGTACATGGTGGGCAATAGCGTCTACGAAGACAAGATCCGCATCTATTCCCTGGACCGTGTACAGGAGGCCCGGCTATCGGAGGAGACCTTCAAATACCCCAAGAAATTCAACCCAGAGAACTACTTCAAAGGCTGTTTCGGCATCATTCGCGACGAGGATTGCCCCATCGAGACCGTGAAAATGAAAGTGAGCGCCGGCCAAGCCAACTACCTGCGTTCCCTACCCTTGCATCCTTCACAAAAGGAGCTGGTGCATACAGGCGAATACAGCATCTTCTCCGTTGAGGTGCGCCCCACCTTCGACTTCCAGCAAGAACTCCTTTGGAACGGCGATGCGCTTGAAGTGTTGGAACCACTTTGGCTGCGTAAAGAGATGGCTGGCATGGTCAAACGGATGTGGAACAATTACAGCAAGAAATGAACTCCTTCGCCGCCATAGACTTCGAGACCGCCAACAACGAGCGCACCAGCGTGTGCAGTGTCGGCGTAGTCATCGTTCGCGATGGCGAGTTTGTGGACTCCTTTTATTCGCTTATTCAGCCGGAGCCGAATTATTACCTGTATTGGAATACTATGGTTCACGGCATCACCAAGGAGGATACCGAGGATGCACCCGTTTTCCCGTATGTCTGGCAAAAGATTGAGCCGCTTATCGAGGGTCTGCCTCTTGTGGCGCACAACAGTCCTTTCGACGAAGGTTGTCTCAAGGCCGTGATGCGCTGCTACCAGATGGATTACCCCGACTATCAGTTCTACTGCACCTGCCGTGCCGCGCGCAAACACTTTGGGAAGCAACTGCCCAACCACCAGCTTCATACCGTGGCTGCAGCCTGCGGCTATGATTTGCTCAACCATCATTACGCCTTGGCCGATGCCGAGGCCTGTGCTTGGATTGCTCGGGAGATACTATAAAATGAAAAACATGAAAACAGATTCACAACAAGCCTTAGACCAACTCAAAGAGGGCAACGCCCGTTTCCTATCAGGTGACTTGACACCAAAAGATGATTATGCAGCATTACGAAAGAAACTCTCCACAGGCCAACATCCCTTCGCCGTTATTCTGTGCTGCTCCGATAGCCGCGTGGCGCCCGAAATCATCTTCGACCAAAAGCTTGGCGACCTTTTTGTCATCCGCAATGCAGGCAACATAGTGGACGAGGAAGTCCTGGGTTCCATAGAATATGCCGTTGAGCATCTGGAGACGTCTTTGGTGGTGGTCATGGGACACGCATCATGTGGCGCCGTCACGGCCACCTATCATGGCAGTGACTTGCCCGGCCATATCATTGACATTGCCAGTCGCATCAAGCCGTCGCTTGACGGGAGCTGTTGCATCGATGACAACGCTCGCCGTCATGCCAAAAGGATGGCGCAACTGATCGAAGAAGATGAAATCGTCCACCATGTTGGTGCCAAAGTCGTTGCGGCCTTCTACGACCTCCAAAGCGGAAAAGTGGAATGGCTGTAACGCAGTTTTCACTATTTTTGTCGTCTCGTTCATAGAAAACAGAACATGAAAACAAACACAAAACACATAACCATGGCGTTCATCGCCTCAATTCTGATCTTTATGACCGCCTGTAACCAAAAAACGCCCGTCGACCTTATCGTTCACAACGCCAATATCTACACCGTCGACAATGATTTCTCCAAAGCCCAAGCCTTTGCCGTGAAAGACGGTAGGTTTGTCGCCGTCGGCAACGAAGAGACCATCATGCGCCAATACACCGCCACCGAAGTCATTGACGCCCATGGCGACGCCGTATTCCCAGGCTTCATGGACGGACACAGTCACTTCATGGGCTACGGCGAGAACCTCGTACGCTGGGCCGACCTGAAAGGCTGCCGTTCCTACGACGAGGTCATTGAACGCCTCAAGGTGCACGACAGCCTCTACCCTGCCGAATGGCTATTGGGTCGCGGCTGGGACCAAAACCTTTGGGAAGTGGCCGAGTTCCCCGACAATAACAGGCTTGCCGAGGCCTTCCCTGACAAAAAAGTCTTGCTGACCCGCGTGGATGGTCATGCCGTGCTGGTATCCAAAGAGGTTCTTGAATTAGCCAACATCGATGCGAACACGAAGATGGACGGCGGCATGGCTATCGTCAAAGAGGGTCGCTGCACAGGCGTGCTTTTGGACAACCTCGCTGATGCCGCCAAGGCTTTGGTGCCCAAAATGGAGACCGCACAAAGCATCCAAGCCCTGCTCAAAGCACAAGAGAACTGCATGGCAGCTGGCCTGACCAGCGTCACCGATGCTGGACAGGACATCGCCACCATCGAGCTTATCGACAGCCTGCAACAGACGGGACAACTCAAGATGCATGTCAACGCCATGGTCAACCCTGACGATGAGACAATGGACCATTTTATGCAACAAGGCGTCATCGACAAGGAAAGGCTTACCGTCCGTAGCGTGAAGATCTACGCCGACGGCGCCTTAGGCTCACGCGGTGCGAAACTGCTTGAACCTTACTCCGACGACCCGACCAACGACGGCTTAATCCTTGAAAGCGACGACTTCTACCGTCACGTCTGCCAAAAGGCCTACGATGCAGGTTATCAAGTGTGCTGCCATGCCATCGGCGACGGCGGCGTGCACCATATCCTGAACATTTACTCCGAATACCTGAAAGGCAAAAATGATTTACGTTGGCGCATCGAGCACTCCCAAACGGTGGCCGACGCGGACTTCCAACGCTTTGGAGAATTCTCTGTCATTCCCTCTATCCAAACCACGCACTGCACTTCCGACATGGACTGGGCCGACGAGCGCCTGGGCGAGCGTATCAAGAACGCATATGCCTACCAACAACTCTTGCAACAAAACGGTTGGGTCATCAACGGCACCGACTTCCCCATCGAGGACATCAGCCCAATTTACACCTTCTATGCCGCCGTGGCACGCAAACACTTGGACGGCACACCTGCCGAGGGCTTCCAAATGGAGAATGCACTAACCCGCGAGCAAGCCCTGCGTTCCATCACGATTTGGGTTGCTAAAGGCTGCTTTATCGAAGCCCGCAAAGGAAGTATCGAAGTCGGAAAAGACGCTGATTTTGTCATTCTCGACAGAGACCTAATGACGGTAGCCGAAAACGAAATCCCTGAGGCCAAAGTGAAGCTCTGCCACATTCATTGACCTCTCGGCATCTTATTCGGGCAGGATCCTACAGGCTGTGATATACCGTGGATAATAATAAGACTCGGTAGAAAACGAGATGGTCACACCTAGCCTTACCGAAGCGTGAATAAAAGAAAAGCGATGGCGCGCAGGGTCGTTGCTGACCACGATGCCCACATGGCCGATCTCACGTGTCTTGCCCCTACCCCCATAAAACACCAAATCGCCTGGGCGAAGCTCGTCGGGTTTGGTAAGCACTTTCCAGCCGTCATCCAACTGTCCCTTGGCCGATGCCCTCAACTCATAGCCGAAATGCCGAAATACAAACGCGGTAAAACCCGAACAGTCAAATTTGTTGGGGCCTTTGCCCGCATACACGTAAGGCGTGCCTATAAACAGCTTGGCATACTCCACAATACTGTCAGCCAATGTATTAGGATAGGAAAAACTGTACGGCTGACCATAATTTGTCAACTGAATAGAATCCCATTGTTCTTTTCTCGCTTGCTCAATGATATCATGACACTCCAGCTCCTTGATTCTTGGGATGGTGTCGTTCGCCGCCTCCACCCTCTTACTTGGAGCGGCATCACGACGCACCAGATTGGAAATGACATTACAGCCCATCAGCATCGAGGACAGAAGCATGAGGAGAAAAGGGACGGCTGATATATATGTCTGCTTATCGGCTCTCATGGGGCACAAAGATATTATTTTTTACCTTTGCAGCGGAAAAAAAAGCGCGACCATGTCCCAAGATTATGACTATATCCTCATCAAAGACGCCACCGAGAACAACCTAAAGCATGTCACCGTCAAAATCCCGAAGCGTCAGATTACTGTGGTGACGGGTGTGTCAGGATCGGGAAAGTCGTCTTTGGTGTTGGACACCATCGCAGCCAAGTCGCGCCGGGAGTTGAATGACACCTTCCCTTCTTTTACCCAGCAATATCTGCCCAAGTATGGTCGTCCCCACGTCGGCGACATCGAGAACCTGCCCATAGCCATCGTCATCGAACAAAGAAAACCCACTTCCAACTCTAGGTCAACCGTAGGCACCTACACTGATATATATGCCTTGTTGAGACTGTTGTTCTCGCGTATCGGCCAGCCTTTTGTAGGCTATTCCGATGCTTTCTCTTTCAACCACCCATCGGGCAGCTGTCCACGGTGTGCGGGATTGGGTGAGATCCGTGAGTTGGACATCCACAAGCTCGTCGACTTCGACAAATCGCTCAACGACGAGGACACCATCCACTACATCGCCTTCGGCAAGGGTGGCTGGCGCTGGATCCGCTATGCCCACAGCGGCCTTTTCGACCTGGACAAGAAAATCAAAGACTATTCGCCCGAGGAACTCGACCTATTCCTCAACTCACCGCAAATCAAGCTGAAGAATCCACCGTCAAACTGGCCAAAGAGCGCAAAATACGAAGGCCTCATCCCTCGCATGTACCGCAGTATCATCAACTCGGAGGAAGGTCTGCTCCATGCCGCAGTGCTCAACCCCATGCTGACCATGGGCACCTGTCCCGACTGCGGTGGGACCCGCCTCAACGAGAAGATACGCTCATGCAAGATCAAAGGCATAAACATCGCCGAGGTGACCGCCATGAGCATAGCCGACTGTCGCCAGTGGATGGAGACCATCGACAATCCTCTTGCTGAGGACATCAAGCACGCCACCATTGAAAGGCTTGCCGCTTTGGAAGAAATAGGCCTCGGCTACCTCACCCTCGACCGCGCCATCGGCACGCTCTCGGGCGGCGAGGCGCAACGCTGCAAGATTGCCAAATACATCAACTCGCCACTCTCCGACGTGATGTATATCCTCGACGAGCCTAGCGTGGGCCTGCACAACCACGACATCCTGCTCATGCAGAAGTCGGTGCAGAAACTGAAAAACCACGGCAACACCGTCATCCTCGTTGAGCACCACAAGGACATGATCAAAATCGCCGATCACATCATCGATATGGGCCCTGGCGCAGGCATGAAAGGCGGCGAAATCGTTTTCGAAGGCAGTTACGACGAGCTATTGCGAAGTCAAACACTAACAGGCATTTCGCTCAGCGCAACAAGTTCCATCAAGGAACAAGTTCGTCAGCCCAAGTCTTTTTTCCACCTTGAAAGCGCCACCTTGCATAACATCAAAAACCTAACCGTGGATTTGCCATTGGGCGTGATGTGCGGCATCGCAGGCGTCGCCGGTTCAGGCAAGAGTTCACTGATGGAATGCTTCCGCAAGGCTTATCCGCAGCCCGAGGAAATCGTTTACATCAGCCAGAAAAACATTGGCATCAGCCTGCGTTCCACCCCTGCCACCTATCTTGAAGTGGCCGACGACATTCGCAAACTCTTCGCCAAGACGAACAAAACCAAGGTCGACTTGTTCTCTTTCAACGGCAAAGGTGGCTGTCCCGTCTGCCAAGGCAAGGGCGTCATCGTCAGCGATATGGCCTTCATGGACGCTATCGAGACCACTTGTGAGGCCTGCGGCGGACTGCGTTACAGCAACGAAGTCTTATCTTATAAGGTCAACGGCATGAACATCGCCGAAGTGATGGACATGACCGCTAACAAAGCCTCCGAGATGTTTGCCGGCACCGTCATCGCCGAGAAGTTGGAGCCTTTGCGTAAGGTCGGATTGGGCTACCTCCATCTGAACCAGTCACTCTCGACCCTCTCGGGCGGTGAGTTGCAGCGCATCAAATTGGCTTCCTATCTTCGCGACGCAGGCAAAATCTTCATTATGGACGAGCCTTCCGATGGCCTCCACCTCAACGACATCAAGCGAATCCTCGACCTCTTCGACACCATGGTCGAAGCAGGCAACACCATCTTCCTCATCGAACACAATCTAGAGATGTTGAAACATTGCGACTACCTCGTCGAACTCGGTCCCGGCGGCGGTGCCATGGGCGGCAAGGTTATCTTTAGTGGCACACCCAAGGAGATGATGCAATGCCAAAGCTCCATCACAAGACCTTATTTCGCAACAGAAAGCGGACAAAATGGATGAACAACTGGCCATAAGAAGATCTTTTATCTAAATTGCAATAATACCTCATCACATATCAAATGCACCTTTTTTCTTTTGCAAGGCAAACATATATAAAAGAAAAACACGTATTTTTGCCGTTTAATCCCCGAAAAAAAACCAAATCAACTTAAAATGAAACACTTATTCCAACGCGGATTGCTGCTTTTGGCCTTTATTTTAGGACTGGCATTCCACCTCACAGCGCAATCCACCCTTATGACCATCCATATGAACGATGGCACTGAACGCAACTATTATATGTCGGAAGACGACCGTGTTTATTTCGAAGGCAACGACATCTTGGTCGTTGAAATTGCAGTAAACGCCAAAGCTGAGAGATACAACCTCGCCGACATCCGCAAGATCACATGCAGCGAGACCGAAGGTGTTTCGGAAGAGGCCGACGCTTCAGTTTTCCTCTCCCCCAACCCCGTTCACGACAAGGTCATGCTTCATAATCTCTCGGGCATTCAACCTGTCAGCATCTACGCCCTCGATGACCGAATGGTCAAGTCTGTGGAAGTCACCGCTGACCAATTTATCGACATCTCCGACCTCCCCGTCGGACTTTATCTTGTCAAAACCGAGCGTCAAACCCTTAAAATGATCAAGCTATGAGAAAGACCTTATTATTAGCGGCCCTTCTTCTGGCTTACATGGGCCTCAGTGCACAAGAGTATCACATCAACCTACATTACGAAGGTTCGGTGATATACGACAACAGCATAACCGACATCCACAACATCCATTTCGAAGGCAGCCAGCCAGCCAACATGATTATGCAAGCCGGATGCGGTATCACCACTTTACCCCTCACCGCTTTCGACAGCATCACCTTCGTGAAACAAGAGGAGCCACCTGCGGGCGACACGGTCTATATTACCTATAACAGCTCCAGCGTGGAGATTATCAACCCATTCTCCAACGATGGTGTGACGGTGAGCACCAATGGCGCCAACGTCAATGTGAGTTCTACCAAGGCCAACGTTCCGTATGTGGTTTCAGGTAGCTCAAGCAACGGTTCCCTAACAGTTTACAGCACTTCCTCATTCTTTTTGGCGCTCAATTCTTTATCGCTAACTAGCACGAGCACCGCTGCCATCAACATCGCTTCATCGGTGAACGCTACGCTTACGCTCAGAGGCACATCAACGCTTACCGACAGTCCTAATAGCGCCATCAACGGTGCCTTATATGCCGCCGGAGCCCTCACAGTGAACGGCAACGGCACCATGCGTGTCACGGGTAACGGCAAACATGGCATCTCTGTGGAAGGAGCCATGACCGTCAATTCAGGCACTATTCGCATCCTTGACACCGACAGCGACGGCATACACGGCAGCAGCAACCTGACTTGGAACGGTGGCACACTTGATATAGTATCTGCTGGCTCCGATGGCCTTGATTTCTCCGGTAGCGTTACCATCAACAATGGCGACCTGACCATCAACACGACGGCGGAAAGCCAAAGAAGTATCAAAGTGACGAACGCCTTTACCATGACAGGCGGTTCGCTCAGTTGCAACGTCACAGGCAACGACTGCAAGGGCATCAAAGGTGATGCCGACATCAATATCAGCGGCGGTACCCTAGATATGCAAGTTTCTGGCACAGGCTCGCACGGCATTTCGTCCGACACCGATGTTGTCATCGGCGGCACGGCTGACGTTACCGTCGTTTCCTCATCGCAAGACGGCAAGTGCATCAAGAGCGACGGCACCGTCCACATCAATGGTGGCACTTTAGAGCTTACCCACTCGGGCGACATCTCCAAAGGCATAAGTGCCACGGGCGACATCGACATCACTGGTGGCGAAATTACCATCACTGCCTCCGGAAGCACTATACTTGAAAATGTCAATAACCAGAATGTGCCTGCCTATTGCACCGCCATCAAGAGCGATGCGGACATCAACATATCGGGAGGAACCTTCCATATCACCTTGCCCACCAGCAACCACGGTGGCAAGTCCATCAGCGCCGACAGCGACCTGACCATCAGTGGCGGCGACTTCACCATCACCACACAAGGCAACGGCGCCTCCTACACTGTCAGTGGCAGCACAAAAGACGCCTACACCTCATCGTGCCTCAAGTGCGATGGTAACATGCAGATTTTGGCTGGCGACTTCACCTTAACCAGTTCTGGCACGGGCGGCAAAGGCATCAACGTGGGTGGCACTTTGGTCATCGGTCAGCAAGGCGCCAACAACGACGACCTCAACCTCAACGTGACCACTTCTGGCGAACGCATCACCGTCTCCAGCGGTGGCGGTGGATGGCCAGGCGGTGGCGGCGACTACGCCAACCCGAAAGGCATCAAAGCCCAAGGCAACCTGACCATCAACAGCGGCAATATCACCGTGAATTGCACCCAGACGCAAAACGAAGGCGGCGAATGCATTGAAAGCAAAGCAACGTTGACCATCAACGGTGGCAACATTGAGGCTTATTCCGTGAAAGACGACGCTGTCAACGCAGCCCAAAACCTCACCATCAATGGAGGCATCTACTATGCCCACAGCGACAACAACGACGGCACCGACTCAAACGGCACCATGTTCCTCAACGGTGGCCTCAACATCTCCAATGGCGCCCGCCAACCTGAGGAGGGCTTCGACTGCGACAACAACCAGTTCAAGATCACAGGTGGCACGAGCATCGGCACGGGCGGCGGCACCAGCAATCCCACGCAGAATGTCTGCACCCAGCCTTCACTGAAAATCAATACGCAACAGGGCTACGCCATCCAAATCCTCAAGTCAGACGGCACCGTGATTTGCACCTACCAATGTCCCACCTTCACCGGAGGTGGTGGCGGTGGCTGGCCTGGAGGAGGCGGCAACGGCATGGTAATGCTCTTCACCGACCCGCAACTGCAAACAGGACAATCATACACCGTAAAATACAACGGCACCATCAGTGGCGGCACCAACTGGAACGGCTACTACACGGGCAACGTCACCTATTCAGGAGGCAGCCAAACCACCGTTAACGTCAATTCGATGGTCACCACAGTAAGTGCAGGAGGTGGCGGATGGTAAATCCCGCTATCATAGCCTACGTCGAGCAGGAGATTCTCCCCCGCTACGAGCTTTTCGATGCCGCCCATCAACGCAACCACGCCGATGAGGTCATCGAAAGGAGCTTGGCATTGGCAGAGCATTATGAAGTGGACAATGACATGGTCTATACCATCGCAGCTTACCATGACACGGGGCTTTGCGAAAGTCGCGACACACATCATCTCGTGTCGGGGCGCATCATCCGTGAAGACAAGAAACTTCGCGAATGGTTTACCGAAGACCAAATAGAGACCATGGCGCAGGCCGCCGAGGACCATCGTGCCTCGTCGGGGCACGAGCCATGTTCCATCTATGGCAAGATCGTGGCCGAAGCCGACCGACTCATCTCGCCTGAAAAGGTCATCCGTCGCACCATACAATTCACACAAGACCACTTCCCCGACTACGACAAGGAGCAGCAATTCCAACGTTTTCGCGAACACCTGATGGAGAAATATTCCGACACAGGCTACCTCAAGCTATGGCTGCCCGAATCGGAAAACGCACCACGGTTGGAAGAGCTTAGGAAAATCATCCGCGACGAACATAAAATGCGGGTAGCATTTGAAAAGGAATTCAACAAAACCAAATAATTCCAAATAATTCGTATCTTTGCAATCTATTATTAACTTTCCTACCATGAAAAAAGCACTGTTTACCTTAATGATTCTATGCTTCGCTGGCCTTGTCATGGCCCAAGAGGCAAACGAGAACGAATTCAAGATGACGATTGGCGACACCATCGTTTGGAAACCCTTTGAGAACTGCCATTCGAATGGATACAACATTTCGGGCTCCAAAGTCATCAGCTTTAAGCCGATCAAATATGGCGATCGTATCGAAATCATCGCCAAACAGGCTGGCGAATGCAACATTATAGCCACCTGCCATGAAGACAATGCTGAGGTGGTGGCCTCCATCATCGTGAGCGAGCCGTATGTGGCCCCAGTCATCGAAAAGATGGAGAAGCCTGCTACCCAAGCCTTCACGGGCACCTACAAATTCAATCCGCCCACCGACCATTACTTCGTAACCATCTTCAATCCCGCCTCCAACTGCAGCGAGACCTACATGAAGCTGGGTGAGAACGAAGCCTACAACGACGGACAGGGCATCGACCGTTTCTGGAACCTCAAGACGGGAAAGAACTGGTACTACCGCCCCGAGGCACAAGGATGGACCGACGATGTCGACTGGGAGTTTGAACCCCTTGGCACGAGCTTCTTCCCGCTCAACACCTTCGCCAACGAGGTGGAGAAGGACGACCTCTCGAAGTATTATCTCGGCATGGAGAAAGTGCTCGACATCGACTGCTGGCATTTCTTCGTCGACCAGCCCGACGGCTCAGCCATCCAATATTGGGTCGACCCCGCCAATGGCTGTACCCTGAAGCGTCAAGTGAACAATGACGCCCCGAGAGCGGTCACGGTCTACGACCTCAACTACACCAGACTGTACTTCGGACCAAGCTTTAAGAAATCGCTGCACGACACGACGAGATAAAGACATTTTTCCCTATCTTTGCCGCCGACTAGAACAAACTATAAAATTAAAAATACACCAATGGAAAACATCGAATTAAAGAAGACCCCTTACAACCAGATCCATCACGACCTGGGCGCCAAGATGGCTGAATTCGCCGGTTACGACATGCCGATCCAATACACCGGCCTCGTCGAAGAGCATAACAACGTCCGCAACAACGTCGGCGTGTTCGACGTGTCGCACATGGGCGAGTTCCGCGCCAAAGGTCCCCTGGCCAAGCAGTTTATGCAGTACTGCACCGTCAACGACGTCGCCGCTTTGAGCGATGGTAAGGTGCAATACACCTGCCTGCCGAACGGCAAGGGCGGCATTGTGGACGACATGCTCGTCTATCGCATCGCCGACGACCACTACTTCATGGTGCCCAACGCCGCCAACATCGACAAGGACTGGGCTTGGATGAGCCAGATTGCCGAGAAGTTCGGCATGACTCTCGGTGAAGACTTCAAGAACGAGAGCGAAGAATGGGCTCAGCTTGCCGTACAAGGCCCCAACGCCCTAAAGGCCATGCAGAAGCTTACCAAGGCCAACGTGGTGGACATGGAATACTACACCTTCCAAATCATCAACTTCGCCGGCGTCGACAACATCATCTTCTCGACCACGGGTTACACTGGCTCAGGCGGCTGTGAGATCTACATCCCCGTCGCCCACGCCAAGGAGGTTTGGGACGCCGTCTTTGAGGCTGGCAAGGAGTTTGGCATCATGCCCGCAGGTCTGGGCTGCCGCGACACCCTCCGTCTTGAGAAGGGCTTCTGCCTCTACGGCCACGAAATCGACGACACCATCAGCCCCATCGAGGCTGGTCTCGGCTGGATCACCAAGTTCGTCGACGGCAACGACTTCCTCAACCGCGAAATCTTCGCCGCTCAGAAGGCCAATGGCGTGAGCCAGAAGATCGTCGGCTTCGAGATGATCGACCGTGGTATCCCGCGTAACGGCTATGAAGTGTGCGATGCCGAAGGCAACTGCATTGGTATGGTGCGCTCAGGCAGTCCGTCACCTTCGACTGGAAAGAACATCGGTACCGCCCTGGTGAAGAAAGCCTTCAGCAAGAAGGACACCGAGATCTTCATCAAGATCCGCAACAAACTCATCAAGGCCGTTGTGGTCAAGATGCCGTTCCTTCCTTAATGGAAAGTGGTCTTTACACAAAAAAGCGTTCCTTTAGGGACGCTTTTTTTATGCCACTCTGCCAAAATTTCCGACCTTTGCAGCGGAACGATTCTTGATGAACCCATAGGCATGGACAACAAAGCAGAAAGAAAAAAGTTTCTGGGAAGCCTCGTCATCCCCTTGATCATTGTGGCAATGATGTGGGTGGTGAAGACGATCGAATGGTCGTTCGGCATCTATTTGGGGCGCTTCGGCATAACGCCACACACCGTGAAAGGGTTGATTGGGATTTTTACCCTGCCTTTCTTGCACGGTAATTGGGAGCACCTACTCTCCAACACCATCCCCATCATTGTTCTTGGCACAGCCTTATACTATTGTTATCCCAGCCTCGCCAACCGCGTGATGCTCATCACTTATTTGGGCAGCGGGCTGCTCACTTGGTGCATCGGCGACCCAAGTACCACACATATCGGCGCAAGCGCCCTTGTATATGGCCTCAACTTGTTCCTAATTACCAGCGGCTTCATCCGCGGCAACCGCATGCTCATTGTCATCTCCCTCATCATGGTGTTTCTATACGGAAGTTTCATCTGGGGCATGATCCCATCTTTGGCCATACCACAAAACATCTCATGGGAAGGCCATCTCAGCGGAGCACTCATAGGCATTCTGCTGGCCATATTCCTAAGGAAAGAAGGACCTCAAAAAGAGGTATACCATTGGGAAGAAGACGATGAAGAGGATGATGATTCGAATGGCTCAGCCTCCGATGATTCGACAGACGCAACGTCAGAGAAACCCTATTGGGATGTACCCACTCCATCAAATGACGAGCTGACGGTACGTTACCGTTTCAGGCATTAAAGCACAGTCATCGAGAGATATTCCAGCACTTGGTCGGCAATGCCTTTTTGCCCTTCGACATCAGGATGCCACCAATCCTTGTGAATGTCGTACAAATCAACGCATTCCACATTGTAATGATAGGTGACACGGTGCACCGATTCGATGAGATTCAAACGCGTTTCCGCATCGATGGCGCCAGGGCAAGGATCCGTTTCAAGAAGGTAATATAGCTTGGCATTGGGATGTTGCCTCTTCAGATAGTCAAGCATATAAGCCAATGCGGGTCGGAAAGAGCAAAGCTGTTCTTCGGTCCAATCAGAATAAACGTAATCACCGAAAGGTGCTCCATTCCACACATCGTTAGTAGCGCCAAGGATGAAAATCACATCTGGATTGCCCAGGTTATTCATACGACGGATGAAGGAATTTGGTGCATAATAACTTCCACCGTCAAAGTCACCGTAGTTGCAGACCAAAGAGCCCGAAAACGAATTATTATGGTCAAGTACCCAATTCAACGAATCGGCCACTTGACGCCACCACATCTGCTCAATACCAGTCACACCTATTTGAGGATAATGAATATACGGGTCGTTGGTGTCAGGATCAACATAACCGTCGAAAGCGGAATAGCTATCACCCAAAACCGAAAAACGGGTTGGTTCCTTGGTCTTCACACAAGCCGACATCAAGATAGCAGTAGCAATTAGCAAAGTTAGTTTTTTCATATTCAATCTATTATTATCATTTCTGTTCTACGGTTCAAAGCACGGTGTTCATCGCTGTCGTTGGGCCACAACGGTTTGGTGGCGCCATAGCCTTTCGCGGTCAGTCGGTTTTCCTCAATCCCACTAGCAATCAGCGCCTGCCGGACAACCTCGGCACGGTCGGATGAAAGCTTCAGATTGTAGTTAGCATTACCCACATCGTCGGTATGGCCAGCCAGTTCAACCCTTAGTTCCGGATTACGCTTGAGGAACGTCGAAAGGATCTCAATACCTGATTGGGAGTCTCCTGTCAAAGCAGAGCTGTTAAACTCAAACTGTATGTTTTGAAGCACAATGGCATCACCTGGTGAAAGTTCAGTTACATCCACGTTGGAGAAATAGTTGGCCGAGTCGGAACGGATTTCTTCGGGCAGTTCAAACGTGTAGATATCATAACCGCCTTGACCACCTTCACGTTGCGAAGAGATGAATGCCGTCTTGCCGTCAGCTGCCACGAAGAAGTTGATTTCGTCGCCTTGGGTATTAATGGGGAAACCAAGGTTGACGGGCTCTTGCCACCTGCCATCCTCTCCCCTGCGGCTCATGAACAGGTCGAATCCACCCATTCCGATGTGCTTGTCGGAAGAGAAATAAAGCGTCCGACCATCGGGGTGCAGGAAAGGAGCCATCTCCGAACCTTTGGTATTGATGGGTGCCCCAAGATTCTGTGGCTCACCCCAGCTACGGTCGGCATTGCGCCGGCTGCAGTAGATGTCGGCATTGCCGTTGCGCCGCGAAACGAAGTATAATTCCTTGCCGTCGGCACTCACGCAGGGCTGCGACTCCCAACTACCGGTGTTGATGCTACCCTCTATCTTACGTGGCATCGACCATTGGTCCACACTCCAATGCGACACATAGAGGTCGCAACCGCTTTCGCGACCCCAGCCGCACCCTGTCAGATATAGTTTCGAACCGTCGGCTGAAAGGAAAGCCGCACCCGGGTCAATAGCATCGGGGAAGGACTCAAACGACAACGGCTCTGGTGTAGTCCATCCGTCATCAGCCTTCTGCGACACAAAAACCTCTTCCTCATAATACCCGTTACCTCGGTTCATCTTTCGCGTAAACAGCAGATGGTCGCCATAAAACGTCAGGGCGTTGACATACTCATCGTCAGCACTGTTGATCTCGGAACCTAGATTCTCGGGGTCGAACGCTACAGGATGACTGATGGCCTCATCGCGAAACCTTGCCAACTCAAGCAGCTCGGACACTGTTGCATCATTAGCTGCATTGCCCGAAGCCCTCGACTGATACCAACGCAACAAGACCGCCTCGCGTTTGTAGTTTCCTTGGGCGTCATATAGACGAGCCAAGGTGATGGCGGCAGGAGGAAACAACATCGAATCGCATGCCAAGGCTTTCTCGTAACCCAGTATGGCCATGTCATAGTCCTTAGTCTCCATCCCAATCTCGCCTTCCAACAACCAGGCTTCGGCATAGTTTGGGTCTTCTACGATGGCTTTGAGGACGTGTTGATAAGCCTTTGTGTAGTCACGTTTCAAAAAGGCCTCCTCTGCCGACTCGTAAGCTTTCACGGCCTTCTTCGATGGCTGCGAAAAAGCCACGGATACGAGCGACAATATAGCAAATACTATGAGGACAGCCCTTTTCACTGTTTCTTGTTTTTCAGCTCTTTCTCAATCCATTTGCGGAAATCAGCCACAAACACCCTCGAAGTCATTGTTGGAGAGGTCTCAGCGGTGACAAAGCAACGTCCGTCGTCGAAGAAACATATGCCTTCGGTTTGGGCGCCAGTTAATTGCGGCATCTCAAATCTACGGTTGTCAAGTTTCACGCCAGCTTCATCGAAGTCGAAGATGAGATACATGAAAGGCTTCCAGACATTCTTCACATAACCCACCAACACAAGGATGTGATTCTCCCTGTCATAGTCGGCGCCCGTCAAAAGCCCTTGTGAGTCAAATCCATTGACGACTTCGGCCACATAATCGCCAGGCGTTTTCGGAAGGCGGTACATACGTGTTGTCCCTGTAGCCCAACCCTTGCTGAAGAGATAGATACAATCCTCCGTGGCAAACATGGTCTCACAGTCGTAGTCATGCTCTTGTTTTTTATGGACAAAATTCGTTTGGTCACCAAAGCGGAAGGTAATGGAGTCAACATCAATGGTGGCGTCGCCATCCGTCGGGAGGGCTGATAGCAGGAAAGTGTAGATTCTTAGGTTTTTCCTTTTGCCCTTGTTGTTGCCGAAATCGCCGACATACACATTCTCGCCATCGGTGCAAACATCTTCCCAGTCCTTGTTTTTGGCATGGGAGAGCGTGATTCTCTGTACCACCTCAAATGACGTGGTGTCGAGGGCAAACAGGATAGGCTTACCACCGCTGTCGTTGTGGGTCCAAAGGCGGCCGTTATGGAAAAAGAGTCCCGAGGTTTCTCTTACCTCCTCAGGCAACTCCGACTTCAGAACAGGGTTAAACAAAGGGGTAAAGCCCGCCTTGCCTTCCTCTTGAGCATGAGCGAGGAGGGTAAGCAGTACCAAGCCCACCAGTAGTGCCCTTCTCATCATCATTTGGGATAGACCTCGCCTTTGGCGGCTTTCAAGGTGTTTTGCAGCAGCGACACGATGGTCATGGGGCCTACGCCACCGGGAACGGGGGTGATCTTGGAGGCCACTTTGTAGACCTCGTCATAGTCCACATCGCCCATGATCTTATAACCCTTCGGGCTGGAAGCGTCTTCGATGCGGTGGATACCCACGTCGATGACCACAGCACCAGGTTTCACCATATCGGCAGTCACGAAGCCCTGCTTTCCGATTGCGGCGATTAGGATATCAGCCTGACGGGCAATCTCGGGCAGGTTCTTGGTGCGGCTGTGGCACATAGTTACGGTAGCGTCAATGCCCTTGCGCGACATCAGGATGGCCATAGGCGTGCCCACGATGTTGGAGCGGCCCAGCACCACCACGTTCTTGCCCACCGTTTCGACGCCAGAGCGCTTGATGAGCTCCATGATGCCATTGGGCGTGGCAGGAATAAAGCAAGGATGGCCCAGTTGCATACGACCCGCGTTGACGCTAGTGAAACCATCCACATCCTTAGAAGGTTTGATGGCATTGATGACCTTGTTCTCATCAATATGCTTCGGCAAGGGCAGTTGGATGATGTAGCCATCAATCTCGGAGTCGTTGTTCAGAAACTCCACCATGTCGAGCATCTCTTTTTCGGTCGTGCTCTCAGGAAGACGATACACCGAAGAAGTCATACCTACCGAATGGCAGGCTTTCTCCTTTGAAGCCACATAGGTCTTGCTGGCGCCATCTTCGCCCACGATGACAGCTGCCAGATGCGGAGCTGCAATGCCATGGTCGATCATATCTGCCACTTCAGCGGCTATTTCTTTCTTAATCTGTTCGGAAACGGCTTTGCCGTCGATTATCTTGTTATCCATAGTGTATTAAAGTTTATCTGCGTTTCATTGCTCCAGCCATGCGCAACATCTTTTTACCACCACCGGTGGTCATCATGCGCATCATCTTCGAGGTCTCCTCAAACTGTTTCACGAGGCGGTTCACCTCAACGATGCTAGTGCCACTACCGTCGGCGATGCGTTTGCGGCGCGTGCCGTTGAGCAGCTTCGGGTTCTCGCGTTCCTGCGGGGTCATCGAATAGATGATGGCCTCGATGCTCTTGAAGGCATCATCGTCGATCTCTTCGCCCTTCATGGCCTTGTCCATGCCGGGAATCATGCTGGCGAGATCCTTCAGGTTACCCATCTTCTTGATTTGCTGAATCTGTTTCAGGAAGTCGTTATAGTTGAACTCGTTTTTGGCAAGTTTCTTCTGCAATTTGCGGGCTTCTTCCTCATCGAATTGCTCCTGGGCACGTTCCACGAGAGAGACGATGTCGCCCATGCCGAGGATACGGTCGGCCATACGTTTGGGATGGAACACATCCAAGGCATCCATCTTCTCGCCGATACCAACAAACTTGATGGGCTTCTCCACCACCGTGCGGATGGTAAGGGCCGCACCGCCACGGGTGTCGCCGTCGAGCTTGGTCAGCACCACGCCGTCGAAGTCGAGGCGGTCATTAAAAGCCTTAGCCGTGTTCACGGCATCCTGACCCGTCATTGAGTCGACCACAAACAAGGTCTCATGCGGTTTCACAGCCTCCTTGATGTTGGCAATCTCGTTCATCATCTCCTCATCGACGGCTAGACGACCGGCGGTATCGATGATGACCACGTTCTTGCCTTGAGCCTTGGCGTGCTCAATGGCATGTTGTGCAATCTGCACGGGGTTCTTGTTGCCTTCCTCGCTATAGACCTCAACCTCCACCTGTTGGCCCAGCACTTTCAATTGCTCGATAGCGGCAGGACGGTACACGTCACCAGCCACCAGCAAGACTTGCTTGCTGCGTTTGCGTTTCAGATAGGAGGCCAACTTGGCTGAGAAAGTGGTCTTACCAGAACCCTGAAGACCTGCTATCAAGATGATGCTCGGCTGACCTTTCAGGTTGATGTCGACAGCTTCGCCGCCCATCAGTTCGGCCAACTCGTCGTGGACGATCTTGACCATCATCTCACCAGGCTTCACCGAGGTTAGGATCTCTTGCCCGAGGGCCTTCTCTTTGATGTTGTTGGTGACATCTTTGGCAATCTTATAACTGACGTCAGCGTCCAAAAGGGCGCGACGGATTTCCTTCATCGTATCGGCAATATTGACTTCCGTGATAAAAGCCTGTCCTTTAAGGACTTTGAACGAACGTTCTAGTTTTTCGCTTAAACCTTCAAACATAATTCTCAAAAATTTGGGTGCAAAGGTAAGAATTATTGTTTAATTGTTGAAATGTTTGACCGTTGAATTGATAGGATTCACTATTTTTGCACATTCAAATCATTGAACTATGATTAAGGAAAACTTGGAAAAAATCAGAGCGACGCTACCCAAGTCAGTGACTTTGGTGGCCGTCAGCAAGACCAAGCCCGTCAGCGACTTGCAGGAAGCCTACGACGCAGGACAGCGTATCTTTGGCGAAAACCATGCCCTTGAGATGCGCGACAAGCATGAGGTGCTGCCCTCCGACATCCAATGGCACTTCATCGGCCACTTGCAGACCAACAAAATCAAATACATCATCCCCTTCGTCACGCTCATCCACAGCATCGACTCGGCTAACCTCTTGGAGGCCGTCAACAAGGAAGCCAAGAAGCACGACCGCGTGGTGGATTGCCTGCTGCAATTCCACATCGCCCAAGAAGAGACCAAATTCGGCCTTGATTTGGACGAAGCCCGACAGCTGCTTGAGTCGGATGAGTTCAAAAAAATGGATAATGTGCGCATTTGTGGAGTGATGGGCATGGCTACCTTCACAGAAGACATGGATGAAGTCCGCAAGGAATTCAAACACCTGAAAGAGATTTTCGACACCTTGAAGGCCAAGTATTTCGCAGGCCAGCCACAGTTCAAAGAGATTTCGATGGGCATGTCGGACGACTATCCCATTGCAGTGGAGGAAGGCGCAACTTTGGTGCGGGTAGGAAGCAAGATTTTTGGAGCTAGAAATTACAACGTTTAAGATGGCATCGCTAATACCTTTATTATTACTCATCGTCGGCTTTGTCGCCTTGATTTTAGGCGCCAACTGGCTTGTCAACGGAGCCACCAGCGTGGGCATCCGTGCCAAGCTGTCGCCGCTCATCATTGGACTGACTATTGTGGCCTTCGGCACCTCGTTACCCGAGATGATTGTCAACGTTTTTTCGTGTGCGAAAGGCAACCCCGGCCTTGCCATCGGCAATATCATCGGCAGCAACACGATGAACATACTCCTCATCCTTGGAGTGAGTGCCCTCATCTGGCCTATCGACGTGAACCGCATCTCCATCCGTCGCGATATTCCAGCAGGATTTGTCGCCACACTCGCCATCACATTGATGGCGAATTATTTCTTCACAAAACAGGCCCGTACCATCAACTGGATTGAAGGCATCGCCCTCTTGCTAATGGGCTTCGCCTATTTGCTCCTGACCATGCTAAAAAACGACCCGAAAGAAGAAACAGAGAACGTGCAGGAAGCCATGCCATGGGGCAAGACCATCCTTGCTCTCGTGACAGGCATCGTTGGACTATATGTAGGCGGCGAGTTGGTCTCTCGCAACGCCCAAATCCTTGCCCACAACTGGGGTATGAGCGATAGCACCATCGGACTCACCGTAGTCGCCACAGCCACTTCGTTACCCGAGCTCATCACCTCCATTGTGGCTGCCCTGAAAAAGAATTCCGGCATCGCCATTGGCAATGTATTAGGCTCAAACATCTTGAATATCTTCATGGTGTTAGGTGTCAGCTCCATCATCACGCCGCTGCCCTTCGAGCCCATGATGAACCAGCAACTCATGATTCTCTTTGCAGCCAACATTCTCATGCTTTTGTTCGTCTTCACAGGCAGGGGACGAAAGATCTCACGTTGGGAAGGTGCTTTTCTCACCTTAGGCTACATCGGTTTCATGTGGTATTCGTTGGCCATGCAATAAAAAAGTGGAGACGCAGCACGCTACGTCTCCACATCTTTAAATTACCGTTATTGTTTATCAGTCAGCCAGTTGGAAGGCGGTCTTCACAGCCTCATAGCTGCTGTAGTCGACATCGCTGCGGTTGCTAAACACCGAGGCTTCGATGGCCACAATCTTGAAGTCGTGCTTGCCGGGGCGCATGCCATCATAGAAGTCGCTCTCGGTCCAGAAGAGGCGCACACCACCGTCTTTCAAAGTGGACACTTCGATGGAAGCCTCGCAGTTGATGACTTCTTGTTGGCCTTGATCGTTGGTAAACGTGTCCTGATAGTAGTAGGTCAACGGCACTTGCGACCAAGTATCGCCAACGCTCATATAAACGAGCACCGCACCATAGTTGTAGACATTGTTGTTGATGGCGGGATAGTCGATCTCAACCATCCATTGGCAGTTGTTGACCCACTCCCAGTCATCGGAGTGAACCGTCACAGTGGAAGAGACCACATTGGCGTTGCCATCATTGCCGGCAGGACCCTGAGGACCACGGGGACCACGGCAAGAAGCCATTGCAAATACTGCCAGAACTGTCATGCAAATCAAACTTAACTTTTTCATTTCACTAGATTTTTAATTATTAGACTTTAATTTACTTTCATTTTCACCCCGCAAAACTACAAAAACCTTGCCGAAAAACTCCACTTTTGAAAAACAATCTCAAAAAACTGTAATTTTGCAGCATGAAAAGCAGGAACTACATAGTTCATCTCGCCGGCGTTGTCGCCATGGTTTTCTGGGGAATGTCGTTTGTTTGGTCGACACAAGTCTACCAAAACCTCAACCCCACAGCAACTATCTTTTTGCGCCTTTTTATTGCAACAATATTCTTCACGGCCATACTTTTCGCCTTCCACCTCAACGAAATAGTCAAAAAGGAGCACTTGGGGCTCTTTGCCTTGGCGGCCATGTTTGAGCCTTTTCTCTATTTCATCTTTGAAGGCTACGGACTGAAGAACACCTCCCCCGTCATCGGCTCCGGCATCATCGCATTGATACCTTTAGTCACCCCTGTAGCAGCACGCATTTTCTTGAAAGAGCACCTGACACCAATGAACATCGTCGGTTTCATCGTTTCTTTCGTCGGTGTCATCGTCATGTTGCTCAACAAAGACCTTGAATTCATCGCCTCACCGAAAGGCATCCTTTTGCTTTTCGGTGCCGTCTTGGTGGCCGTGGGTTATTCCATCGCGCTCATCAAGTTGACGAAATTATACAAGCCATTGACCATCACCTGGGTGCAAAACATCATCGGAATGTTGTATTTCGCACCGATGGTTGTCATCATGGAGCGTTTTGAGCCATCCAACTTCGCCAATATAGGGGGCTATATCATCCCCTTGATCTGCCTGGGTGTGTTTTGCAGCGCCGTCGCTTACTCTTTATGGGCATTCACATTCAGCAGGCTGGGCGCTTCACGAGCCAATGTCTATTCCAACCTGATCCCCGTTTTCACGGCTATCTTCAGTTACTTTATCATCCACGAGGCACTGACGGCAAATAAAATCATCGGCATCCTGCTGGTGGTATTCGGATTGGTGTTGTCGCAAATGAAAGGAAAAAAGCAATGATTACCAGCAAGACAAACCCTAAAATCAAGAATCTCGTCAAACTACAGAAGGCTGCAGAACGTCGCGAGCAGAACCGCATCCTCATCGAAGGGCAGCGCGAGATTGAGCGCGCACAAAAGTGCGGCTTCGTGATTGAGCAGTTGTATGTCTGCGAGTCGTTGCTGCGTGGGCAGCTCGCCATCAAAGCCGAGTTCATCGAGACCGTCACTGAAGAGGTGTTCGACAAGATCGCCTACCGCGAAGGCAGCGACGGGCTGCTGGCCGTGGCCATACCCAAATACAAGAGCCTCAACGAGTTCAAGCCAAGAAAAGACGCATTGATCATCGTATTGGAAACGGTAGAAAAGCCGGGCAACCTCGGTGCCGTGATGCGCACCGCCGATGCCGCAGGCGTCGATGCCGTCATCGTGGCCGACCCCGCAACCGACCTATATAACCCCAATGCCATCCGTGCCAGCGTCGGCTGTATTTTCAGCGTTCCTGTATACGCCTGCTCAACCGAAGAATGCATCAGTTGGCTGAAAAAGAACGGCATAACTATCTACTGCACCTACCTCAAGGCATCCATCGACTATCTTGACGCCGACTTCCGAAAGGCATCTGCACTCGTGATGGGTACCGAGGCCACCGGCATCTCCGATGCTTGGGTCGAAGCCGCCGACCAAAATATCATCATCCCCATGAACGGCATCGCCGACTCGCTCAACGTGTCGGTGACCACCGCCATCGTCACCTTCGAGGCCGTGCGCCAAAGGAGAAAGCCATGAAAAAGGACTATCTGCTGCTGCATCTCTCTGTCTTCATCGCCGGATTCACTGGCGTGTTGGGGCGACTCATCACCTTGGATTCCGCCATCTTGGTATGGTGGCGCATGGCTGCAGCGGCCTTGTTGATGTGGGCTTTCCTAGCCATCAGGAAGGATTTGAACCGTTACCGTATTATGGACAAACTGCAAATGGGTGGCGTAGGTATGTTATTGTGCCTACATTGGGTGTTTTTCTATGCCTCAATCAAGGCCTCCAATGTCAGCATCGGCGTGGTGTGTTTCTCCTTGGTCGGGTTTTTCACCGCCCTGTTTGAGCCCATCATCAACAAGCATAGATTCTCAGGACGCGAGTTTTTGTTCAGTCTTCTCACTATACTTGGCATCTACCTCATCTTCCAATTCGATGCACGCTACCGCCTAGGCATTGCCCTGGGTGTGGTCTCTTCTGCCTTGTACGCCTTGTTTGCCATCGCCAACCAGCGCGTAGGCAAGCACTACGAAGCTAAGAACATGCTGCTTTGGGAGATGGTCGGTGGCCTCATCGGCCTGACTTGCCTCATACCTTTATATAATATGTTCATCCCCGTCGGGCGACTCTATCCCGTTGGCTTGGACTATCCCTACCTCGCTTTCATGGTCGTCGTTTGCACCATCGGCCTGTGCCTGCTGCAAATCATCGTGTTGCAAAAGATTCCTGCCTTCACGGTCAATCTCACTTACAACCTGGAGCCTGTGTATAGCATCATCCTCTCCATGTTCATCTTCAGTGAGTACAAGGAGTTGAATTTCTCGTTCTGCATCGGCATCGCGCTGATTATCATCTCAGTGGTGCTACAGACATGGAGCGAGATCAAGAGGCGAAAAATCAAAGCTTGACTTTCACAAATACCGGATAATGGTCCGAAGGATTGTGCCGAATGTAGGTGTCGAATGAGATCTGCTGCGGCGCATCGGAGGCCTTGATGGTGTTGTCTGGGTCCTCATCAGGGGTCCAATAGCTGTTGGTGAAGACGCCATAGGCCTCTACTGTCGTGGCAGGCGACACAAAGACATGGTCGATACGGCTTGTAGTGAAATAGTTGGTCTTGAAAGCGTTGAATGTGCCATTCTCTGCAAAACGGATGCGGGCAGCATCGAAGGTGTCTTTCAGCAGGCCCGACTCAGTAAAGATGGTATAGATTTCATCGTTTTGGTCAACGTTGAAGTCGCCTGTGAGGATGACCGGGGTTCCTTCCGCCATCTCGCGTATGCGCTGCACCACAAGTTTGGCTGCTTCGCGACGTGCGACCACACCCACATGGTCCATATGGAGGTTGAAAAAATAGAACTCCACGGCAGGCTCAGATTTCTTCCGGTTGAACATTCCGTTGCGTTGTTCTTTCTGTGTTTTTACGACAAATTTACCCCATGTGCAAATACGGATGCAGACCGCGTCCCAGCCCAAGCCAGGTTTGTCGGGCGTCTCGCTCAGCCAGAAATCGCCATGGTCAAGAAGGCGCAGCTTTCTTTTCTTATAAAAGATGGCCTCATGCTCGCCAGCGCGTTTTCCGTCATCGCGTCCGACACCGATATAATCATAGCCATCGAGGGCATGTTTCATGTCCTGCAGTTGCGACCATAACACTTCCTGCGTGCCAAAGACATCGGGCGCCATAAAGTTCACCTGGTCGCAGATGACCTGACAACGCTTGGCCCAAACCTCGCCTTGGATACTGTCGTTGGCGTTTTTGTAGCGAATGTTGTATGATCCGACAAGCATTTGCTGGGCGGAAAGCTGAAGAGAAGCCAGAATAAGGGCAAAGAGAAGGAGTTTCTTCATCGAAAAACAGTTTTAATTGGGACAAAAGTAACAAAAATCCTTATTTCTCCCGATTTTTCTCCAACTTATTATACCAAGCCCCAAACACAAACATTTCCTCACCGAAAGCGAACCCTTCGCTTTCATAATAACGTTGCAAACGCGGTTTATCCTTGTCGACAAGCAAGGTAACCTTATGAAAACCGTTGCGCAAGGCATAATCCATGCGGTCACGCATCAGCATTTTGCCAATGCCAAGGCCTCTGTAGTCTGACAGAATCGCCATGCTGTCTAGATAGAACTCACCCGAACCTGTTTCCATCGCGTTGCGGCTCAAGTCCATGCCTGAAGTCTGTTGCACGAGACCGAAAGTCTTGGCGCGCAAGGCAGCATAACGAGCGCCGTCGTAAGCCACTAATGCGCCCACCGGATTGCCATCAATCTCGGCAATGCGTGTATTGCAGTAACTATATAAGGTGTCGCTCATGCGGCAAATATCCATCAAGTGCTCATAGATGGAATGCTGCTCATCAGGAAGGGTAGCATCTATGTCAAGCATATCGATACCTGCCAACACCACACGTGCAATGAAAGGCGCGTCATCTGATGTGGCATCACGAAGCTGGACTAAAGGAAGTACGGGGTGCATTAGCGGAGTTTATTTCTATGATAATGAGGCGTCACAATAACAACAAAAAAGATGAGCGACACCAGCACCGAGGCGGAGGCTACCAGATAAGCCGCCGAGAACGAGAAATGCTCAGCAAGCATGCCGCCCGAGAAGATGCCGATGCCAAGACCCAGGTCCCAAGTGGTGAGATAGGTGGATGTGGCGGTGCCACGTTGCGCGTTGGTGCCCAGGTTGATGAACAAGGCATTAAAGGACGGGAAGGCCAAACCGAATCCCAAACCGCAGCACAAGGCAATCAAAAGGAATGCCGTTGCCGTGTATTCCGAGCCCAAGGCATTGCAATGATGGCACATACCTAGTCCGAACATGGCGAGCACAACGATACCCAAACCTAAAGCAATGGTCTGCGTCACCTTGCCCTTATCAACCATCTTGCCAGCAAAAAGCCGAGAGGCGATAAGGCCGACGGCATACACCGAGAAGAATAAGCCGCTGCTGATCGTCAGACCCATTTCCTTGGCATAAAGAGCGATATAATTGGAGATCTGACCATAGGCGAAGGCCAACAAGGTAAACGATATGCCTGCCAGTAAACCTTTCAACAAGATGAAACGGTCCAAGGAGATCGGAGGACGCTTGACGGGCGGTCTTACCTTAGTCTGAATCCTTGATGCAAACAAAGCCGCCAACAGGCTGCAAGCCATGCAACCAATGAAGATAGCATTGAAGCTAAAGTGTTCATAAACAAACAAGCCCGTCATCGGACCTACAGCCATGGCGATGTTGTTGGCCACACCATAATAGCCGATACCCTCTCCCCTATGCTCCGACGGCACCACGTCAATAACCAAAGTGTTGCCCCCCACAGAAGTCAAACCAAATGCCAAGCCGTGAACAATGCGGATGATAATCAAGATAGTGATAGTGGCGGCAAAGAGATAGCCGACAAACACCGCCGTAAAGATGGACAATGCCAACAAATACAAAGGCTTACGTTTGAAAGTGTCCATCATATAGCCCGAGAAAGGACGTACCACCAAAGTAGCCAGCGTGTAACAAGAGATGACCGTTCCGATAATCGCATTGCCCGCCTGATATTTCTCCATTATAAAGAAAGGCAACACGGGCAGCAGGAGGTAGAACGAGAAGAAAAACAGGAAATTAGCCGCACAAAGGCAGAGATAATTCTTATTGAACAGTTTTTCTTCCATGATCTCAACTTATCTAACAAGGTTAAATGCTCGTTTTCGGACGGCAAAAGTACGGAATAAAACGATAGGTTTTTACCCTATTTTCGGAAATTTTGTCATAATTATTTGCACATAATTACCTATAATCGGAAATTTTGTCAGCAAAAGTGCGGTTTTTAACCCGGTTTTAGCCTTGGCAAAGAATTTGACTAGGTGGAGTCGTCAATCGAAATCAAATAAACAACTAAAAAATAGGAGATCAAAACCATGTTAGTAACTAGAAGAAATCAAGACTTTATGCCTACTCTGTTCAACGAACTGATGAACTGGAACGACACAACGTATTCAACGCCCCGCATGAACATCATGGAGACGAAAGACAACTACAAACTTGAACTCTGCATCCCTGGTCTCACCAAGGAAGACGTCAAGTTGAGCATCGACGCCGAAGGCAACCTCGTCGTCGAGATGACCAAGGAGAGCAAGAACGAGAAGAAAGAGAACAAGGAAGAGATGCGCTACCTGCGTCACGAGTTCTCGGTCGAACACTTCCGCCAGACGGTGATGCTGCCTGAGGACATCCACAAGGAGCAGATCAGCGCCAAGGTCGAAAACGGCATCCTCGACATCGTCATCCCGAAGGTGACTAATGAAGAGAAGAAGCAGGCCATGCAGACCATCGAAGTCTGCTAAAGTCTTCGAAAAACCAACCCCACAACGGGACGGAGTCATCCGCCCCGTTTTTTTTGTTGCCACAAACGCCAATCCCAACACTTTTAATTCTTACCTTTGCAGCAAATTTATTTGTGTATGAGAAAAGCGTTACTCCTCACCTTTTTATCCGTTTTCGCCTTTCTGCAGGCCTTTTCGCAAGAAAGCAAGCCGTTTGTCACCTTAGACAACCTGCACCTGAACACCCGTGCCGACTTCACCCTCGACTACCATCCCGGGTATGACACTATTGCGCCAAGCACCGACCACGGCTTTGCTGGCAAATACCTTGTCGTGGCATTGGACGGCACCCTAGGCAGCAAGTTCAGCTACCATCTGCGCCAGCGCATCAATGCCCCCAACATCGGCTTCGCCAACACTTTCTTCCAAGGCACCGACTGGGCCTATCTCAATTGGAACTTCACCGACAACCTCTTCCTTTCTGCAGGTAAGCAAGTCGTGGCCATTGGCGGCTGGGAATACGACTCCAACCCCATCGACATCTACTATGGCACCGAGTTTTGGAACACCGTATGCTGCTACGAGGTGGGCGCTTCCTTGAATTACAAGGACAACGCAGGCAAAAACCATTTCCTCGTTCAGATGTGTAACTCGCCCTTCATCAACCAGGCCATGCAGAGCATCTACGCATACAACCTGATGTGGTACGGCAACTTCGGTATCTTCAAGACGGCCTATTCCGTCAACATGATTGAATACCAACCTGGCAAGTTCATCAACTATATTGCTTTGGGCAACAAGTTGCAATTCAAAGGCGTGGAGATGTACCTCGACGTCATCAACCGAGCATCGTTTGAGCAAGAGAAGTTCTTTGGTCAAGACATCACCGCCATCTACGGCATCGGCGTCGACATCGGAAAGAAATGGATCGTCTTCGCTAAAGCCGGTTACGACTTCAACCAAGCCCAGTTGCCCAACACTGAAGCATACGACCAGTATGTTACCCCTGGCAAGAAGGTTGACTTCGAGAGCCTCGGCTTTGAATACTATCCCTTAGGCGACCGCAACATTCGTCTCCACCTCTGCGGCTCACATACCAGCGTGGACGGTGTCAGCAAGTTCCAAGCCAACCTTGGCCTCACCTGGAAAATCAACCTGCTCAACATGAAGAAAAACTAATCCGCTATGGCAAAAACAAAATACAACACCATCAAGCGTAACACCCTAAACTATCACGATAGGGTGGAGAAACTCTTCAAGAGAATTGAAGAGAAACTAAAAAAGCCGTTGCGTTTCACTACCAAGCGTAGCTTTGAAGCCATTGTCTTCCTTATCATCTTCTTCGCCTTCTTTGGACTGTTGGCCTATAAGATGACCCTGCCCAAGATGCTGAACACCTTCATGCAAACGGCCTACCATCTGCTGTTGGAGACCGTGTTTTACATCATGGCCATTTGCGTGCTTATGGGCGCCATCAGCAAGCTGCTCACCGAATTCGGCGTGGTACGTCTGTTGGAGAACCTCTTGCGCCCATTGATGAAGCCACTTTACAACCTGCCTGGCGTGGCCGCTCTGGGTGCTATCATGACCTTCTTGAGCGACAACCCCGCCATCATCACCTTGGCACACGACAAGAACTTCAACCGTTACTTCAAGAAGTACCAACTCGTATCACTGACCAACTTCGGCACAGCTTTCGGCATGGGCCTAGTCGTCGTGGCCTTCATGACGGGTCTGGGCTTCGGCAAGGGCGCATTGGTCGGTGTGGCAGGTGCCGTCATCGGCAGTATCGTCTCAACCCGTCTGATGCAACGCTCTACCTTGAAAGCCTACCCTGAGCTGGACACACCTGTCGACGAAGAGTTTGGCGGCGACGAACAACAGATCTCCTTCAAGAGCGAAGGTGGCGTGTTCATGCGTTTCCTCAACTCGTTGCTTGACGGTGGCAAGGACGGCGTCAGCATTGGCTTCGCCATCATCCCAGGCGTGCTCTGCATCTCCACCATAGTGATGATGCTCACTTTCGGTGCATCAGGCAGCAACGGCGAATACCTTGGCGTGGCCTACGAAGGCGTTCCCGTCATCAGCTGGGCGGCCAATAAGATCAACTTCATCTTTGAATGGCTCTTCGGTTTCAAGGATGGCGCTCTTATCTCCTTCCCCATGACCGCTCTTGGTGCCGTGGGTGCCGCTATCGGTCTGGTGCCGCGTTTCATCACCGAAGGCATCATCGACAACAACGCCATCGCCGTGTTCACTGCCATCGGCATGTGCTGGAGTGGTTTCCTCAGCACCCATGCCGCCATGCTCGACAGCCTTGGCTATCGCAAGCTCATCGGCAAAGCCATCGGGGCACACACCATCGGCGGCCTCTGTGCCGGCATCGCAGCCCACTGGTTGTACGTGTTACTAGCGCTGATCTTCTAAACAGGGATTTCTATCAAACAAAAAAAGGCGGCTGTAGCCGCCTTTTTTTGTTTCATTACGATAGGATCAATCCTTCTTTCTACCCATGTTGTAGGTCAGATTGAAACGCACCGTGTTCTCCAGAGGATTGCTACCTGCGACGGTGTTCACCGGAACGAGGTAGGAGACATCCAGACCAAACACATTGTACTGAAGGGCGGCACCAAGGGTGACGTACTTACGGTTGCCTTTCAGAGCCGTCTCGTTGAAATAACCGGCACGCACTGCAAACACGTTGTTGTACCAATACTCAACACCCACGCCGACATTGATCTCGCAGAGCTCTTCATAAGCCTTGCCGTATTGAACCAGCTCGCCCGTATAGGAGTCGTAACCGCAGCCAGGAGCATCGTAGAACGACTGGATCATACCAGCTACGGTAGAAACGTTATTGTCGTAACCATAGGCAATCTGATAGCTGCCATCATCGTTGATGATAGGATTACCAACGGAGTCTCTGGAGAGGACCGGAGGCGTAGGCACCAACAGCTTGGTCAATTCGGCGGTGAAAGCCAACGAATTGTATTCATCGAGTTCAAGATCCAAGCAGGCACCGGCACGGAGCATGGTCGGGATGAAATCACGACGGTCTGACGAGCCGTTGTAGCTGATCTTACTACCGATGTTGGTGATAGCGGCGCCCCAAGCGAAATCGGCATCCATGTTGCTGAACCATTCAACGGGTCTCTTGTAGTAGACAGCCACGTCGGCGGCAACAGAAATACCAGGACGACCGTAGTCGCTACCATTTTGGGCATTCAAATTGGAATAGATGAAACGGCCAGCGACAGCGCCCGACAGGTAATCACCCAGCATACGGGAATAAGTGGCATCGATAGCCCATTCATTGGGGCTATAGGTACCCTGATCCTGGTTGTAGCTGTCCCTGAAATTGATTTCACCGCAGTCAAAATAACGCAAGGTACCTGCCACGGCAGAACGCTCGTTGATTTTGTATGCGGCGGCCAGATACGCCAAGTGCATATCAGGCACCAGTTTGATCAGCCAGGGGCTAAAACCTAAACCCGCGCTGAACTTATCCTTCATGTAGACATACTTGGCGGGGTTATAATGCATGGAATAAACATCGGGATTGGTAGCCACGCCACAATCGCCCATTGAACCGCCACGGGCATCTGGTGCGATAGAGACGAAAGGCACCGCAGTCGTAATGACATTGGGCGACACGCTGTAATCCTGTCCGATAACATTGTTGTTTTGTCCAAAAGAGGTAGCCGCGACCATCATCAAAGCGGCAACAAGAAATTTCTTGATTTTCATATCAGGTACTTTGTTTAAAATTGCAAAAATAACGTTATTTCCATTGTCTTATTGTATCAACTGAAAAAATTTTTTCAGTTCATCTTTCGATTATCATTTTCTGGCTCACGGTACGGAAGTATCCATCCTCGTCAGTAAGGGTGAGACGATAGAGATACACACCTGAACGAAGGGCTTGACCATACTGGTCGTAGCCACCCCATCGCAAGGGCTCGATCACGCCGTTTGAGGCACTGACCTTACGGTTGACATGGGCCACCTGACGGCCCATGATATCAAAGATCTCGATGTCGACGTCAAAGTTACCATCTTCGCCGACATGCGTCATGGTGATATAAGTCTCTTCTGAGAAAGGATTCGGATAGTTATGCACTTGTGAGAGGAAGAGGTCTTCGTCGACAACGAACCAAAGGCTGGCCTCCGAAGCGTTGTCTTGGGTGTCCCAAACCTTGAGGTTAAAATCGTAGGTGCCCGGCTTCAAATCGGAGATGGGAAGCGTCACCCTGCCCCGTCTGTAATCGTTAAGTACAGGTTCAAAGTTGTCGTTCAGCACCATACTATTGTAGCCCATAAGATTGCTGTTCAGCACAATATCACGGCCTAAGCTATAACCATAGTGATAGATGCCCTGGGCGTCATAAAGGTCGGCGCAAAGCACGCCTTGACGTTCCACCGACTGGCCATCAACAAACTCGGGCGAATTCCAATAGAAATGAATCTTAGGCCCTTCGTCATCAGCCACGGCCGAGGGATCGATACCACCCAGCGACAAGTTATCGTACTTGCCCATAGCATCGACATTGTTGATGGAATCATAGGCATAGAAGGTGAATCTCGGCACTCCGCCTTCCTGGTCTATATCCTTAGGCACCTGGAACGAGAGGCTGAACCTACCGTTGTTCACGCTGACCTTTCCTTGGTAGAGCACGTCCTTATGGTAATACACATATCTTGGAGAGGCGCCACTGAACTTCACCTTGACCTTTGCCTTCTTGTCGAAGAATCGGGCCCATAAAGTGCCATTGAAACCGTTATCAACTGTTCCGTCAATCCTTTTGACGACACCTTCCACAGTAACCATGCTCATGGCATGCAATTGAAGGTCATCGCTGCTTCCAATGGTCGCGCCGTTGATTGTTCTCACTTCCACTTCCTCATGGGGCAAGGGGAAACGCAACACCGGGTCGCCCATGAACACAAAACGGATGTTTAAATTAACCATTGGATTGCTGGAATAGTTATCAGGATTGCATTTTGTCATCCTGACGATGTCACCAAACCGCAACGGCAGCCCATCTTCATCCCGCTGGGTGAGCACTTTCACCAATGCCTTTGAGTGCAAGATGTTATGGTTTCCATAGGTGGGACGGCAGGCCGTGAACAAGGCCACACAGCCTCCGTTCGGATTCAACATCATCAACTCGCCCGAAGAGACCAACAGAGGATTGTCGTATTTGGTGAACTCGCAAGTGGCGGTATAAACGAAGGGCATCTTGTCGTAGTTGTTGAGCGCTGCGATGTCGGCATTGGTAAACACATTATCGCCCGTCAGGCCCCTCACGCCGCCATGCCCCGTGTAAAGCATGGCCAAGGCTCCTTTGTCGAAGGCATCCATCAAATCACGATTGGCACCAGGAATCTCAACACCGTTCGAGGTATTGACGACGGGATAGGCGCCACAATACACTTTCTTGGCCGTCAAAGACGGGCAAATCGTATCCAGCATTCTGTATAAAGTCTCCGTATTCTCCACATAACTCAGCGTTTCGTCATCAGCGCAAAAGATAATGTCGTTCTTCCATTCGCCATGTGAAGCTACCAGGTCGTTGAAATGGCGGATCTTACGCAGCACCGTCTCCGCCTCCTCAACCGTCGAGACCGAGATGCGGCCCACACCGATATCCACCTTACCTTCGCAGTTGGACCCCTCGTTATTGTCCATCAAAGCATAATAATCGTCGGCGCAAAAACTCAATTCATGGTGCGGATCAGCAAAAGTCTCATAACATGGCACATAGTTCTGGCCATATCCCATGATATTACGGAAATCGGCAGATGCACGTCCAAAGAGGGTCAGGTATTTGAGTCGGCCCGAACTACGACGATACACCATACGCACAAAATCGCGGATGCCCGTAGGATCGGGCGTGCCAGTCGAAAACTCGTTGTAAATCTCGTTGACGTCGACCACTACGCTGGTCAAGCCATCCAACTCGGTATGGTAGTCGGCCAGCTCTTGTGCCTGCTCCAAAAAGATGGGCGAAGTCAAGATCAGGTTGTCGGCCAAGGCAATGCCATGAAGATTCTGGTTGGGAATAGCCTTCCAGCTAATGACATCCATCGCAGCCGAAGGCTTGAACATCACATAGCGTTTCTCAGTCTTTTCATTGGTGGCGAAGACCATATTACCACCGCTCAACACACCTGTCTGCATGACGGGGTTCATCGGATCTGTCACCTCCCAAAGCCTATAGTCAGCATTGGTGTTCTGTACCCAAACGGCAGTCTTGTCGTTTCCAAACTGGCTTGGCATCAAACGGAAAGGAAAGACGCCGCCCACACATTTCAAATGCCGCCATCCGTAGATCTCTACATAGTCAAGATACAAAGAGGCTTTGGGATTGGGAACGAAACTCATCTCAAAATGAGCCGTGTCGCCATCCAATACAATCTGTTTCTCAAAAACAGAAGGATTGGCGTATTTATGCTGTTTGTAATAGTCAATGGTCTTGTTATCCACAACATGATTGGCGTCGACCCAGATATTGTATGACATGGTACCAGAAGAGACACGGCCATAAACAGTGCCTACCACTCGCAGGTTTTTCTCCTTTACCAGATTGGGAAACACAAAGGGAATCGACAGCGTTTCATCTCCCGAAATCACCTCGCCAAACCAATTCTGTCCAATGAAATAAGGCGAGAAGAGTTCCTCCTCGTGCCAAACCCAATCAGGGAACTCGGAAATGACCGTCGTGGCGTCCTCAACGGGAAGGCTGGACTTCTCTCCTACCCTCAATCCGTCAACGCCACTATCGACACAGAGATAATAATAGGTAGTATCAGAATAGTAGTTACGTTCTCTCTGATAGGTTTTGCCGTTTTGGTCAACCAGCTTCCACCGCGTCGGCTCTTGGCCATAGAAAAGCACCTTGTCGCCTTCATCGAACGAGCCGTCTTCAGCGCCTTCCACCACGATGGCCATCTCCGTCAAATCGTCGGGACGGATTTCAGAGTTTTTCTCAGGCAACTTCCCCGAAGGATTACCGAAGACGCGTATCTGGTCGGGATTCAATTGATCCATATCAATGCCCATGGCCTGCAACGTGCCATAATCCAGTCGGTAAACACCTTCTTGCGTCACCGAAAGTCTATGCCATGTGTGCTCACTCAGGACTGAATGATAGTTGTTCACTTGAGCGACAGTCGACCTCGTCGGAAGCAACAAAACCGCCGCAGCAAAAAGGACAATGGAAAATATTCTTTTCATCATACTTAGTTTCATTTACTTAATACCAATTTTGAGACCAAGGTATCCGTTTCACCCTTGTCATTGGTGGCAATAATGCGATAGATATAAATGCCGTTTCTGAGACGCTCGCCACGGGCACCACAGCCGTTCCAGCGGATGGGGTTGATACGCGTCGAGGTACCTGCCACTTTTTCGGAAAGCGTGGTGACCCAACGTCCCATGATGTCATAGATGATGATGTCCACATTGAGATTGTTGCCCACCTGGTTATGGTCGAACACGAAGCCGGTCTCATCAAACACAGGATTGGGCACATTATAGGCGTTTTCAATATGCATGGCACCGCTGTTGACGACCGTGAAATCAATGGCAGCCGTACCCGAATTGTTATAGACATCCCACACCTTCAAAGTCAGTGTGTAGTCACCATCGGACAGATCCTGCATCTTGAAGGTGATGGAACCTTTGCCAGGTTGGTCGACTTCCGACACGAAATAATCGTTCAGACAATAGGCATTCTTTGACGGACCCGTCAAAGTGGCCATGATATCGTGTCCGATGCCTGCGCCTGTTGTATTGATACCACTTTCATCATTGACAAAAGCAAGCAATATCGGGTTCTCACTCGTGATACCACCATTCACAAACAAGGTGTCGTCGATAAACATACGTATCTCGGGCGGATTCTGGTCTTCAAAGGCCTCATCATAAAAACCACCGATGATGAACGAGTCGCAGTTACCATTAGCCTCTTCGACATAATCGGTAGCATAATAATTGATCAAACCTTGTCCATAACGATAGGATATGTCGCGAGGCACAATGAAACTGATCGTGAACTTTCCATTCTTGACATCGGCCTTACCATTGAAGATCATGCTATTACGCAGATTAAACTGATACACATAACCATTGGCATCAGCAGAGCCGAGTGTGGATAGCTCCGCTTCCTTATCGTAGACGATTACGCTCACCACACCATTAAATCCCGTAGCGATATTACCATCCAAGTCTTTCACGACGCCTTCAATCTCGACATTCTGCAAAGCACTGATGGTATCCACAAAGACAGGATAAGTCTGCCATGTTGAGTCATCGAGTTGGACCGAGTCGAGCACATAACCTGGATACTGCCCATTGATGCTCAGCGTCTCCACCTTCCACTTGGGATAGGCCAAACGCAAAGCCGGGTCGCCAAAGAACACATAGCGTTTTTCGTAAACGCCACCGTTGGTTTTTCCCATACGATAGATGTCGCCCAAACGGTAGTGCTCGCCGCCATTGATACGGAACAGCTTGTTATAAAGCCCTTCGGCGAAGTTCTGGTTGCTGCCGCCGTCAGTCACCCTAGAAGTGGTAAACATGGCAATCATGCCACCATATTGGTTGAGGAAGGAATACTCGCCCAGAGAAGTGCGTTTGTGGTCGTCATAACGGCTGAACTCACAGGTGCCAGTGATCATCAGAGGATACATAGGAGCATTGCGCCAAGAGTCCACATCTTTCCTTTGGAGAATCTTTTCCTCCGACAGCTGAACCTCACCGCCATGACCGATATAATGGAGTATCATCGTACCTTTCTCCATCCTATTGTTGATGGCAGCATTCACCTCGGGCGCAATCTCACCTCCAGGAGCGCTGACCTGCTGATAAGCGTCAAGATAGATTTTGTCGACGACCGTGCCTTCGCCACCCACATTCTTCAGCAAACGGGACAGTGTCTCGGCATTTCTAACGAAACCGCCTTCGTCGTCGGTAAAGAACGTAACCATATTGCGCCAAGGCTGCATAGTGGTGGCGTCTTTGACAACATAACGTTCAATCTTATCCACCATTTGCGAGGCCTGCTCCAAGGTCTGCACAGGAAAACGGCCGATACCGATATCAGCCAAAGAATGTCCGATGTCTCCTTCGTTCTCATCCATCAAACCGAAATAATCGTCGGTGACGTAGGTCTTCTTCATATCAAGCGACTGAACGGTCTCAAACGCAGGCACAAAATCCACCACGCCGTTTCTGTTCTTGTAGTCGTAGGAGCAATCGCCCAAGAGCAGCATATACTTCAGTTTATGCCCTGCATTACTATCGAGATAAAGCATACGGCAGAAGTCGCGAATGGCAGAAACATCTTTTGCGCCACACGAGAACTCGTTGTAAATCAACTCAGGCGTTGTGATAAACACATTCAGTTCGGGGTCAAGACGACCGTGGAGTTCTTTCAGCCTTTCGGCTTGCGACATGAAGCCTTCGTAGGTCAGGATGAGGAAGTCCACGTCACGAACCCCATGAAGGTTTTGGTTTTCAGTCTTCTCAAATGTCTTTGCCGTGCAATACGAGCTGCCATTGAAGGCGACGAAGGCATTGTCGCGGTCGCCCATTACCTTAAACGAGAACTGCGAGCCGTTGAGCTGACCCTTCACCTTTTGAGGGAACAAGGGGTCGGTGACATCCCAAACCTGCAATTGTTGCGAGGCATTAGTGAGTTTGTATTCGTATACCTTATTATTAATGAGCGCTTCAGGATTACGGAAAGGCATCTGGCCGCCCGCCATCTTCAGGTTGCGCCATGCATTGACGAGGATATAATCCACATAGCCCTCGGAGGTGGTGCTGTAGCCAAGCGCATCGTGTTTCAGTGTGATGCAAACCGTTTCGCCGGTGGGGTTGGCGTTAACCCAGCCGCCCACTTCGTTAGCGTACGGATCTTGGGTGGTGCCGGCAGTCGTCTGGATGGCATAGGTGGCTTTCTTCACATGGTCGATCGAGACCTCAAAGTTGGCCGGACTGAAATTGCGTCCAGCCATAGCCGTCTTCACCCAACAGGTCTTAGTGGTGATCACATTGGGGAAACTGAAATTGAAGTTTTTGGTCGAAGTGAGTTCCATCTTATCGCCGAAAAAGGATCGTCCCGTTCCGTTGGGGTTAAACTCATCCAGCTCATGGACCTGATAGTCAAGGAACTGGTCCACAACCACATCGGCTGAAGACGTTGGAGCCGAGGCCTCAGTGATGCGTTTGCCGTTGCCTAAACCCGTGACAACAAAGGCATAAGAATAATCATCATATGGATTCTGCTGATGGACATAAGCCGTCTTCACATCGTCGAGTTTCCAGCAAACGGGGCCACGGCCATAGAAAAGGATATAGTCGTTGTTGTCGAACCGACCATCCGACTCGCCTGACACATAGATGGGAATCTCCACCAAGTCAGCGGGGCGCGGATCGGCATTCAACTCGGGCAACGTGCCGCCACCATTATGATAGATACGGATCTGTCGCGGATCGACAGCCGACACATTGATACCCAGTGCCGAGAGATCCGAGGCCGTAAGTTTATAGACACCCGTCTCTTGCAAGCCTATCTTGTACCAATTACCACGTGCCATCACCGACTCCGTAACAAAAGGTGCCCTTGACTTATTGATTTCAGTATCAGGAGTTAGAGTAATAGAGATCGAGGCCGAAGTCAACTTCTCTATTCTTCCTCCCACCTGACGGAAAGGGACGACACGCAGAGAAAGCAATGATTCGTCACGCGAACGCAAAGGGGCTGCCTCAACCAAAAAGTCAGAAGCAAAAGCATATGCTTGCGCGAGTGCCAACTCAGCATCCGAGAGAGGCGATGTCTTTACATTCTTGAGCTCGGCATGGACTTTCACAGCATCGTCATAAATGGGGAACGACTGGCAAAAAACAGGCATGGAGCCATCATATTCCGCCGACTCCAAAGCTATATAAGGCCAAACATCATCACCATAGCGTTCCGTCTCCACACCATGCCATTTCAGCTGCACCGGATAGTTTTGAGCCATCTGCGCAACGAGAGAAACTGGGGATATGAGAGCGAAAAAAGCCATAAGCAGAGCCATCATCGCCCTTGTATAAACATACAAATATTTTCTAGTCATTTAATTATCAATTGATTAAATCAAAAATCAAAAACCTATTTTACCTTATATATAAAGTGAACGAAAATACAACTTTTTTATTATAGGAGGGTCGTTTTTGGCAGAAAAAAGTTTTTTTTCCAAAAAACGCAGTGGATTCAAAAAAAGTCCCTAAATTTGCGTGATTTTTTTGAAAAAAAGTGAGGGGCGATACAATAATCGTTTCTCAATAGAGTTATTAGATAACAAATTTGAACAACAATGTATAGAAAACAAGCATTCAAAACATTCGCCATCATCGCATTGGCAGGTCTGCTCTCTGTTTCATGTTCCAAGAAATCATCACGTACGACGGGATGGGCCTACAACGATGCCAACAACGGCGGCTTTGAAGTTACCGAAATCAACGACCAGGAAATCGGTCCCGGCCTGATTGCCATCGAAGGCGGCACCTTCGTCATGGGCGCCACCACCGACAATCTGACCTATTCGTGGGACAACTCGCCCCGCAAGGTCACCGTGCCTTCCTTCCTTATGGACCGCACCGAGGTCAGCAATGTGGACTATCGTGAGTACATCTACTGGCTCAACCGTGTTTATGGCCAGAACTATCCTCAAGTGGTCCGCAACGCCGCTCCCGACACCTTGGTTTGGCGTGACCGTTTGTCGTATAACGAACCCATGGTTGAAATCTATTTCCGTCATCCTTCCTACAATGACTACCCGGTGGTCGGCGTGACTTGGGTGCAAGCCAACGACTACTGCGCCTGGCGTACCGACCGCGTCAACGAGTTGATGCTCGTTGAAGCCGGCATCCTCGACTGGGACCCCACCCAACAGGATGAAGAGAACTTCAACACCGACGCATATCTGGCTGGCCAGTACACTGGTAAGGTGAAGAACGGCAAGAAAGACCTCTCCAAGGGTGGCGATGGTCTGCGTAACGTGCGTATGGACGACGGCATCCTGCTGCCCTCCTACCGCCTGCCTACGGAAGCTGAATGGGAATATGCCGCTGTCGGCTTGGTGGGTAACACCTCCAATGAGATCGTAAGCGAACGTAAGGTTTATCCTTGGAACGGCGATGGTCTCCGCACCGACAATAAGAGATATATGGGTAGCTTTATGGCCAACTTCAAGAGAGGCCCTGGTGACTACATGGGTGTTGCCGGCCACCTGAACGATGGTGCCGCTCTGCCCGCTCCCGTTGGCTCCTACTGGCCCAACGACTACGGTCTGTATAACATGGCTGGCAATGTCGCCGAGTGGTGCCAAGACGTCTACCGTCCGCTGTCACACGAAGACGTGGCCGACTACAGCCCCTTCCGTGGTAACGTGTTCACCCGCAAGGCCGTCGACGACGAAGGCTTCCTGCTGCAGAAAGACTCTCTCGGCCGTATCCGCAGAGAGCCCATCCCTCAGGAAGAAGCTGCCAAGCGTCAGAACTACCGTACGAGCTTCAACTCCAACTACGACGACGGTGACTACATGTCAGCCATCCGTAACCGCTGGAGCGATCCTCAAGACGACCAGAGCATCTTCACTAAGGAAATGTATGAATATGCCACCAACGACACCCCCGGTACCACGCTCATCAGCGACGAATCGAGAGTGTACAAAGGCGGTTCATGGGCCGATGGTCCTTACTATCTGAGCCCCGGCAATCGCCGTTACCTCAACCAAAACCAGTCGGCATCCACCATTGGCTTCCGCTGCGCCATGAACAAGGTGGGTAGCTCATTCGCCAAGTAAATAGAAATTAGTTTTTCATGATAATTGAGAAGCCGTTTGATCCGTCAGGCGGCTTCTTTTATTAAAACCCAAGCCATGAATCCTATCGAGACCATATACCAACACTACATTAAGGCCTATAAGGTATCAACCGACAGCCGCAAAATCGAGCAAGACGCCGTTTTCTTCGCTCTCAAAGGCGAGAACTTCGACGCCAACGACTTCGCTTTGCAAGTGGCGGAGCAAGGCGTGGCCAGCCTCGTCGTCGCCGACCGCAAGGACCTGCCTCATCACGAACGCATCCTCATCGTCGACGATTCACTGAAGACACTGCAAGACCTCGCAGCCTACCACCGTCAACAGAGCAAGGCCACGGTGCTCAGCATCACTGGTACCAATGGCAAGACGACCACCAAGGAACTCGTTTCGGCTGTGCTGGCCAAGAAATACAACATCATCCACACGATGGGTAACCTCAACAACCACATCGGTGTGCCGCTCACCCTGCTGAGCATCAAGCCCGAGACCGAGATTGCCGTCGTGGAGATGGGCGCCAACCACCTTGGGGAAATTGACTTCCTCTGCAAGATCGCCGACCCCGACTATGGCCTCATCACCAACATCGGAAAAGCACATCTGGAAGGTTTCGGTAGCTTCGAAGGCGTCATCAAGACCAAGACCGAACTCTATAGGCATATCAAAGCCAATGGCAAGGCCGTCTTCGTCAACCAAGGCAACCCGCTGCTTTGGGAACAATCAGAGGGACAGGAACGCATCAGCTATGGCAGACATTGCGCGGCCTTCTGCCCTGTCGCGCCTGCTGCCTGCAACCCGTATTTGAGTGTCGGCTGGAAGAATCACCTCATTCAGACCCATCTCGTGGGAAGCTACAACTTCGAGAATGTGGCCGCCGCTATTGGCGTAGGTCAGTATTTCGAGGTGGATGAGAACGCCATCATCGAAGCTTTGGAGGCTTACACACCCACCAACAGCCGTTCGCAGGTGATTGAAACCGGCAAGAACCGCATCATCATGGATGCCTACAACGCCAACCCCACCTCCATGCGCGCCGCCTTGATCAACTTCGCCAGCATCTGCGGCGATAACAGTCTTTTGATATTAGGCGACATGCGTGAGTTGGGCACGGCTTCCGAAGAGGAACACCGCAATATCCTTGGCTTGATGAAGGAGTTGAAATTCAAGGAGGCTTTGTTGGTCGGTTCGAACTTCAGCGCCTACAACGAGAACCCTGATTGGAAGACCTTCGATAATGTCCAGATCCTGTGTCAATATCTTGAAAGCAGTCCGGTTAGCGGAAAAACGATACTCGTCAAAGGCTCTAATAGCATACAATTAGGGAAAGTGTTACCATTATTATAAATGAAAGAAACCACCGCCATAGGACTCATGTCGGGCAGCTCGCTGGACGGGCTGGATATCGCCCTTGTGCGCTTCCAAGAAGAGGACGGCAAATATCACTTCCAAATCTTGCAGGCCGAGACCCTACCCTATCCCGAATACTGGACCGAGCAACTCTCAGAAGCCTTCCACAAACAGCCCGAAGACTTGGTGCAGCTGGACAAGGACTACGGCAAATACTTAGGCGAACAAGTGTTGGCTTTTGCCAAAAAGCACAATGCCACACCCGACTTTGTTGCTTCACATGGCCACACCATCTTCCACCGTCCGGAGGAGCATTATACCCTGCAAATCGGTGACGGACAAGAGTTGGCCAATGCTTGTGGCTTCACCGTCATCAACGACTTCCGCAGCGAGGACGTCAGCAAAGGTGGACAAGGCGCACCTCTCGTTCCTATTGGCGACAAGTTGCTATTCGGCGACTATGAGATCTGCCTCAACATCGGTGGCATCGCCAACGTCTCCTATGATGAAGATGACAAGCGCATTGCCTTCGATCTCTGCATCGCCAACCAAGCCCTCAATTATCTCGCCCAGATGAAAGGCCTACCATACGACCGCGACGGCAAGCTAGCCCGTAGCGGTGAGGTCGACATTACGCTGCTAAAACAGCTGAACAGACATCCTTTCTATGGACTATACCCACCCAAGTCGTTGGGCAGAGAGTTCTTCGAAGCGAATCAGAAAGAGCTCTTGCAAGGCCTCTCCGTGCCAGATTTGTTGGCCACTTTTGTAGAGCACATCGCCTTGCAAATCGCATTGGGAGTGAGCCATCTACCCAAGGGAAAGATTCTCGTCACCGGTGGCGGTGCGAGGAATAAGTTCCTTATGGAACGCTTGCAAGCCCGCAGCTCACATGAAGTCATCATCCCCGATAAGATGATTATCGACTACAAAGAGGCTTTAGTCTTTGCTTTCCTTGGACTTTTGAGACTAGAGGGAAAGACCAATGTGCTGTCTTCGGTGACTGGTGCTGAGAGTGATAGTTGCAGCGGGCAGATTTGGAAATCTAACGAATAGTTGTTATTTTTGCGGTGAATAAAACGCGGAACCGTGTTCAAGAAAATCCTAAATACCTTTGGCACTAAGATACTGGCGGCAATCCTCAATTTCGCCATAGCCATTATAATCTCCCAGACCTTGGGTGATACGGGCAAAGGTACACAGGCACTTCTACTGACCACCATCTCCTTTATCCTTATCTTCTCCGACATCATCTGTGGCGCGAGTATCATCTATCTCGCCCCGCGCCATTCGTTCAAGAAGATCTTGGTAGCCTCCACAATATGGGCGGCCCTTATCGCGGTGATCATGGGCTTCGCCATTTGGCTGTTTTATCCGAAGCTGGCGCCCGACTTGGTCGCACACGTGGCCATTCTGTCATTCATCTCCTCGCTCAGCAACATCAACTTTCGCTTCTTGGTCGGCAAGGAGGAAATCAAAAAGGCCAACTACAACACGCTTCTCCAGCCCGTGCTTTTGGCTTTGACTTTGGTCATCTATTATATCTTGCTGAAGCGAACCGACATCTACGGCTATGTCATAGGATTGTATGCCGCCTACGGAGGCACTTTCCTGCTGGGTATTTGGATGCTACGCAAGGAATATGCCAATCTGCGTCGTGATACGGACAAGGACTACAAACCCGTCTTGAAAGACCTCTTCAAATACGGTTTCCTCAACCAGACGGGTCATTTCGTGCAGTTCTTCAACCTGCGCTTGAGTTATTATCTGCTGGACAAATACATCAGCGTAGGACGCGTGGGGGTGTTCTCCAATGCCCTCTCGCTTGCCGAGGCCATCTGGATCATCAGCAACAGTATTGCGCTCGTGCAATATGCCCGCATCTCCAATGCCGACGACCGCGCCTATGCGCAAAAGCTCACCCTCGACTTGAGCAAAATCTGTCTTCTTATCTCTGCCTTGGCGGTCGTGGTGTTGTGCCTGCTACCGCCTGCAGTCTACACCTTCGTCTTCGGTCCCGAGTTCGGCGAGATGGCGGGACTCATCCGCATCCTGGCACCAGGCATCCTGCTCTACTGCATTTTCCTCATCCTCGGACACTATTACTCGGGCACCGGACGTTATCAGATGAACACCTTTGCGGCACTCTGCGGGTTGGTCGTCACCTTCGTCTGCGGCTTCACGCTGATACCTCGCTATGACGTCACAGGTGCAGCCATCACCTCAGCGGTGTCGTATACGGTCAATGCGGTGTTCCTGTTCGTGTTCTTCGTCAAGGAGTCGCACTTTAAAGGCCGCGACTTCCTGTTGACCAAGAGCGAGATACAGAACTACATCGCCGGTTTGAAACAACAATTCTTGAAACAACCTACCGAAAATGAATAAACTCCATAAATTCACGAAAGCCCTCGGGCGCATCATCAGGCATCCTTACCTGCTCAACCTCGTCCTTCAAGATGAGGACAGCAACAAGGAAGACGTCATCCGGAAATATGGTCTCGCTGACGGTCTGCCCGTCATCGAAATCAACGAATTGTTCCCCGACTTCCACGAAATCGCGAAGCCTTACGCCTATCTTTCGGGTGCCACCATGCCCATCGACATTGCCTTGCTGCGCGCCTTGGCGAAACGCTATGCGGTGAAAGACTACTTTGAAATCGGCACCTGGCGAGGCGAGAGCGTGGCCAATCTAGCTGACGTGGCCGAACATTGCGTCACGTTTAACCTGCCGAAAGAAGACATCGTCAAGCTGACCAACAACCAGTTATACGCCGACTTGCACAGTTTCTTCAGCAAGGATTTAAGCAACGTGGAACAACTCTATGGCGACTCACAAACCTTCGACTTCGGCCCGCATATCGGCAAGTATGACATGGTTTTTGTCGATGGCGACCACCATTACGAGAGCGTGAAGAAAGACACCGAGACCGCCTTTAAACTCTTGAAAGGTGAGCGCAGCATCATCGTGTGGCACGACTACGGCCTCGACCCCGAGACCATCCGCTGGGATGTGATGGGCGCCATCTTGGACGGTGCACCTGCTGAGAAGCGCAAACATATCTATCATGTCTCCAACACCTTGTGTGCCGTTTATCTGCCTGAAGACTTCACCACGCACAAGCTTGTGCCTTACGAGACACCAAAGAAATATTTCGAAATTGATATTAAAACGCATATTTGCTAAACGATGAACGTTCTGCACCTATTGAGTTGGTTCCCCACCCCCGACGACCCCACCTTGGGCAACTTCTGCGTCCGCATGATTGACGCACTGCCTGAGGATTGCCATTCCGTCATCCTCTCCGTCTGCGACGGCAAGAACATGACGAAATCGTTCGAGGTCAAGGAGATTCCCGGAGCACACCACACCCACGTGCAGATCTACATCCGTCCGCCAAAGATCAATGCCATTCGCAAACTCAAAATGCTGCGGATGTACCAATACGGATTGAAATACATCAAGCGACGTTTCTTCAAGCCTGACTTGATTCATTTGCATGTCACCTACCCTCTCGGACAAGTGGCCTTGCTGTGGAAGAAACTCTTTGGTTACAAATATGTCCTTACCGAGCATTGGACCATTTACCAGCCGCAGAACAAGGACGTTTTGGTCGGTAAGCTGAAGCGGAAAATCGTCAAGATTGCCAATAATGCCGAGCTCATCATGCCAGTAAGCCTTGACTTGCAGCGGTGTATGGAAGGTCATGGGGTGAATAACCGCTTCAAGGTCATTTTTAATCTTGTGAATACGGATATTTTCAAGTTTGGAGCACCACATACCTCAAGCAAGAAAAGGATCCTTCACATCTCCACCTTGCGTGACGAGGCCAAGAACTTCAGCGGCATTTTACGTGTCGTTGAGCGTTTGCGCCAACAGCGCGACGACTTCGAGCTGCACGTCATCCATGACTATGATGCTCCGGAATTCAAGGCGTTTGTAAAAGAACACCATTTGGATGACTGCGTCATTTTCCATGGCAAGAAAACCTCTGCCGAAGTTGCCGAAGCCTACCAACAGGCCGACTTCTTCGTATTGTTCTCCAACTTTGAGAACTTGCCCTGCGTCATTGTTGAGGCCTTCGCCAGCGGTGTTCCCGTCTTGAGCACATCCGTCGGAGGCATCGCTGAAATCCTCTCACCTGAGAGAGGCATCCTCATCCCCCAAGGTGACGAAGATGCTTTGTTACAAGGCATGATCCAAATGCTCGACCATTCTTCAGAATACGACCACCAAGCCATTCGCGACTATGCCATAAAAACATTTGCTGCCCAAAACATTGGACAGCAAATATTTGAAGCATACAAGAAAGTGGTTATTTCTTAATTACCTTTTCAGAGTAGACCTTCCCTTCGGCCGTTCTCACGCGGAAGAAATACAACCCGTTTTCCATACCAGAGAGGTCAATGGTTTGTTGGCAAGACGCTGCAACACGTTGTCCAATTGCGTTATACACCTCCAACCATTCAACTTCAACACCCTCAATTGTCACCTGCGACTCGGTCGGATTCGGATAGAGATTAAAGCCAGCTTCGTTGTTTTCGGCGACATCATCACCGCAATCGGTGTAGACTTGGCACAACTCGCCCACCGTGGGTTTGCCGTTGGTAGCATAGACCAGGCTACCATTCCAGTCGTAAACCTCAAAATAACTCTCGTCGTCTTTGCCTCCAATAGAATAGGCCCAACGCAGACTCAGTTCGTCATCCGACGGGACTTCAACGGTAAGCGTAGCATCGCTGCCTTCGTTCAAGCCCAGCCTTGCAACGGCATGGCCACGTGAGTCGACAATAGAGATAGACTCAGCAATCCAGCCATCGCCCACCGAATCGTGGAGATGGAAGGTCAGTTCGCAGGTCGGTCCATTCAGAATGGTGTCCTTTTTAGCCATGCCAACAGAGCCATAATACCATGGAGTCAATGAATAATGGCAAATGCCCAAGGCATCGGTATCAACAAAAGACAATTCCGCGCCTAATGCGACATCCTTTTCGGTGTGAACGACTACATTATTGCGCATAACAACGACAGAATCGAGCTGTCCCAATTCAAGCTCACACTCGGTAAAGGAAGGGGTTGTAAAAGAAACCCTGTTCGCTCCAGCCGACACCTCTTCGACATGCAAATCGCTAACAGGGAGAGGCCTGTAGCAAAATTCCCCTCCTGGATAAATGCCAAACAACGCCGCATGGTAGTCCGGGAAAGAATAGTGTGAGAGGTAGAAGCCATTGATAGGATAATAACCATTGTCAAGGCCCTGCCATCCCCAATTGAAATGGAACATGTCGTTGTCGTCATAGCCATCACAGACAAAAGCGTGGCCGCCATCGTCACCACTGGCACTATAGTAAAGCGGCATGCCATAGTCCAGGTTCTCACGAAGCATATTATTCCAAACCAAATCCGTATATGCATACTTATAATTGAATTCCATCGACAGGCCATCGTAGTTGAAATAGGTCTCTAGGGCATAGAGCACCAATTCAGAATAAGCGCCACTGCCTTCAGGGCTGTAACCCATATTGACACTTATGCCTGCATGGTATTGCAACAAAGCCACAGCCTGGATTTCCTCAGGCCTCGAGGTCCAATCCAGATAGTCAGGCATCATGCTGAAATCATAAGTGGTGGCACCGAAGTTAGCAAACAAATCGCCATAAGGATAACAATTGTATGCGTTCATTCCGCTTCCCGTTTGAGGCCATTGCCAATAATACATGATCTGAGACATTGCCGTGGCCACACATCCGGCGTAGACATGGTTATTGGGACCCAACGTGTCGATAGGACAAAGGTTATTGTATAAAGCCGACTGGTTCCAAATGGAAGTCAGTAAACGCGGCACTTCACGCGTAATCTTCGCATCGTTAATCTTACCTGTAGCAGCCAAGCGTTCCCAGTCAGCTACAGCTTCTGGGGTACGCTCTTCGTTGGCGGCCATCATTTGGCTGAATCCAGCCTGATAATTCTTAAAGAACGACTGAAGACCATCGGCAATCTCTTCAGCACTGAATACGCTCTCCGTGGAATAGCCCAAAATAGGTTTGGCACGGTCGTCAGCACTGACGATGACAAAACCCTTGGGCTGCATGGTGAAGACATAGAATGCTGCCGATCCATTATCGGCATAAACCGTGTAGGTCAACTCAGTAGAAACTGATTTCATCTCAGTATTGGCCTTCAGAAACTTCTCGCCCAAGGATTTAGCCGTTTGCATATCAACTGGCTTGGCTTGTATGCCGCTTGTGAATAGAACAGCAAGCAAGAGTGTAAAAAAAGACTTTTTCATAGTTACAATTACTTTTTGATGATTTTTTTCGTTATAGTATTCCCTGTTTCCGTTGTTATTCTCATAAAGTAAATCCCACTTTCCCAACGGCTTACATCAACAGACGTGGTTAAGCCTTGATACACTTTCTGTCCCAAGGCATCGTACACTTCGACTTGCGCCTCAGCATTCAGATATAGCCTATCGCTGACAGGATTGGGATAGGCAAAAGTCTTGGTCGATTGTTCATTGACCGATGTCACTTCCACCATGGCATAGTCCAAATCGGGATCATAAAGGTTGGGCGCAAAGGCCGACTGCTGACAAACACCACCTCCAGCTGCGTATTCTGCCAACACACGGTAATAATATGCGCCAGGTTCCGCCTCGTCAAAATAAGAATATTCTGTTGTTCGTATACGCAAATCTTCCGAACCATAAGAATAAGGCTCAGAGTAGCGCAACAAGATAAAATCAACGAACCACTCATTCTCGTCCAAATCCCACGAGACCTGGGCTCCGTAGGTGCCATCTTCACGATAGACATATTCCGCGGTGATATAGTCAGGGGCAACGATGGGATCCCACTCAACGCTGAACCTGCACAACTCACCCACTTCGGGTCTTGTCGTCTGGGCATAAATCAAATTGCCCTGGAAATCATAGACTTCGAATGTGCATTCCGCATCATCGTCCTCATAGCCACGGTTGCAATAATTCCAATACAATGTCCATTCGTTGTTGTAGGTGATGGGCAAATCCACCGAAACCGTATCGTTGCTGCCCTCTGCAAGGCCAATGCGATATTGGACTATGCCACGCTCATCGAGAACCGACAAGGCGGGCGAAAGCCAACCGTCACCAGCCGCATCATGTAAGCAGAAAGTGACCGGGAAATTCATCACGCCGGGAGAAGTCCAAGTCGCGACACTATCCGTCACGGCATGACCACGACCTTCTTCGGTCACAGGATAGATTGTGAAGTAATTCATCCGCGAATGAGCAAGGTTGTCCGGAAAGAAATAGCCGAATTCAAGATTCGCTCCCGGTTGAGGCGAAATAAAGGAATGTATCAGTTCTCCATTCACCATCAAAACAATGGAGTCAATGCTTGTAAGTGACTCACCGCCTATGGATTCCGAAGGCGCAGTAAAGCTCATCGTAACGGCCTGTCCATAAAACTCGGGTACAATCTCCAAATTCCCAATGGGCATGGGTTGTTCGTAATACTCCTCATCTGGGTGGATATTGACCAACGCATAATGGTTGTAGTTGTAACCATGATGGGTCAGGTTCATCGCATTGATGCTGTAGAAGCCGTTGTCGAAGCCTTGCCAGCCCCAGTTGAAGTGCATGAAGTCGTTCGCATCATAACCATCGCAGATGAAGGCATGACCGCCACGGGTGCCGCCCTTGGTCGGGCTGTAGGCCGAATAATACACTGGACGGCCGTTGTCGAACTCGTTCTTCAACATGGCAATCCATTGGGAATCGGTATAGTTGTCACGATTGTTGTAGGACAACGTGTTGGCATAGCGGAAATAGTCCACCAAGGCATACTGAACGTCAGCAGAATAGGCACCCGAGGCATTAGGACCATAGCTCATCTCCACGCTCACGCCCGTGTGGTACTCCAGCAACGCCACCGCGTCGATTTCGTCGGGACGGCTGTTGTAGTCCAGGAAGTCGGGCATCAACTCATAACGGTAGTCCGCCTCCCCGAAATTGGCCGACAAGGTGCCATAGGAGGTGCTGCCATAGCCGGAGCAATAATAGCTATGCGAGCCTGTACCTGTCTTGGGCCACTCCCAATAACGCATCAGCTGGCTCATGGTGCTGGCCACACAACCCACCTTCACATGGCCGTCATAGCCTTCGGGGTCTTCGGGACAATGGTAGTTGTATAGCTGCGTCTGATGCCAAGTGGAGGTCAGCAAAGGGCCGACAGAGCGATCGCCGCGGTGAGACAAACGGCCTGTTTCGGACAACATTTGCCATTGTTCAGCAACCTCTGGTGACTGTTTCAAATCCAACGCAACGGCTTGGCTCAAATCGCTGTTGTAGGCATCAAAAAGAACCTGCAAACCATTCTCCTCGTCAGGGATGCCAAAGCTGCCATCCAACGAATAGCCCAGGATGGGGCGCATCCTGTCGTCGGCTGCAACGATGACAAAGCCTTTGGGTTGCAGCGCGAAGACATAAAAACAAGCCTGCCCATTGTAAGCATAAGACGTGTAAATCAATTCCGCCGTAGTTGACTTTACCTCAGTGTTAGCATTCATAAACTTGACACCAAGTCCTTTGGCTGTCTCGACACCAACGGGCTTCGCCTGAAGGCCACCCGTCAGCAAAACGGCAAACAAGAGCAAAAAGAGTGTCTTTTTCATGATTTATGGTCTTAATGTTATCAATCCATGTTCTTTACCAAGACGAACGCATCTTTGTCTGTTTCTTTTGGCACATAGCCCTGGTCATAAACAAAATGGTAAACGGAGCCTGCCTTAGTGGTATAGGTACTTGTAAAATACTTGAAGTCAAAGCCTCTCTCTGTCAGTTGCTGCCTACTGGCAAAGCCCTTCCCATTGGGATTCAGTTCCAACAGTATATTGTGATTACGGGCAAGAATACCATTGATTTTCCTTATTACATTAAGTTGTTTATGGGTCTTTTCGTAGTTATAGCTGTTGCGGCACGAGTCACAGCAGAATTTCTTGTCGACACGGCCGATGATCGGTTCACCGCAATAGAGGCATTTTCTTTTTTCTTCTTCCATTTTGTCAGTTGCTAGTTATTAGTTGTTCAGTTTATTTAGTAAAAACATAGCGCAAGATATTCGCGCCCATTTTCAAGGCTTTTTCTCGGGTCTCTTGCGAGTCGTGGTGTACGCGTTGGTCTTCCCAACCGTCGCCGAGGTCGCATTCGTAGGTGAAGATGCATACAATTCTACCTTCGTATATTAAGGCAAAGAGTTGAGGTGGTTTGTTGTCATGCTCGTGGATCTTGGGCAGGCCATTCGGGAAGGCATATGGCTTCTTGAAGATCTCATGTGTGTATGGCAGTTCCACAAAGTCCAACTCAGGAAACACCTTCTTCATCTGCGGCTCGATGTACTGTCGAATGCCATAGTTGTCGTCAATATGGAGGAAACCGCCCGCCATCATGTAGTTGCGAAGGTTTTGCGCCTCTGCGGCATCGAAGACCACATTACCATGACCTGTCATGTAGACGTATGGATAGTTGAACAAATCAGGGCTCGACGGCTCCACGGTGGGCACGTTAGGGTTGATATCCGTCCCGATTTCCTGGTTGCAGAAACGCACAAGGTTGGGCAACGACGTCGGGTTACCATACCAATCCCCTCCCCCACGGTATTTCAACAAGGCGATGTTGAGTTGCTGAGCCGAGGCAACGAAAGAGAATGACAGCAATATGGCAATCAATAGTTTCTTCATTTCATTTGGTTAATGAGTTGAATCGTGTGACAAGCCACAACGGCCGCCGTTTCGGTACGCAAACGCGCATCGCCCAGACTGCAGGCTACAAATCCATTTTCTCGAGCCAATGCCACTTCCTCAGGGCTGAAGTCACCCTCAGGACCAATGAGTACCAAAGCGTTTTCACCTTTATGATACAAGTCACAGAGGCAATCTTTCACGTCGTCGTCGATCCAGGCGATAAACTTCTGCCCTTCGAAGGGTTGCTTCACCAGTTTATCGAACGGCACCATGTCCTCCACCTTCGGCAGCCGCGATTTGATGCTCTGCTTCATCGCCGCCACCATCACTTTCTGGAAACGCTCCACATTGGCGGCGCGACGTTCGGAATGGTAAGAGGTAAACAACCTCACACGGTCGATGCCGATTTCCGTGGCTTTCTCCAAAAACCACTCAGTGCGCTCGTTGAGTTTGGTTGGTGCGATGGCAATTTCGAGGTTAAAGCCCCAGTGGTCATACCCTTTGCGTTGGTTCGTCAGGCTGACGGTGGCCCGCTTGGGCAAAGCCTCCACCAACTCAGCGTCAAAGAGAAAGCCTTCACCATTGGTGACACAAAAACGCTCACCCTCGGTCATGCGCAGCACCTTGACGCAGTGCTTCGACTCGTCCTCGGGCAAGGTCGTTAGGCCTTCTTTCGCTCCAGGTATGTAAAAAACGTTCATTATTACATTCTATTCGGCATTCCGATACCGAGTAATTCAGACGCATTGCGCAGCAAGGCAGCCACCATGTCGCACACCTGCAAGCGGAACATGCGGCGGTCGGCATCGGGCTCCTTCAGGATGCTGCACTCTTGGTAGAACTGGTTGAATTCCTTGGCGAGGTCGAAGATGAAGTTGGCAATCATCGCGGGGCTGCGGTTCTCGGCGGCTTGGTTCAAGACCATTGGCCAGCCGTACATCATCACGATGATTTCCTTCTCTTTGGGCTGCAAGTCGCTGACCTTTACCTCGCTTTCAAGCTTGATGCCTTGCTCTTCAGCCTTGCGCAGCACTGAGCAAATACGGGCATGGGTGTATTGCACAAACGGACCCGTATTGCCGTTGAAGTCAATGGACTCCTCAGGGTTGAAGAGCATGGTCTTCTTCGGGTCGACCTTGAGGATGAAATACTTCAAGGCGCCTAATCCGATGGTGTGATAGAGTTTGTCAGCCTCCTCAGGTGAAAGGTCCTTTGCCTTGCCGAGCTCATCGGAGACGGCCTTGGCAGTGGCCACCATTTCGTCCATGAGGTCATCGGCGTCGACCACGGTGCCCTCACGCGACTTCATCTTACCGTTGGGCAGCTCCACCATGCCATAGGAAAGGTGTTCAATATCGTTGCCCCACTCACGTCCGAGACGTACCAACACTCGTTTCAGCACATCAAAGTGGTAAATCTGTTCGTTACCCACAACATAAATCAACTTCTCCGGGTCGTATTCCTTGACACGCAGCTGGGCGGTGCCAAGGTCTTGGGTCATATAGACCGAGGTGCCATCGCGACGGAGCAGGAGCTTCTCGTCCAAACCTTCATCGCGGAGGTCGCACCACACGGAGTTGTCGTCACGACGATAGAGGACGCCTTTTTCGAGGCCTTCCTGAACCAAAGCCTTACCCAGCAGATAAGTCTGTGATTCATAGTAGATCTTCTCAAAGGCAACGCCCATGCGTTTGTAGGTCACATCGAAGCCGTCGTACACCCATTGGTTCATGGTCTCCCACAGGTGGCGCACCTCGGGGTCGTTGGCTTCCCATTTCACCAGCATCTCACGGGCTTCCTGCATCAGTGTGGACTCGGCTTCAGCCTTGGCTTTTGCCTCCTCCTTGGCTTTCTCGTCCAAGGTGTCGTAATTGGCCGGCAGCAAGGATTTCATCTCTTCTTTGAACTTCTTGTCGAACAACACATAGAAGTCGCCGATGAGGTGGTCGCCCTTCTTGCCCGTCGACTCAGGCGTGCAACCATTGCCCCACTTCAGCCAGGCCAACATGCTCTTGCAGATGTGGATGCCACGGTCGTTGACCAAGTTGACACGCACCACTCTCTTGCCATTGGCCTTCATGATTTCGGAAACACTCCAGCCGAGGAGGTTGTTACGGATATGACCCAAATGCAACGGTTTGTTCGTGTTGGGCGAAGAATACTCAATGACTACATTCTTACCTGAAACCGGTTTGCGACCAAACTCACGATTCTCATGGTTTGCCTTGAAGAAATCCATCCAGAACTTGTCGGAAATCAAGAGGTTAAGAAAACCTTTCACCACATTGAACTTGGCAATCATGTCCGACTCCTTGATCATCTCGGCACCCATCTCGTTGGCCAACTGCTCAGGATTGCGGCCTGCCAGCTTCACGAAGGGAAACACCACAATGGTCATGTCGCCCTCAAACTCAGGGCGCGTTTTCTGGAAATTCACCTGCTGTACAGGCGGTTCCTGTCCGTATAAAGTTGAGAATGACTTTATGAATAATTGTCTTAATACTTCTTCTAACATAGGGTTGAAATTTATTGCACAAAAATAGTAAAAAAGCTGGTCATGGAATAAAAAAAACCTTATTTTTGCAATCCGATGAGATACCAAAACAAGCCATCGGAAAAGATTATCTGCACGGAATCAAACGGTTCCATCAAATTGAATTCCCTTTTACCCCATACTGACGGTCACATTGTTGGCCGTCTTTTTTTTGCCAACAACAACAAATCAAACAAATAAGCCTATGTCAATATCACTGAAAAACCGCAGCTTGATTTCCATCAGCGACTACACACCTGAGGAAATCTGCCATGTCCTCGACATCGCCGAGGACTTTGAGAAAAACCCGCATCAGAACCTGCTGAACGGGCGCATCATCGCCTCGCTGTTCTTCGAGCCTTCCACCCGTACCCGCCTGAGCTTTGAGACCGCCATCCAACTGCTGGGCGGCAACGTCATCGGCTTCAGCAGCACCGCTGGAACGAGTATACAAAAGGGCGAATCACTCGCCGACACCATCACCATGGTAGCCAGCTATGCCGACCTTATCGTCATGCGCAACCCCATCGAGGGCTCTGCCCGCTTCGCTTCCGAGGTATCGAAAGTGCCGGTCATCAACGCGGGCGACGGCGCCAACCAACACCCCACCCAGTGCATGCTCGACCTCTACAGCATCCGCAAGACACAAGGCACGCTTGAGAACCTTGAGATTACCCTCGTTGGTGACCTGAAATACGGCCGCACCGTCCATAGCCTTGTGGAAGCCATGTGCCACTTCAACGCGAAGTTCAACCTCGTCTCGCCCGTCGAGCTTAAGCTGCCGAGTGTGGTGAAGCAACACATCAAGGACCGCAACCTCGAATACCACCAATACACCGAGCTGGAAGATGCCATCCCTCACTCCGACATCATCTACATGACCCGTATCCAACGCGAACGCTTCCCCGACCCCGAGGAATACGAAAAGGTGAAGAACTCCTACGTGCTGCGCAACGCCATGCTGGAGAACTCCAAGCCCAACTGCCGTGTGCTGCACCCGCTGCCGCGCGTCAACGAGATCCACGTGGACGTCGATGCCAACCCGAAGGCTTATTACTTCCAGCAGGCACAAAACGGTGTCTACGCCCGTCAAGCTTTAATTGCATCAATCTTAGGACTTAAATAATCTGAACCATGGAAAAGAAAAAAGAACTGACCGTGAGCGCCATCGAGAATGGCACCGTCATCGACCATATCCCCGCCGACAAAGTGTTCCAAGTCGTCAAGATCCTGGGCTTGGATAGAGTCAGCACCCCTGTGTATTTCGGCACCAACGTGGAGAGCAAGAAATACGGCACCAAGGGCTTCATCAAAGCCTCCAACAAGTACTTTGAGACCGAAGACGTAAACAAGATTGCCCTTGTCGCCCCCACTGCCTCCATTATCGAAATCAAGGACTTTGAAGTCGTGAACAAGCAAACAGTGACCATCCCTGACAGCATCGAGCACATTGTGAAATGCTTCAACCCCAACTGCGTCACCAACAAGGAGCATGATGTTCCGACCAAGTTCACCGTCATCAAGGACGCCCAGGGCAACATCAAGCTGCATTGCCACTATTGCGAGAAGAACACCACGCAGGATAAACTTGAATTCATCTAATCATGAAGAAGACGGGTGTCATTATCGCCATCATTGTAGGCCTTATCCTCATTGGGGGCATCGGCGCCTACAACGGTTTTGTGAAGAAACAGGAAGCCATGACCACTGCCTGGGGTCAGGTGGAAAATGTCTACCAACGCCGTGCCGATCTGGTGCCTAACCTTGTCGCTTTGGTGAAAGACTACGCCGAATACGAACAAGGCACCCTCATCGCCGTTACGGAGGCCCGTGCTAAAAAAGCAGCTGCCACCACTGTGAACATTGAGAACTACACCGAAAACGACCTGAAAGACTTCCAAGCCGCACAAGATGAATTGGGCAGTTCCTTGAACCGCCTCATCGTTTCAGTCGAGAACTACCCTGACCTCAAGGCGAATGAGGAATACCTTACCTTGCAAGCCCAACTGGCGGGTTGCGAGAATCGCATCCTGACAGAACGCCAACGCTTCAACGAAGCCGCCAAGGCTTACAACCAAAGCATCCGCAAGTTTCCAGGCAATCTGATTGCCAATATGTTCGGCTTTGAAAAACGGCCATATTTTGAGGCTGACGAAGGAGCCGACATAGTTCCGGAAACATTCTAATCGACATCATACTTATACAAATACGGGCGGAAATCATTAGAATTCCGCCCGTATTGTATCATCTTCTCTTTCCAAACAACCATTTAAACAGCCCTGGCGTGGAAAAAGCCGCATCCCAGCACACATGGCCCAATTCGGGATAAGTGACCAGAACAGCATCCTCATTGCCGACATCCTTTAAAGCGTCGTACATTTGCAGGCTACGCGAAGGCATAACCACTCCATCACGCAAACCGTGAAAGATATAGACAGGGATGCTCTTCATGGCATGGGCGTAAGCTGTGTCTCCCCCGCCACAGATGACAATAGCTGCCGCAAACTTCTCAGGCCAACGTTGCAATGCATCCCAAGTACCATAACCTCCCATAGAAATGCCGCAAATATAAACCCGAGTTGAATCAACTGCGCCAACATCAACAAGGCCATCAAGCACAGTCATCACACCAAATAGTTCTGCTGTGGGCACGCTATCCATCATGTGCTCGGACAAGCTCCAATCGGTATTCACCCAACGCTTTCCGTCTGGGCATTGCGGAACCATCAACAGAAAAGGATAACGGCTTGTGATCGTGTCTTCCAAGAAATACTTGATGCAATGCTTCAACTGCATATAGTTGTCGTTGCCGCGCTCTCCTGCGCCATGCAGGAAGATAACCAAAGGCATGGCTTCCGTCATCGTATCGGCTTTCTCTGAGCGATAGAGCCGATAAGGAAGCGTGTCATTGCCTTGAATGTGACGATGGGCTTCAAACAGGCTTATTACAGGGAATTGTTCCTGAGCTTGCAGATAAGTGCCAGCCATCAACGCCAGAAGTAATAAGAGGAAGTGCTTCATCGCTATATTAGTGCTTATTTACAAGAAATCGACCGCCTATAGATTCCCGAGGGAATGACATAGGCGGTCGATTTCTTAATGACTAGTGTTGTTGATCAAGCCTGAGCCGTAGGACCACCCATCGGGAACGGAGCGACATTACTGCCACCATCGGTAATGGTGCCAAACTGCTGCTCGTATTTGGCGATGTTGTCGGCCAAAGCCTTGTACAGACGCTTGGCGTTCAAGGGGTTCAGGATCACTCTTGAGCGGACTTTCGCCTTAGGTGTGCCAGGCATCATCTGGGCAAAGTCAACAATAAACTCATTCGGTGAGTGGGTAATGATGGCCAGATTGGAGTATTTGCCTTCAGCCACTTCGTCGCTGATTTCGATATTCAATTGGTTTTTCTGATTGTTTTCCATAATGCTATTTTATTAAAAAGCGGGGACAGCCATCAAGCCGTCCCCGCTCTGTTCAACATTTGTTAAAGTGCGGCCTTTTCTTGCAGCTCTTCGTACTCTTCGCGAGAGCCAACAATCAAGTCCTCATACTCGCGCAGACCCGTACCAGCAGGAATCTTGTGACCAACGATCACATTCTCCTTCATGCCGAGCAGGAAGTCTGACTTGGCCGAGATGGCAGCGTTGGTCAGCACCTTGGTGGTCTCCTGGAAGGAGGCTGCCGAGATGAAGCTGTCCGTTGCCAAAGCAGCACGGGTGATACCTTGCAGCACCTGTTTGGCCGTGGCCGGACGAGCCGGACGTACCTGAGGCAGTGCCAGGTCCTTACGCTTCAGTGCGGACTCTTCCTCACGAAGCTTCATAGCAGAGACAATCTCGCCCTTCATCAGCTTCTCGGAAGCACCGTTGTCTTCCACGAAGAATTTACCGTAGATGTCGTCGTTCTCTTCTTGGAAAGTCAGTTTGTTGACCAACTCACCTTGCAGGAAGCGGGTGTCACCCGGATCGATGATCTCGACCTTACGCATCATCTGACGCACAATGACCTCGAAGTGCTTGTCGTTGATAACCACACCTTGCTGACGATACACGCTTTGTGCCTCGTTGACGATGTATTCCTGAACCTTCATGGGTCCCATGATTTCCAGGATGCTGTTAGGCGTGATGACGCCTTCCGACAGCGGCTGGCCAGCTTTCACGAAGTCGCTCTCCTGAGCCAGGATCTGCTTCGTCGTAGGAATCAGATAACGCTTTTCTTCTCCTGTCTTAGCCGTAACGACAACCTCACGGTTACCACGCTTCAGCTTCTTCTCGAGATGGACGATACCGTCGATTTCGGAAACGACAGCAGGATCGATAGAGTTACGAGCCTCAAACAGCTCTTGCACACGCGGCAGACCACCCGTGATATCACCGCCGCCAGAGACGTTACGCGGGATACGCACCAGCTGATCACCAGCGCTGATAGCCTCGCCCTCTTCAACGATGACGTGGGCATCAACAGGCAAGTCGTAAGAAACCAAGGTCTCGCCATTCTCATCAACGATATCGATGAGCGGGTTCTTGGCACCTCTTCTACCTTCGATGATGACGCGCTCGTTAAAGCCCGTTTCAGCGATGGTCTCGTTACGGTAGGTAACACCTTCAACAACGTTCTGGAAGCGCACCTTACCGTTGAATTCGGAGATGATAGTGGCATTGTAGGGATCCCATTCGCAGATCTTGTCGCCCTTCTTCACCTGATCGCCAGACTTGAAGAACAACTTGGCGCCATAAGGAATGTTGGTCGTCATCAAAACGACATCCGTATGGTTGTCATGCAACTTCATCTCAGCCGAACGACCAATCACGATTTGATAAGTGTCGTTGTCCTTGTTGACTTCAACCGAACGGAGTTCGTCAATCTCAAGGTAACCATCATACTTGGCTTCGGTGCTGTTGGCCACCAAACCCTTCGATGCCTTACCACCTTGGTGGAAGGTACGCAGAGTCAGCTGGGTACCAGGCTCACCGATGGACTGAGCGGCGATGACGCCCACAGCCTCACCTTTCTGCACCAGCTTGCTCGACGACAAGTTACGGCCGTAGCAGTTGGCACACACGCCGCGCTTCGACTCACAAGTCAGCACGGAACGGATCTCGACGCTCTCCAAAGGCGATTCGTCGATAGCCTCAGCAATGGCTTCGTTGATTTCCTCACCGCTGGCCACGATGAGTTCACCCGTCTGCGGATGGAACACGTCGTGCAAAGCCACACGGCCGAGGATACGGTCATATAACAAGGAGTGCTTACCAGGTTCTTTCTGTTCCTCACCACGCGAGATGGTCATACCACGGAGCGTACCGCAGTCCTTCTCGGTGATGATGACATCGTGCGCCACGTCGACCAGACGACGGGTCAGATAACCAGCGTCAGCGGTCTTCAGAGCGGTATCGGCCAAACCCTTACGGGCACCGTGGGTGGAGATAAAGTACTCCAACACAGACAGACCTTCCTGGAAGTTGGACAAAATCGGGTTCTCAATGATTTCGGAGCCGCCTGAACCAGCCTTCATAGGCTTGGCCATCAGACCTCTCATACCACAGAGCTGTGACACCTGAGCCTCAGAACCACGAGCACCGGAGTGCAGCATCATGTAAACCGGGTTGAAGCCTTGGTCGTCGCTCGACAACACCTTCATCACCTCTTGGGTCAACTTGGCGTTGACATCGGTCCAAAGGTCAACAATCTGGTTGTAACGCTCATTCGGACCCATGAAGCCCATCTTTTCGAACTCACGAATCTCAGCAGCCTTGGAGTTAGCATCAGAAATGAGGTTGCTCTTCATCTGAGGAACGAGGACGTTACCCAGGTTGAACGACAAGCCACCTTTATAGGCCTGATAGTAACCCATGTTCTTGATATCGTCAAGGAACTTAGTGGTGACGGCGGTACCTTCCAACCTCACCATCTCACCGACGATGGTACGGAGCGACTTCTTGGTCAACAGCTCATTGATATAGCCATAGTCCTCGGGGACAACCTGGTTGAAGATGACACGACCCACAGTGGTCTCGACCAATTTGGTGACGAGTTTGTCCTCCTCACGCACCTTGACGCGCACCTTGATAATGGCGTGCATGTCGGCACGACCTTCATTGTGGGCGATGATCACCTCTTCAGGCGAATAGAACGACATGCCTTCACCCTTAACAGGATGTTCAGGCGTGCTCTTACGAGGCTTGGTGATGTAGTACAAACCAAGAACCATATCCTGCGAAGGCAGCGTGATAGGAGCGCCATTCGAAGGGTTAAGGATGTTGTGCGAAGCCAGCATCAAGATCTGGGCTTCAAGCACAGCGGCGTTACCCAGTGGTACGTGGACAGCCATCTGGTCACCGTCGAAGTCAGCGTTGAATGCCGTACAAACCAACGGGTGCAGACGGATAGCTTTACCTTCGATGAGCTTAGGCTGGAAGGCCTGGATACCCAGACGGTGCAGCGTAGGAGCACGGTTCAGCAGAATCGGGTGACCCTTCAGGATGTTTTCGAGGATGTCCCAAACGACGGGATCCTTGCGGTCGACAATCTTCTTGGCCGATTTCACGGTCTTGACGATGCCGCGCTCGATGAGCTTACGAATCACAAACGGCTTGAACAGCTCAGCGGCCATATCCTTAGGCAGACCGCATTCGTTCATGTTCAAATCGGGACCCACGACGATAACGGAACGACCAGAGTAGTCGACACGTTTACCAAGCAGGTTCTGACGGAAACGACCTTGCTTACCTTTCAGGCTGTCGCTCAATGACTTCAGCGGACGGTTCGAGTCGGTCTTCACAGCGCTCGACTTGCGGGAGTTGTCGAACAGGGAGTCGACAGCCTCCTGCAGCATACGCTTTTCATTACGCATGATGACGTCAGGAGCATTAATCTCGATCAAACGCTTCAGACGGTTGTTGCGGATGATGACACGACGGTAGAGATCGTTCAAGTCGGAAGTAGCGAAACGGCCGCCATCCAACGGGACGAGGGGACGCAGCTCAGGCGGAATCACCGGAACCACTTTCACGATCATCCATTCAGGACGGTTTTCGATGTGCGTGTTAGCCTCGCGGAAGGCCTCAAACACCTGCAAGCGTTTCAGCAGTTCTTGCTTACGCTGCTGGGCTTTCACCTCGTTGGCTTCGGCACGCAGACGGTTGGCTTCCTCATCGATATTCAGACGGGAAAGGAGGTCATAAAGAGCCTCAGCACCCATCTTGGCGATGAACTTATTCGGGTCATCCTCGGGCAAGTATTGGTTCTCGACCGGGATCGACTCCATCAGTTCGAGGTATTCTTCTTCCGTCAGGAACTCGTTCTTCGTCACCTTACGGCCTTCAGTGTCGTTGGGAATATCATGGCCTTCCAAGACACCACCTTGAATCACGACATAGCGTTCGTAATAAATGATGGAATCCAATTTCTTGGTAGGAATGCCAAGCAGGGCACCAATCTTATTGGGCAAGGAACGGAAATACCAGATATGGGCGACCGGCACCACCAAAGAGATGTGGCCCATGCGCTCACGTCTGACCTTCTTCTCAGTCACCTCTACACCGCAGTGGTCGCAAATGATGTTCTTATAACGGATGCGCTTGTACTTACCGCAGTGGCATTCCCAGTCCTTCACAGGACCGAAGATACGCTCGCAGAACAAGCCGTCGCGCTCGGGTTTATAAGTACGGTAGTTGATGGTTTCGGGTTTCAAAACCTCTCCGTGAGAACGGGCAAGAATCGATTCCGGCGAAGCCAAACTCACCGTTATGCTAGCGAAGTTGCTATTGACTATATTGTTAGTTGCCATATTTCTGTTTGTTTTATCCTAGCATTATTAAACTCAATTCAAGACTTTGCCTTCCTTGTCCTTGAAGGTGATCTCCAAGCCCAATCCACGCAGTTCGTGGATCAATACGTTGAAGGACTCAGGAATACCAGGGATAGGCATATTGTCACCCTTAACGATGGCTTCATAAGCCTTGGCGCGACCGTTCACATCGTCAGACTTCACGGTCAGGATTTCCTGAAGCACATTGCTGGCTCCGAAAGCTTCCAGTGCCCAGACCTCCATTTCACCGAAACGCTGACCACCGAACTGAGCCTTACCGCCCAGAGGCTGTTGCGTAATCAGTGAGTATGGTCCGATGGAACGGGCATGCATCTTGTCGTCAACCATGTGATGCAGCTTCAGCATGTAGATGTAACCCACAGTGGCAGGTTGGTCGAAAGGCTCACCTGTCTCACCGTCGTAGAGTTGCATGCGACCGTTGTCAGGCAGACCAGCCTTACGCATATACTGGTTGATCTCTTCCAGAGTGGCACCGTCGAAGATAGGCGTAGCGAACTTCAAGCCGAGTTCGTGACCAGCCCAACCCAAAACGGTCTCATAGATCTGACCCAGGTTCATACGCGAAGGCACGCCCAACGGGTTCAGCACGATGTCGACCGGAGTACCGTCGGCGAGGAATGGCATATCCTCGGCACGAACGATCTTCGAAACGATACCCTTGTTACCGTGACGACCGGCCATCTTATCACCAATCATCAGCTTGCGCTTCTTGGCAACATAGACCTTGGCCATCTGAACGATACCGTTCGGCAATTCGTCACCAACACTGGCGACATACTTCTCACGGTTGAACTTACCTTCGATCTCCTTATACTTCACCGTATAGTTGTCGATGATAGCACCCACCATCTTGTTGATCTTGTCGTCCAACGTCCACTTGTTGGGGTTGACCGACAGATAATCAATCTCATAAAGTGCTTTGGCCGTAAACTTTGCTTTCTTGGCAATCAGGGTCTCCTTGAAATTATTCTGGACACCCGTCGAGGTATGGCCACTCAGCAAAGTCATCAGTTTCTCAACCAACACATCCTTCAAGGCAGCCAACTCCTTGTTGCAGGCGGCATCGATGCGAGCGATGTCCTCCTTGTCCTTGGCACGGGCCTTGCGGTCCTTTTGCAGACGCGAGAAGAGGCGCTTTCCGATGACCACGCCTTTCATCGAAGGACCAGCCTTCAGTGAGGCGTTCTTCACATCACCGGCCTTGTCGCCAAAGATAGCGCGGAGCAGCTTCTCTTCAGGAGTGGGATCCGATTCGCCCTTAGGCGTGATCTTACCGACCAAGATGTCACCTTCCTTGACTTCGGCACCCACACGGATGATACCATGTTCGTCCAAGTCCTTGGTGGCTTCGGTGCTCACGTTCGGGATGTCGTTGGTCAGCTCTTCCAAACCACGCTTGGTGTCGCGCACCTCAAGGGTGAACTCCTCGATGTGGATGGAGGTGAACAGATCTTCCTTCACGATGCGTTCCGAAATCACGATGGCATCCTCATAGTTGTAACCCTTCCAAGGCATGAAAGCCACTTTCAGGTTACGACCCAGAGCCAAATCGCCGTTTTGGGTGGCATAGCCTTCCGTCAGGATCTGACCGAAGGTGACATGGTCGCCACGACGCACGATAGGCTTGATATTGATGCTGGTGTTCTGGTTGGTACGGGCATACTTCGTGAGATAATAGGTCTTCACATCGTCGTCGAAGCTGACCAGACGTTGTTCGTCCGTGCGGTCATATCTGATCGTGATCTTCTTAGAGTCAACGAAAATGACCTCGCCTTCGCCTTCGGCAGTGATAAGAACGCGTGAATCCTTGGCAACAGAGCGTTCAATACCGGTGCCCACGATAGGACTTTCGGGATTCATCAACGGGACAGCCTGACGCATCATGTTCGAACCCATCAAAGCACGGTTAGCGTCGTCGTGCTCCAGGAACGGGATCAAAGATGCGGCGATAGAAGCGATCTGGTTGGGACCGACATCCATCAAATTGATTTCTTCAGGCGAAACGATAGGATAATCGGCGATATAACGCGCCTTGATTTCCTTATCGGTAAATCTTCCATCCTTGTCGACAGGTGTGGTGGCCTGGGCAATGATCTTATCCTCTTCAAGCTCGGCGGTAAGATAAACAGGCTCCTTCTTGAAGTCGACAACGCCATCTTTCACCTCGCGGTAAGGCGTCTCGATGAAGCCCAAGTTGTTGATCTTAGCAAACACGCAGAGCGAGGAGATCAGACCGATGTTAGGACCTTCAGGGGTCTCAATCGTACACAGACGGCCGTAGTGCGTGTAGTGAACGTCACGCACCTCGAAACCGGCACGGTCGCGCGACAGACCGCCAGGACCCAAAGCGGAGATACGACGCTTATGCGTGATTTCCGACAGCGGGTTGGTCTGGTCCATGAACTGCGACAGCTGGTTGGTGCCAAAGAACGAGTTGATGACCGACGACAGTGTCTTGGCGTTGATCAGGTCAATAGGCGTAAACACTTCGTTGTCGCGCACGTTCATGCGTTCACGGATGGTACGGGCCATACGGGCAAGGCCGACGCCGAACTGGGCTTGCAGCTGCTCACCCACGGTACGGATACGACGGTTGCTCAAGTGGTCGATATCATCGATCTCGGCCTTGCTGCTCAGCAGTTCGACCAAATACTTGATGATGGCGATGATGTCTTCCTTGGTCAGGACTTTGACATCCTCGGGGATGGAAAGGTTGAGTTTGCGGTTGATACGATAACGACCAACCAAACCCAAATCATATCTCTTGTCGGAGAAGAAGAGCTTGTCGATGATGCCACGGGCCGTTTCCTCATCGGGCGGCTCGGCGTTACGCAACTGGCGATAGATATATTCGACAGCCTCTTTCTCGGAGTTACAAGTATCTTTTTCCAAGGTCTTGAAAATGACGGAATAGTCAGAGACTCTGTCATTCTCATCGCGCTCGGCTTCACGGTGCAGCAGGATGGTCTTCACGCCGCTGTCGAGGATGGGCTGGATGTGTTCGTCTTCAAGAACCACGTCACGGTCGATGATAACCACGTTACGTTCGATGGAGACGCACTCGCCGGTATCCTCATTCACGAAGTCTTCGGTATAAGTGTGAAGCACACGGGCTGCGAGTTTACGGCCCAACACACGTTTCAATCCAGCCTTCGAAACCTTCACTTCCTCAGCGAGGTTGAAGATGTCGAGGATGTCCTTATCGCTTTCGTAGCCGATGGCACGCAACAAGGTGGTGATGGGCAATTTCTTTTTACGGTCGATGTAGGCATACATGACGTTGTTGATGTCGGTCGAGAACTCCATCCAAGAACCCTTGAACGGGATGATACGGGCCGAATACAACATAGTTCCGTTGGCATGCTGGCTCTGACCGAAGAACACACCGGGTGAGCGGTGCAACTGAGAGACCACGACACGCTCGGCACCGTTGATCACGAAGGTGCCGCGAGGCGTCATATAGGGAATCATGCCCAGATACACATCTTGCACGACGGTCTCAAAGTCTTCATGTTCCTCATCGTTGCAGGAAAGTCTGAGCTTTGCCTTCAGAGGAACGCTATAGGTAAGGCCACGTTCGATGCACTCCTCAATGCTATAGCGGGGAGCGTCGATGTAGTAGTCAAGAAATTCGAGTGTAAAATTGCCTCGGGCGTCGGTGATGGGGAAATTCTCGGCAAAGACCTTGTAGAGGCCTTCGTTTTTCCTGTTGTCGGGATTGGTCTCCAATTGGAAGAAATCCTGGAACGACTGAAGCTGAATATCCAGAAAATCAGGATATTCGAAAGACTTCTTGATAGACGCGAAGCTAATTCTTTCAGTTGATTTTGTTGCCAAGGTATTATTGTTTTTAAGTGATGTAATGAGAAAGACGAACAAACTAAAAGAGGAATTTTCGCATAAAGCGAAAAATCGGCACAAACCTCAGCCCCTATCGGGACTGAGGTTGAATGCCGTTATTACGGGATATGAATCCTTATTTCACTTCCACTTCTGCACCGGCCTCTTCGAGTTGAGCCTTCAGTGCATTAGCTTCGTCTTTGCTCACGCCTTCCTTCAGGGCCTTAGGAGCTGCGTCAACGAGTTCCTTGGCTTCCTTCAGACCGAGGCTGGTGAGTTCCTTCACCAACTTCACGACTGCCAGCTTCTGAGCACCAGCGCTCTTCAGGATGACATCGAAAGAAGTCTTTTCTTCAGCAGCGGCAGCGGCGCCACCAGCAGCAGGAGCAGCAACAGCAACAGCGGCGGCTGCAGGTTCGATACCGTATTCTTCTTTCAGGATGTTAGCGAGTTCGTTCACTTCCTTCACGGTAAGATTCACTAATTGTTCAGCAAAAGCTTTAAGATCTGCCATTTTACTAATTATTTTAAATTGTTAATACTTGCTTTTAATGATTTTGAATGATTCTCATTCGGTTTATTATTCTGGTCTATCAGACAAGGTTTCGAGAATACCGCTCAGCTTGTTGCCACCGGACTGCAGGCCGCTGATGATGTTCTTCATCGGCGATTGCAGCAGAGCGATAACATCGGCGATGAGGTCGTTCTTCGACTTCACGTTGCACAGGGCATCGATCATATCGTCGCCAATGTAGCAGCACTCTTCGATGTAGGCGCCCTTCAGGATGGGGCGGTCGCTGGTCTTACGGAAACTCTTGATCAGCTTGGCGGGAGCGTTGCCGGTCTCGCAAAGCATCAGCGCAGTTGATCCTTTCAGAACGTCGTACAGGCCTTCATAGTCCTTCTCCATCTGCTGCATAGCCTTATGGAGCAAAGCGTTCTTCACAACGATCATTTTCACACCACTATTGAAGCACTGTCTTCTCAGCTGGCTCGTCTTCTCGGCGTTGAGGTCGGAGACGTCGGTCAGGTAGAAGTTGGGGCAGGCTTTCAATTCACTCAGGATGGAGTCGATGAGGACTTGTTTATCTTCTTTTCTCATTTCAACAAATTCCTTTCAATTTAGTT
>JAEEGJ010002833.1_pt1 | contig 76754 bp, 67 predicted proteins | sample 8958761 | NCBI WGS metagenome assembly JAEEGJ01 (sample SAMN16246546, study PRJNA631951) | gut metagenome | biome: gut microbiome; feature: rumen; material: RS-attached | host: Bos | place: Iran: Karaj | collected 2018-10 | reverse complement strand
AGAAGATGAAGGACACGATAGCTGCCATTGCTACAGGTCTTTCCCGGGCAGGCATCAGCATCCTGAGAATCAGCGGTCCCGAGGCGGCAGAAGTTGCAAGCCGTCTGTTTCGCGTGGGCAAAAAGGCCGATTTAAGACCGGTTGATGTCGGAAGCTTTGAAAGCCATACCGTGCATTACGGCTTCATCGTCGACGGCACGGAGGTGCTTGATGAGGTAATGCTTCTGTACCTGAAGGGTCCCCGCACATTTACCACGGAAGAAACCGTGGAAATCGACTGCCACGGCGGAATCCTCGTGACGAAGAAAATCCTTTCCGCGGTGCTTGCAAACGGTGCAAGGCTGGCGGAGCCGGGCGAGTTCACGAGGCGTGCGTTTGAGAACGGACGAATCGATCTGTCACAGGCGGAAGCCGTGATGGACGTCATTGCGGCAGGCAACGATCTTGCCCTGAAGAATTCCGTAAGGCAGCTTCGCGGAAGCCTCAGAACCCGCATTTTATCGATCCGGGATGAGATTCTTTCCGATGTTGCGACGATTGAGGCGGCACTTGACCAGCCCGAATATTACTTGCTTGAGGGCTTTTCGGAGAAGCTTCTGAAGACCGTTACGGCGCAGCAGGATGCGATTTCCGCGCTGATCCGTTCCTTTGATGACGGCAGGATGCTCAGCGAAGGCATTCGCACGGTCATTCTCGGAAAGCCGAATGTTGGCAAGAGTTCTTTGATGAACCTTCTTCTCGGTGAGGAGCGTGCCATCGTGACCGATATTGCCGGAACGACAAGAGACATCCTTTCCGAAGAAATGAGACTGAACGGAATTCCGCTTATTCTGATTGATACGGCCGGCATTCGCGAGACTGCTGACCCGGTTGAGCAGATCGGTGTCAACCGTGCGAAGGGACAGGCCGAGGAAGCGGATTTGATACTATATGTTGCGGATGCTTCGGAGCCGCTTACCGACGAGGACGACATGATTCTTGCGTCCGCTTCGAAGGGGAAGATCATTCCGATTCGCAACAAGACCGACCTTGCGGTCAGGACCGACGAAAAGACATTTCGTGAGTTTCTTTCGCGTCACAATATTACGGAGGAAGCGGTTTCATTTTCCGCTAAGGAAGGAAGCGGGCTTAAGGAGCTCGGAGACCGGATTTCCGAAATGTTCTTTCAGGGGTGCCTGGAGGCGGACGATGAGGTTGTGATTACTTCGGAGCGTCAGAAGGAATGCCTGAAGGAAGCTTATGAAAGCCTTTCGCGTGTTCGGGAGTCGCTGGCTTCCGGCATGCCCGAGGATTTTCTTTCGATTGATTTGATGGGTGCTTACGGCGCCCTTTCGCGGATCCTCGGCGAAGATGCGGACGAGGATTTGATTAACAGGATTTTCTCGCAGTTTTGTTTAGGAAAGTAAAGGTAGGAAGATGACTGAAATTCCCGAGTTTACATGTGATGCCTATGATGTGGCGGTAATCGGAGCGGGTCATGCCGGCTGTGAAGCAGCGCTAGCAGCGGCACGCCTCGGCTGTGAGACGATCTGTTTCACGGTCAGCACCGATACGATTGCCATGATGCCCTGCAACCCGAATATCGGGGGAACCAGCAAGGGGCATCTGGTCCGCGAAGTCGACGCGCTCGGCGGTGAGATGGGACGCAATATCGACCGTTCCTTCATCCAGAGCAAGATGCTGAACGGCTCCAAAGGACCTGCCGTGCATTCGCTTCGTGCGCAGGCCGACAAGCAGCGCTACACGAATTCCATGCGTCACATCATGGAAAATACGACGCATCTTACGATGAAGCAGGCAGAAGTGTCCGAGCTTTGCTATGAAACCGGCAGAGACGGCATGAAAAAGGTTACCGGCGTGAAAACCGTATCGGGTGCTTTTTATCCCGCGAAGGCCGTCATTCTCGCCAGCGGCGTATACCTGAACGCGCGTTGCATCTTCGGCGAAGTCAGCACCTATACGGGACCGAACGGGACGCCGAGAGCCACGCATCTGACCGACTCACTTATTGCCGCAGGAATCGAAATGTACCGGTTTAAGACCGGAACGCCTGCCAGAATTGATAAGAGAAGCATTGACTTTTCCGTGATGGAAGAGCAGTACGGCGACGAGAAAATCGTGCCATTTTCCTTCACGAATAGAAGAGAGGACATCGAGCGTGAGCAGGTGCCCTGCTATCTGACTTACACGAACGAAGAGACGCACAAAATCATCCGCGCGAATCTTGACCGGTCGCCGCTTTTCTCGGGCGCCATTGAGGGAACCGGGCCTCGTTACTGCCCGTCGATCGAGGATAAGGTCGTCAAGTTCCCCGACAAGGACAGACATCAGATTTTCCTCGAGCCGGAAGGAGAGTATACGAACGAAATCTACCTTTCCGGAATGTCGTCAAGCCTCCCCGAGGAGGTGCAGATTGCGATGTACCGCTCCGTCAAAGGGCTGGAACATGCGAAAATCGTGCGGAATGCTTACGCAATCGAATATGACTGCATCAATGCGACGCAGCTTTATCCGACGCTTGAATGCCGCAAGATCAAAGGCTTCTTCAGCGCCGGGCAGAGTAACGGAAGCAGCGGTTACGAGGAAGCCGCTGCACAGGGAATCATCGCAGGCATTAACGCCGCGAGATCCGTGCAGGGCAAAGAGGGAATCGTCATCGACCGTTCGCAGGGTTATATCGGCGTGCTGATTGACGATCTTGTGACAAAGGAGACGCACGAGCCTTACCGCATGATGACAAGCCGCGCGGAGTACCGGCTTCTTCTTCGGCAGGATAACGCGGACCTTCGGCTTACGGAAATCGGCCATGAGGTCGGATTGATTTCAGAGGAGCGGTATGCGAAGTTCCTTATGAAGAAGGAAGCGATTGAGGCAGAACTGAAGCGCCTTTCGGAGGTTTCGCTCGGGGCATCCGCTGCGGTTTGCGAGACACTTAGAAGCCTCGGAACGGCTGAAATTCATACGGCGACAAGCCTTCTTGAGTTACTCAGAAGACCGGAGCTTTCCTATGAAAGCCTTGCGGTTCTCGATCCGGACAGAAAGCCGCTTCCGGACGATGTGATTGAGCAGGTTGTCATCAACATACGTTACGAAGGTTATATTGAGAGACAGAAACAACAGGTTGAGCATTTCAGGAAGTTAGAGAACAGAAGGATTCCGGAGGACTTTGATTATGACGAGGTTCCTTCCCTTCGGATTGAGGCACGGCAGAAATTAAAGCAGTTCCGGCCGGTCAGCCTCGGACAGGCATCGCGAATCAGCGGCGTAAGTCCTGCCGACATTCAGGTACTTCTTGTCATGCTGCAGAGAACTCTTCGGAGGGACCATGAAGACTGATGCACGTTTACTTGCAGGGCTTAGCGAGCTCGGCATTCCGTACACGGAACAGATGCTTGAACAACTGCAGACCTATTATGAGATGATGGTCGAGAAGAATAAGGTGATGAACCTGACGGCCGTGACCGAAAAGGACGAGGTCATTACCAAGCATTTTCTGGACAGTCTTTGCTTTGCAAAAGTTTATCTGCCGAAGAGAAAAGAGGGCTTTTCGCCTCGAATTATCGACATCGGAACGGGTGCCGGCTTCCCGGGGATTCCGCTTAAGATATTCTTCCCGGAAATACAGATTGTTTTACTGGATTCCCTGCAGAAAAGAATCAACTTTCTACAAGATGTTGTGTCTAAACTCGATTTAGAAGGCATATCTTGTATTCACGGCCGTGCGGAAGAGCTTTCCGGCAAGGCGGAATACCGGGAAAAGTTCGATTATGCCGTGAGTCGCGCGGTTGCAAGACTTGCTTCGCTGTCGGAGCTTTGTGTACCATTTGTCAAAGAGGGCGGGCAGTTCCTGGCGTATAAGTCCGAAGGGGCGGCCGAGGAGATTGATGAGGCAGGAGAGGCACTTTCGACGCTTGGCTGTAGGAAGGTTGATATTCTCACCTATTCGATTCCGCAGAGCGATCTTCCGCGGAAGATGGTTGTTGCAACCAAGAACCATGCCACTCCGGCCAAATATCCGCGGGGCGGCGGCAAACCGATGAAGCAACCGATTGGCGTGAAGAAGTGAAGTACAGATGTTTCACGTGAAACGGAGTGATAAGCGAATGCCCATGTTACCTGCGCGAAGCGCAGGTAAGCAGATAAAAACAGGCGGCAGAAGGAATGCATATTCCAATCTGCCGCCTGTTTTTATCTGCGAAGCAAAAGCTTTTGCGAAACATGGGCTGAGCGAACGGACAGCCGAAAAAGCCTTCCGTCTCTTGACGGGAGGCTTTTTCGGCTTTTATCGGGGATTCTTACACTTGAATTTTCACAATTCTTCTATGGAATTTTACTATAAAGTGTGTTATACTTTCGAATGCACCCGCTTCGGCGGGATTCGGAAGATTCGGCGGGGATCTTCAAATAAAGAGGTAATTATGGCTAAGATTATTGCGATTTCCAACCAAAAGGGCGGCGTGGGCAAGACGACTACCGCCGTGAATCTGGCGGCCTGCCTGGCGGATTTCAGCATGCGCGTGCTTCTTGTGGACATCGATCCGCAGGGCAATGCGACAAGCGGACTCGGCGTGGAGAAGCGCGGCAGAGAAACGGACATCTACAGACTCCTGATTGGAGAGTGCGGCGTAAAGGATGCCATCACGAAGACGGCGTGCGAGGGATTGGATTTAATTCCTTCAACGGTTGATTTGGCCGGCGCGGAAGCCGAGCTTCTGACGGCGGAAGACCGGGAGTACATCCTTCGGGAAGAACTCAAAAAGGTCAGCGACGATTATGATTACATCATCATTGACTGTCCGCCTTCCCTGAACGTACTGGTTTTGAACGGTCTGTGCGCTGCCGATACGATGATTTGTCCTCTGCAATGCGAGTTTTACGCGCTCGAAGGACTGTCCCAGCTGCTTGAAACCGTGCGGATGGTGCAGGACAGACTTAATCCCGACCTTACCTTCGGCGGAATCGTATTTACCATGTTTGACGGCCGTACGCGTCTTTCGGCGCAGGTCATCCAGAATGTTCGGGAAAATCTGAACCGTCACATTTATAAAACCGTCATCCCGCGCTCGGTGCGTCTTTCCGAGGCGCCCAGCTACGGCGAGCCGATTACACGCTACGACAACCGCTCGGCCGGAGCCGAAGCATACCGCGGATTGGCAAGAGAGATTCTTGTGAACGACGGCAAACCCGTTAAGCTTCGCAAGCGCAAGCTGTTTCGAAGATCTTAGGACGGAGGGATATTATGGCAGCTAAGAAAGGCTTGGGAAAGGGCTTGGACGCCCTGATTTCGGACCGCATGGACCGTGAGGTTCACGAGGCCGTACAGAAGAAAGACGATAAGGTTTCACGTGAAACATTGCTCCCGATTGCGAAAATCGAGCCGAACCGCAATCAGCCGCGTCGCCATTTTGACGAGGATGCGCTGAACGAACTGGCCGATTCCATCCGGATTCACGGCATTGTGCAGCCCTTAATCGTTCATGAAAAAGGAGACTTCTACGAGATCATTGCCGGTGAGCGCAGATACCGTGCCGCCAGGATTGCAGGCCTTAAGGAGGTTCCGGTTCTCGTTAAGAATTATGAGGCGCAGGAGTTATACGAGATTGCGCTGATTGAGAACGTGCAGCGTGAAAACCTGAATGCCATTGAAGAGGCGGTAGCATACCGCAAGCTGATTCATGATTACAAACTGACGCAGGAAGAGGTTGCAAAGAGGGTCGGAAAGAACCGCGTTTCGGTAACCAATTCGCTTCGTCTTCTGAAACTTGACGACCGTGTGCAGGAGATGCTCATCGACGGCGAGATCTTTGCCGGACAGGCAAGAGCGCTTCTTTCCATTGAGGACACGGAGCTGCAGGCAAAAGCCGCCGAGACGGTTGTGAAGCAGGGTATGAGCACCCGCGAAACGGAGGCTTATGTCAAGAAACTGCTTGCTCCTCCCAAGGAGGAGAAGCCGAAGAACGCTTCGGAGGAGGCAGTTTACAAGCGCTACGAGGAGAACCTTAAGCGCTGCCTCGGAACGAAGGTCTCCATTAAGAGAAAAGACCGCAACACCGGGCGGATTGAGATTGAGTATTATTCCGCCGATGAGTTCGAACGCCTGATGGACATGCTCGGCGTGCCGGGAATGTAAGGCAAGGAGGGAGAAAGCTATGTTTGATGAATTGGGAATCAATTCCGAAATCATGATTGTCGTCATACTTGTGCTGCTTCTCGGCCTGATCTTCTTCAACATGGTTATGGTCATGAAATACAATCAGCTGAAGGAGCGCTATCGCGACTTCATGCGGGGCAGCAACGGCAAGAGCCTTGAGGAGAGAATCCTCTCACGCTTTAAGCAGATTGATACACTGAATGACCGAATCGATGATACCATCGACCGCGTCAAGATTTTGGAAGATGCCAGAGACACTTCCTTTAAGAAGATTGCCATACACCGTTATGACGCCTTTGCCGAGATGGGCGGAAAGCTGAGCTACAGCCTCTGCCTGTTAAATGATGACAACGACGGTTTCATCATGACGAGCATGCACAACCGTGAGGGCTGCTACACGTACGTTAAGGAAGTCATCAAGGGGAACACCTTCGTCATTCTTTCCGACGAAGAGCGTCAGGTTCTTGAAGAGGCCAGAGAGTCCATCGAAACGATTCAGTCGATGTAACACGGGATCCTGAAGCCGGACCGAAGCGGCACACCGGAACAGTCCGATGATGGTTCCTAAAGCCGTGAATCCGGCCGCTTCAAAAGGGTGCTCTCAGAGCCGATTTTCGAGCAAAAACGAGTATTCGAACAGCCCTTTTCGGTTCTGAAAGAAGGTTTTTCATAAAATAACGCATTATATATAGAGGATAGAACGAAACACATATGCACAGTTACTTAAAAAGCATAGGATTCAGCGAGATTGAAACGAAAGACAAGGAAGAGCGTTTGCTCAATAACGTAATCCGTTATGCGAACACAACTTCTATGATTTGTGTTGACAAGCACAGTGACGAACAATATGTAGAGTATTGCAGCGATGTCGGACCCGGTTTCGGCATCACGGTCAGAGGCCGGATGGATGAGGACGACCATTTCCATGTCGATCACTATTTTCCGTATTACCGGTCCAACATTGTCACGAGCGAAGAAGAGTCCTTCATCAGCAAAAAAAGCGAAAATGATTCCTACGGTGTCATCTGCGAAGATTACCGGGTCGGCGTGTCGCTGATCTTCAATCTGCAAAATGCCGTGGACTATCTTAGGGTCAGCAGCCGCGGCGAGGACGTTTTCATTCATCCCGTGAAGCTGTCGGCGCTCGCCCTCGAAGGAACCATTCTGTTCCCGACCCTGAAGACCGAAGTGGAAGTCCGCTCGGCCGGCGAGGAGATTTTACAGTATGCCAAAATGATGGCCGATGCCAAGAAGGGCGATCTGGACGCTATTGATTCGCTTACCCACAAGGAGATCGACGCATTTTCCATGGTCAATGAGCGACTGAAGGAAGAGGACATCTTCTCGATCGTCGACACGTCCTTCGCGCCGTACGGACTCGAGAGCGAAGTATACCGGATTCTGGGAAATATCATCCGCGTCCGTGAATGCACCAACGTTTTCACAAGAGAGCGCGTCTACCAGATGGATATCAGCTGCAATCATATTGTGTTCGGCCTTTGCGTGAACGCAGCCAACGTTGTCGGCGTTCCGGAGGCCGGCCGTCGGTTCCGCGGAATCGTATGGCTGCAGGGCCGGATCGAATTCGACAAAGAGCCTGCCCGCACAGGTTTTTCGGATTGACAGATTCGGACAAATGGGATAGGATAAGGAAGGCTTTCGGATGTCCGGAAGTCTGAATTATAAAGTGTCTGCGTAGCTCAGCTGGATAGAGCGACCGCCTCCTAAGCGGTAGGTCGGGTGTTCGAATCACCTCGCGGACGGTAAAGACTCGGCAGAGAGGATGTATGTATGAATATTGTATGCCTTGATATGGAAGGTGTTCTGGTACCGGAAATCTGGATCGCATTTGCCAAAGCAAGCGGCATTCCGGTGCTTAAGAGAACCACAAGAGACGAGCCGGATTACGACAAGCTTATGAAATGGAGACTCGGGATTTTAAAAGAGCACGGGCTTGGCCTTAAGGAGATTCAGGAGGTCATTTCGACGATTGATCCGCTCCCGGGCGCGAAGGAATTCTTAGACGAGCTTCGCGATCTGACGCAGGTTGTGATCCTGAGCGACACATTTGACCAGTTTGCACATCCGCTGATGAAAAAGCTTGGTTTGCCGTCGCTTTTCTGCAACACGCTTGAGGTCGGAGAGGACGGAATGATAACGGGCTATCAGATGCGGTGCAAGCAGTCCAAGCTTACGACCGTGAAGGCGCTTCAGTCCATCGGATTTGACACGATTGCGGCCGGTGACAGCTACAACGATATTGACATGATTCGCGCTTCCAAAGCGGGATTCCTGTTCAAGAGCACCGACAAAATCATTGCCGACAACCCGGATTTGCAAGCGTTCAATGAGTTTGACGAGCTGCTTGCAGCAATCAAAAAAGCATTATAGAATTAGAAACGCGCAGGTTTTGCCTGCGCGTTTTTTGTTTTTGGGGGATACTTGCTTTTGGGGGATTGAAAAAATATTGGCATTTTTCTTCGGAAAATGCTACTAATTAACAGAATGGTATTCCTGAATGTTTCTAATCGGGAAACACGGAGGAAAGTAGGTGAGTCAATGGATAACGGTGCAAGTAGCTACCACCGTTTTCTGACAGGCGATTGGGACGGTCTGACGGAAATTGTCGAGGAGTATTATAAGGGATTGGTTCTATATCTGAACACTTTCGTAAACAATCTTCAGGACGCTGAAGATATGGCGGAAGAAACCCTTTTCGTACTTTCGACACAGAAACCGGATTTTACCGGGAAATCGTCCTTCAAAACATGGCTGTACGGAATCGGCCGAAACGTTACATGTGCGAGGCTTCGGAAGAACCACGGCACGGTGCCGTTGTCTCCGGAGGATATGTCCGTACTTGTGGCAGAGGAACAGGATGCGGCGAAGGAATTCTTCCGGGATGAAGAGAAAAGAGCCCTTCACCGGTGTCTGTCCCGATTACGGCAGGATTTCCGGCAGGTGTTATGGCTTCGATATTTTGAAGATATGAGTGCGGCTGAGATAGCGGCCGTTATGAACAAAACTGTATTCGGTGTGAACCAGCTGACCGCGCGGGCCAAGAAGGCCTTGCGAAAAGAGATGGAGAAAGAGGGATATCTTGAGAAAAACTGAGGAAGTTGTACGAAGAGTGAAGGAAAGAACGGAACAATATGAAGCCATGAAGGAAAGCAATACGTCACGTACAACCGGAACGACCCGAAAACGTGTACGAATCGTGCTGCTTGCAACAATCCTTGCGGTGCTTTCGCTCGGAGTGTTTTCGGCGACCGCGGGACGCGGTTATGTAGATCGTTTTCTTGAGTTATGCGGTATGAAAAATGACACGGAGGCCATCAAAGAAGCCTATATCCCGATTGGACAGTCTGCTATCTTCGGACGTTATACGGTTACCGTAGAAGACATAATTGGGGATGCTGACAATATGTGGGTGGAAATCAGCACGGATTATGCAGTTGATGCCCCGAACGGATGGCTTAATTCGGACAAAACGCCGATTCGGTTTTTTCTGAACATTAGTGGGGAAATCGTTTTTCCGGAGGATGTTCTTCCCGTAGCAACCCAGTGGGAGCGCAGGCCGTTTGTCTGGAACGGAAAACTGTGGTACATGTATGCGCTCATTGTTAACTGGGATAAAGAAGCGGATAACAGTATTGATTTAGGGCATATGCCGATTCGGCTTACTGTAACCGGACGTGACTGGGGTGACAACGGTCGGGAGTTTACCCATGTGTTTGCGTGGGAGAATGATTATACATCAAAACGAAATACCGTTTTTCTGAACCAGGATGTGGGCAACTGTAAAATCACGGAAATCTCGACAACTCTGACCGGAATGAAGATTTTTACAACCTCAGAGGAATTGATTTCCTTAACAGTGGAATATGTGAAACTGGATGACGGTACGCTCTTATATTATTATGATCCGCGTTATGACGCGGCAATCATGTGTGGAAGAGGTCCCTCTGTATCTTGGGGTCAGAAAAACATATTGATAACCAGTATCTTTAACTATAGTTTAATTACGGATTTTCGCCAGAAGGATTCCGATTTCAGTCAGGTTGTTCCGTATGACCGTATCACGGCCGTATCGGTCAACGGCGTGGAGATTCCGCTTCGGTAATCTTATGGGAGGATGAAAGCCATGAAAAGATATCGTAAGTTTGAAATGGTGATGATTGGAATCATCTGTATCTTTCTAACTGCATGCGGTAAGAAAAAGAAGGCGGAAGAGCAGATGAATACTGACGTGCTTTTTCCCTATGATGGTGCTACCTATTCGGAGAATTATGTTCTGTATACGAAAAGCGGTAAGGACGGTTGCCTTTGGTTTTTTGATGTGGCGACGAAGTCTGCCGGACCATATTGCTTTGACCCGTCTTGCGAACACAAGAGGGCAGTCTATGATGACATGAACGGCAACAAAATCGAGGAAGGGTGTTTGGCATATGAAATCGATCGGACGCCATTTCCGTGCGGAGAATACCTGTATTATTACCAGGAGTATCCTTTACGTCTGTACCGGACGAATCGGCAGGGAAACAACCGGGAACTGATTGCGGAGCCGGACGGCCCTTACGGAAACATATTTCGGGTCTATTATACGGATGAGGCTTTATATCTTGGGTATACGATTGAGTATGAATACACGCAGGTGGAAACCAACAGCGGAAAGAAAGAGTGGCGTGCCGGAAAACTTCGGGACAAGCGTGAAGCGGGCATTCTTCGGATTTCGTACGATGGAAAGACTGAGGTAATCTATCAATCGGATGAGTACTACACGATGCTGGTAGCTGAAATCCATTACTATGACGGCATGCTTCGTTTTCTCGTACAAGGAGAGGACCGGCCGCATGTGAATCTTGACATTATGGCCCCGGATTTCAATGAGCAGCTTGCGGAAGACCGGAAGCATCAGGTGACTGAGGCATACGAATATACGATTTCCACCAAGGAATTGAAGAAAACATTTCAATTTCATCCATATACCGTAAGCTATTTCTTTGATGAGATGTATGGTGTACTGGATGACTCGGGGCGCCTGATTCTTTACAATTATGACGGCGACAAGGTGGCGGAATCCGAGATTGCGCCGATGGATGTCGTAACTTCCGACCACGGCATTATCGGAGTGGATAAGACGACGCAGGAATACGTCATGTTGGATGAGAAAACCGGAAAAGTTTTGAAACGTACACCGCTAATCTGGGAGGATATGTATCTGTTTGCGGTTGTCGGGGACAGTTATTACGGATATGTTCAGAACTCGCGGGCATATATATCGGCGGAAGATTACTGGGCCGGGAACAAGGAAGGAATTGTAATCTTCCCGGGAGAGCCGAAGGTGAATATTACCTCTATGCCAACCGTTGAACCCGCAACCCCGTTTACGGTATCCTCGGAAGATCCGCTTTATGAGACTTCGAACGAGATTACCTGGGTATATTGGTTTGCTTTGGGAATTCCGAAACAAAACCGGCAGGAAATCAATCGGCTGTTATATGAGAAGGGCTATGATTGTCAGATTCGTTTCGTGCGAACTGAAGAAGAGGGCGCGGAATACGAAGGCTGGCTTCAGGAGTATGAGAAACAATACGGATCGCCGGATATCATCTCGACAGGCATTTGGAATGCAGAAGAAATCTATCGAGGAGATATGCTTCGTTTTGCGAAGGAACACATCCTTCCGTTTAATGAGCATATGGAAACCGATGCGTGGAAAGCGGTAAAGGAACTTTATACGGAAGAGGAATGGAATTCCGTCTCCGTGGACGGAATCGTATACGGAGTTCCGAGAGCGTTGATTGGTACGCAGGAATCCCATGGCCTGGATACTTGCATATATGCTACGGTAAATGAAAACTATGCCGGCTATTTCGATTCCTTTGACGGAACATATGCATCGCTTAAAGAAATCTATCGTGAGATCGGCAATGATAAGCTGAAGATTGTAATTGACGGAATCGCATCGGAGGACGTCCTGTACGGATTACTCGGGTATGAAACGGTTCAAAGTTTTGCTTATCAGAAGGATACCCATAGAGTGGTGGATCTTTCGAAAACGAATGAACTTCGGAATCTGGTATCGGATATGTATCAGGATTTAAAATCCGGAGTATTGGTGAATCATGATCGTGAAGAAGCACCGAGTGATAAGAATCTGATACTTGCTTACATTCACTCGAAGAAAATGAGGCCGGAAGAAGGGTTTCGGGATTATCTGATAGCGCAGCCGCATTATGGATCGTCGGGTGTCGGAATGTACGGGGTTTCTGTGGATTCGAAGCAGAAGGATCTGGCATTTGAAATCATGGCAGTGTGTTATTCAGACCCGGAAATCCGCTGTCTGATGACCGGAATTGATGACCGCGAACTGCTTGATCAAAGAGTGGAACTGTTATCCGAAAACCCCAAAGATGAGCTTTCGGGTTTCCGAGTTTTCTTTACAGAGGAACAAGCGAGAGTAATCAGAAACAGCGTTGACAATTCCGCGTTGCTGCGGCTTATGAATGACATGTATTATGTAGTCGATTATGACTCAGACGGAGGCATTATTAGGGAATTAAACCCGGATTTTAACATAGACGCTTCCTGGAGCGAATATGTTTCGAAGTTTAACGGCTTGGATGACATCTATGCAACCGTAAACCGGCAACTCAAAGAATGGTTTGACAGATGAGTATGGATTACCGGGGATAGGAGACTGACATGGAACTTAGAGCAGACCAACTGAGCAAGGAATACCGGAAGGGTAAGAGGGCGCTTGATGCGTTCTCTTACACCTTTCATGAAGGCATTTACGGGCTTCTCGGACCGAACGGCGCCGGGAAGTCTACCCTGATGGGAATCATCACAACCGGCTTTCCTGCAACGTCCGGAAGGCTTCTTTATGACGGTACGGAAATCGGAAAGATGGGCAAAGAGTACCGCAAACATATCGGCTACATGCCGCAGCAGCAGAAACTCTATGAGGATTTTCCGCTGGTGCGGTTTTTGTACTACATCGCTTCGTTAAAAGGCGTGAAGCGGGCGGAAGCGGCGGAAAGTATCGATGCAATCATACGGGACGTGAACCTGTGGGAAGTACGCGGTGATGCCATCGGAACATACTCCGGTGGCATGCGGCAGCGGGTGCTCCTCGCGCAGGCTCTTGTCGGAAACCCGGACATCCTTATTCTTGATGAGCCGACGGTCGGACTCGACCCGAAGGAACGTGTCAACTTCCGCGAATTGGTGTCCCGCGTCGCAAAGGCGAAGACGGTCATCATCGCCACGCATATCGTCAGCGACCTGGAGAAGCTTGCTTCCGAAATCATCTTCTTAAATCACGGAAAGATTGTGAAGAGCGGCACCCTTCAGGAACTGTATGACAGCTATGAAGGAGAGGGAGAGCCCTCAGTGGAGAAGATATACATGGGGCTCGGAATGGAGAGCAGATAATGATCCGTCACGAATGGTTTAAAATCCGTCACAACCGAAGACTGTTGCTGTTCTTTCTGCTCCTTCTTTCACTGAACGGGGTTTATTTCTGGTACCGCGCGGAACAGGCCGACATCCCCGCGCATGCCTATAAAAACCTGACCGCGGAACTTAAGGGAAAGAGCCCCGAAGAAGGTCTTGATTATGTCAGCGGCAAATGGCACACCGTCCGTACGGCTCTCTTCGGAGACGACTCCGAAGAGGCGGAATACTACGGGCCGGACCTTTCCGTGAAACCGGAGTACTGCGACTCACTCTGGGAAGAGAACTCGCTCTATTCCCGCGTATACAGCGAATGCTCCGACGTAGTCGGCTATCCCGATTATCTCCGTAAGGTCATCGAATCCGAATCCGTATATAAGCGGATGACCTCGCTGTTCGGAGGAGATGAGGAAATCCTTGCCGATATTGAAAAGACAAGCCGGGATTATGAGAGGCTTGACGGACTGACGATATCATTTACCGGAACGAAGGGTATTGCTGAGGCATTATCGCTTCCGAGCGTCATCTTCCTTGAGATGCTTACTGCAATCCTGCTTGCATCCATTCTCTTTGCAAAGGAAAAGGAGCAGGGGCTTATGCGCCTGTATTCCTCCATGTACCAGGGGCGCGGCAGAATGTTCGGCGCGAGAGTGGCCGCGGTGTCCTTGGGGGTTATGGTCAGTAACCTTCTGTTCTTCATTACCACGCTTCTTGCAGGTTGTGCCCTGTACGGGACCCCGGTTAAGTCATTTCTCTCGGAACCCCTGCAGTCCCTGTCCGGTTACCGGACATCCGCGCTTCCGGTATCCATCGGCACGTTCCTCGTGCTTTCCTATCTTTGGACCTGCCTGGTAACCATCCTGGTCGCAATCCTTGCGGCGGTTCTAAGCATCCTTCTTTCCTCTGCGATGAAGGTCTATCTGATTCTCTTCGCGGGAATCGGCATTGAGGGAATCCTTTATCTGACCATCGGAAAGCGGGACTACCGTTCCGTGTTCCGCCGGATTAACCTCGTTTCCTTCGCCGACAGCGGCTACAGTCTCGGGGAATACCATAACGAAACCGTCTTCGGAAAACCCTATTCCTACTGGGTGGTTGCGCTGACTGTCATGCTGGTCATCGGCATCCTTCTCTTTGTGACGGGCTATGCGCTCTCCGAGAGAGGAACCGGCCTGTTCGTAAGAAAGCGCACCGGCTTCCGCCATAAGACAAATGCCATGGAGGAACGCATCCCCGGAAGCCACGGCGCGGTGCTCCTTCATGAAGCAGTGAAGTACTTCCGCTATGAAAACGTCGGGGCAGTCTTACTGCTTGCGCTCCTCTATGTTCTGATTTTCACGAAGCCGTATCATAACTACTTCGGAACGAATGAACAGGTATTCTACCAGACATACATCGCAAGGCTTTCCGAGGTGGAGCCGGAAGGATATGAGGCGAAGCTTGTTGAGTTTCGGGAAGAACTTGCGGCGGAAGAGCGGAAGGTGAGTGACCAAAGAATGCTCAAGCCGAAACAGGATGCCCTTGAGAATACAGAAGCGTATGTTTCATACCTTTTAACGAAACCCGGTGCGAAGGCGGTGGACAGCCGCGGGTATGAACTCCTTTATAAAGACCGGAAGAAAAATGTCATGCTCGGTGTCTGTGCCATCCTCGCCGCCATCCTGTGCGGAACGGCACTGCTTTCCATCGAGTACCGTTCCGGCATGGCGGACCTGATCCGCATATCCCCGGAACGCGGCAAATCCGTCCGCTCGAAACTGTTGCTGCTTTTGGTAACCGTTATCGCATTTTTCGCGATGATATATATCCGATATGTCTGGCAGGTCATTAAGGGATACGGTACGGACGGAATTGCCTTGCAGGCGAACAGTATAAGGGACTGGGCGGACGTTTCCGCTGGTATCAGCATCCGGATGAAGTTGTGCCTTCTGTACCTGAAACGCTTCGCCGGAATGGCGTTGGCCGCGGTTATTGCAATGCTTCTGACCAGGAAACTGAAAAACTTCCTGCTTACGGCCGTGGTGGCGCTGGTCATCCTGGTCGTGCCGCTCCTTCTGTGCCTGACGGAAGTCGGGGCAGTAGGGTGGCTTATGCTGAACTGGTTCTTCGCTTGATACATTCGTCTCAAAATGTGATACAAATCAGAAAAGCAGCTTTTGCTCGTTAAGGAAGGAGAGAAACCCGGTGCAGCCGAGCTCGATGTCGCGGTAGGCCTGCCCGAAGTTGTCGGTATACCAGGGATCGCTCACGTCCCGGTCGATTCCGGCAAAGGAGAGCATCTTGCGGATTTTGCCCTCCGCCTGCGTGTGCCCGGTCATCCGCTCGATATTCCGCATGTTCATGCCGTCCATGCCAATCAGATAATCGTAACGGTCATAATCCTCATTTTTCAGCTGCACGGCCCGCTTGACGGAAAAATCGGTATAGGCCGTCTTTCCGATGCCGTGCCTTCTTAATTCGTCTCTTGCCGGCGGGTACACCGGATTGCCGCGCCCGCCCCAGATCTCTTCGGTGCTCGTCGCCGCAGAGGCAATCTCGAAAAGGTCCTTGAGGCCCCTTCTTTCCACCATGTCTTTTAGAATATACTCCGCCATCGGGGAACGACAGATGTTGCCGTGGCAGATGAATAACACTTTTATCATGTCATAAACTCCATTTTTAATCTTAAAGTCTTTCCGAACCCTCTGTCATAGCTTCCTGCCATTTATTTAGCCAATAAAGCTGACCGTCTATAAACCCTTCATCTATACAGTCCACTCCATGTATCTCAAGGATTGTGGCTTGTAGTTGGAAATGTCTGATTGCCACCCAGTAAGGGAAAGAAGTAATTTCTTCACGACTAAGTTTATGATATTCCGAATAGCCTGAAAGAAATTTCCGATATACTTCCTTAGTAAGCTCAACATCTTCCTGCTTCAGATTAAAATAATCTGTCATGTCACACATGACCATGACATCAAACATAAGCGGTGCCTTGCAGGCAGTATCAAAATCCACAAGATAAATCTTCCCATCCGCATTCTGTAACAAGTTTCCTCTGTGAAGATCGCCGTGACATTTTCCCTGAGGAAGTTCCTTAACCTTATCCCAGAGGCGTTCTCCTAACTCCTCATACTCTTTGATACGCGGGTAGTTCTTTTTACGGAGGAAACCAATGTATCGATCTATAAAGAATTCTTTACCATGGGAGACAAGTTCTGCAGGGTATTTCTCCATAAGTTGATGAAACCTTCCAACCATAGCTCCGACTTCGTCCGGACACGTTTCCAATTCCGGTTCGTCCCCATCAATGTATTCCATGAGAATGAGCAGTTTCTTCTCGCCGTCAAATTCTGTTTCAAAAAAAGCTTCTCCGCTCTTTGTAAGTATCGTTTTAGGCACCGGGAATCCATTTTCTTCCAAATATCTCATAATGGATGCAGACTGTCTGGCCGTATCCGAAAAAGCAGATCCAATAACCTTAAGCAGATACTTAGACCTTCCGTTGACAATATATGTAGTGGTGCCGCCTTCTCTTAAGAATTCCAAAGACGGGGATTCTATTCCGTAATTCAATGCCAATATATCTTGCAAAGTCTTTTCATCCATGATTGTTATTCCTCTTGTATCATTCCTTAAAAATCTCGTTTTTCTTTGGCTTTTTCGCATTTTCCTGCTTGCCCGCTCTCACTCTTCGAAAAACACCTTCCGACACAGAACCTCGGCGCTTTTTTTGTAAATGATATAACTGTTAATCACCGGCGTGCGGAAATCCAACAGCGGGATCTCGCGAAACTCGCCCCGCGCTATATAAGGTTCCGCCATGTCCTTCGGCAGGAACGTGTATGTATCCTGATGACGCAGGAACGGAACAATCTTCATACAGTCATCAATTTCCAGTTCAAATTGATGGAAACGCGGGAACAGTTTACGGATGTACTGCCCGACCTCCTGCAATGCAAAATTGCACATCAGATAGTTCACGCCCGTGAGCTGTTGTTCCGTGATGCCGTCCCGGTATGTCTCATTGACCGCGTCCGTCACGAGGACGAGTGCGTCCTGTTTATACAGCTCCGAGTGATACTTCGACTTGTTGAGCGGCAGATAGGTAAATACAACATCGAGCATATCGGCCTGCAACTGCTCCAGCAGATGGCTCGTGACACCGATGGAAATGCGCAGCGAGTCACGGGGATTTTCCTTCCGGTACTGAAGGATCCGCGGGGCGAGATGGCCCTCGTAGATTGAGTCCGCGCTTCCGATGCGCAGGTAGTTGTCAAAACGCTTGGCTGCGGTGATTTCCGCAAGCGATGACTCGGTCAGGGCGATGACATTGTCCGCATAGATGCGGAATCGCTCGCCTTCGCGCGTCAGTTCCACCTTCCGATTGGTCCTTGCGAACAGGTTCACTCCCAATTCACGCTCCAACTCCGCTATGCGGTTCGTTACGGTCGACTGCGCAACGAACAGCTGTCCCGCGGCGCGAGTGTAATTTTTCGTGTTGGCGAGAACGAGAAATGTCCGTAATCCCTCCATATCCATGTCATGTCCTCCCGTGCGGTCTCTTTCCGAGGCGGGTTATTTCTTGCTTATATATTCGAAATGCGAATAATTACAATCGGATTTATTCGCTTTACAAATAGTATAGCAGATGTATATACTGTTGGCAATTCATTTATTTCGAAACGAGGTGCCGACCATGAGAGGAATCTGTCTCAGCAACAAAACCTACAAACTTGAACAGGATCCGTACATCTACCAGCTTCAGGATGTCACGGAACCGGAGCTCTTCCGGGAGATCTACCCGTACACTGAGACGCCGAAGATCCCTTTTAACTACCGCCGCGTCCCGGAAAATATGCCGAAGGATATCTACCTGACCGATACATCGTTCCGCGACGGACAGCAGTCACGCGCGCCGTACACGACCGACCAGATGGTGCACATCTACAAGCTTCTGCACAAGCTCGGCGGTCCAAACGGCATGATTCGTCAGACAGAATTTTTTGTGTATTCTGAGAGAGACCGTGAGGCTGTGCGCCGCTGCCTTGATCTCGGGTTTGATTTTCCGGAGATCACGACATGGATCCGCGCTTCCGAAAAAGACTTCAAGCTCGCAAAGTCGCTTGGGATCAAGGAAACCGGCATCCTCGTCAGCTGCTCGGACTATCACATTTTTCGGAAAATGGGACTGACCCGACGGGAGGCAATGGATCGTTATATCGGTATCGTGTCTGACTGCATCGAGGCAGGACTGAGGCCGCGCTGTCATTTTGAGGATATCACAAGGGCAGACTTCTACGGCTTCGTTGTGCCATTTGCCAACAAACTCATGGAGCTGTCCCGCGAAAGCGGAATTCCCGTGAAAATCCGCGCCTGTGACACAATGGGCTACGGTGTTCCGTACCCGGGCGCGGCGCTTCCCCGCAGTGTGTCCGGCATCATTTACGGACTGCAGCACCACGCGGATGTGCCCTCGGAGCTTCTGGAGTGGCACGGCCACAACGACTTCTACAAGGGCGTTGTCAACGCTGCGACAGCCTGGATGTACGGTGCCGGCGCGGTAAACTGCTCGCTGCTCGGGATCGGCGAGCGCACGGGCAACATACCGCTCGAGGCGATGGTTTTCGAGTACGCCTCACTGCGTGGCACTTTGAACGGGATGGATACGCGCGCAATCACGGAGATTGCCGAGTATCTCGAGAAGGAAACCGGTTACGAAATCCCGCCGATGACACCGTTCGTGGGACGCTGCTTTAATCTGACGCGCGCCGGAATCCACGCCGACGGCATGATGAAGGATCCGGAGATCTACAACATCTTTGATACCGAAGCGCTCCTCGGACGAGCTCCAAAAGTTGCGATTTCCGCCACCTCGGGAGTCGCCGGCGTAGCCTACCGCATCAATGAGTACCGTGCTTCCATCGGTGAATCTCCGCTGCCGAAAACCTCTCCGGTGATTCGGCAGATTTACGACTGGGTATGCTCCGAGTATGACAACGGGCGAATCACGGTAATCACCGACGAAGAGCTGATGAGCCGGTATCACGCCTGCGAACAGGAATAGTTTCACAAGGAAAAACCGATTCAACCAAAAAAGCAGGGAACAGTTCGCTGCGCTCAACAGCGAAACTGCTCCCTGCCTGATTATTTCATATTATTGATTATTTCGCGTACTTCTTAATCAGATTCTCGAGAATGCTTGTATCCTCGACCTTAATGCGGGTTTCGTCGCGGTAGCCGTAAGGGTAAATGGTGATGCAGACGCTGCTGTATTTGGCGATCTCGCCTTTTCCGCTGTCCACAAGAGCCATTGCCTCGTGATAGAGAGCTTCGAAGTTCTCGGGACTGATTTTGCCTTCGAAGACAAGATCACGGTTTTCGTCATAGGAGTCTACTTCCCATTCGTCATCCTGGCAATGGAAGGTCGTGTAAGCTTTTCCGAGGTCAATCGTGATCTTGGACACATCCCAAAGAGGATCGTATTTGGCAAATGTGTAGTTCACGCCGTCCCAATATTCCTTCTGAATGAGGTCGCCGCCGGTCCATCGGTCAAAGTTCACATCGGCCCAGGAACCCTGAACGACATATACTTTACAAGGCCTGTGTGCAAAAACCTTGGCCTCCATGATTGCCTTATATTGAGACCAGTTCTCTTCATAGAATGCCTGTGTATACTTTGCGAAAACGGGGTTATCTCTCTCCTCATCGTTATAACGGATGCTGAAGTTCGCCGGAACAAAAAGAGTCTCCAGATAAATCTGATTGGTTGCCGGCATGTCAATGAAACGATTGGCCAGCGTTTTCAACAGGTAATAGGTCACCTTGCCGTTCGGAAGAACGAGATTGCGAAGCTTGGTCGTCTGCTGGAGTAAGTGATTGTTTCCGAAAGGCGCCGTCCCTTCCTGGAAATAGTTTCCTTCCTGGAAAAGGTTCGCATTCTGCGGCATGACAAAGGAATGCAGCTGCGAGAACTGATCAAAAGCACAGTCCTTAATCATTGTGATCTTCTCCGGCTTCTCGAAGCGCACTTCTTTCACCCACGGAGTCTCCCCGAAAGCACTCGATCCGATGGTTTCGCATTTTGCAGGAATGACAAGGATGCCGGTATTCTTCAAGGCTTCGTCAAGCGGATGGTTAAATCCTGTAATTTCGTTTCCTTCCCACTTATAAATAGATTCCCAATTGTAGTTGTTCACGTCAATCGTAGGGACCACATCGGAGTCGCCGTCATTGTATCCGTCGCCGTATCCGTCATCATAACCATTATCATCGCCGTAGTTTCCGGCGGGATCTCTGTCATTTTCTAAAGTTGTGTCGTGCTTCTTGTTCGTCTTTCCTTTCGATTTGGGCTCCTCATCCCGATTTAACATGATTACGGCTGCTACAATCGCAGCGCCTGCACCAAGCAGTCCCACACATAAAATGATTAATTTCTTCATCGCAATACCTGTCCCTTTCTGAATCGCCGTTGAGACGATGTTCTTTCCTGCTCCCGTGAGAGCGGCTTCTTTAGATGCGGACAGTGCGGTAAGTGAAGCAGACATGGGCGGAATCGGCACCAGTTCAGCTTCCTTCATAAACAAAAGCGTTAAGAACGGCAGCGCCACTGAATACAGCTTCGTATCATTTTCTTTCTCATATCTCTCTACCTCCTCCTTGATTTTTTTCCTTGCAAAACCGAGACGCCACAAAACGGTTCCCTGAGGGATTCCCATTGCTTCCGCAATTTCTTTCGTGCTCATCTCGTCGAAGTAGAATAAGATAATCGTTCTTCTGACATCCTCCGACAGGGTGTTCTCGATGATGTCCATGATAATCTTTCGCTTTTCCTTGGATTCCACGATTGATTCCGGGAGAAAATCCTCCGGAACGGATTCGTGGTCTTCGAAGAATTCCTGCTCCATCGGCTCCGTTTTCGTCGCCGAAAGGAGATTCAGGCATTTGTTGGCGCAAATCTTCTTCAGCCAGGGAACAACCTTCGTCTTGTCCTGAAGCGTGTCATAGGACTCGAGCATGGTCACGAAAGTATCCTGAACGACATCTTCCGCGTCAGCCTCATTCTTAAGAAGAGACATGGCCGTCCAGTACACCGCACGATATGCTTCCTCATAGATTTTCCTGCATTCTGTGGTGGTCATTTTTACCTCCTTGATCCGCATCTGTCCTATAGACAGTTTAGAGACGGATATTATTTGCTGAAAAAGAAAAAAATTTTTGAAAAATGCCAAAGTGATTTCCGGTTCCAAGCAATGCGCATGTTCTCGCGATGGCAGTGCGCCCGTCCGTTCAGCTGTAGAACTTCCCGACAAGCCATACGGCGGCGCGGGCGGGAAGAAGATTGTATAAAGCAAGTAACAGCCGGTATTTGAAGCCTGCGACATAAAGCGGGGCCGGATTCTTCTTAAGCCCGGCGCGGACAATGACCGCGGCAACCTTCTCAGCCGGAATGCCGTTTCGCTCGTCACGTTCCATCGAAGCAACGGCAGCCTCACAGCGCGGATATAAAGCGGCTTTCGCCGTAGTACCGGAGGCTTCCACGTAACCGGGAGCCACACCGGGTACAGCATCCGACTCCGTCGCCGCCCCTCCCGGATGATTCTTCACCCGCGCGTCGGTAAAACCGGTGCTTGCATCCCCGGGCATGACGACACTTATACGGATGCCGTAATCCCGCACCTCGTTGCGAAGGGCGAGCGCGATGGAATTGACAGCGGATTTGCTTGCAGAATAAAAGGCCTGGTACGGAATGGCTATCGGCGCGGCAACGGAGCTGACAAATACAATGCTTCCGCCCTTTTGCGCCCGCATATACGGCAACACAGCCTGCGCCGCGTATACCTGCCCGAAGAAGTTGACATTCATGATGCGCTGCATGTCTGCTGTCTCGGAAAGCTCAACCGGACCGGAAATTCCCATGCCGGCGTTGGCAACTAACAGGTCAATCCGTCCCTCGCGGCGGGCAATTTCGTCTATGACGGAACGTAAAGCGCCGGCATCCGCAACGTCCGCCTTCATCGGCGTGACGCCTTCGGGAGCCAGGCCGCGACGGCTCAGGCCGTAGACGGTGTACCCTTTGTCACGAAGCTGTTGACATACTTCATAACCGATACCGGAACTGGAGCCGGTGACGATTGCAACCATAGAAAAAGCCCTCCCGCGGTACTTTGATAGAATCAGTGTACCATACGGGAAGGCTTCTGCCAAGTCCGTCAGGACGTTCAGTCTTTTCTTACGCCGCGGAAAAACACGCCGATTGTGCCGGGGCCGGTGTGGCTTCCGATGATCGTGCCGACTTCGTGAAGCTTGATCTTTCCGATCAGGTTCGGGAAGCGGCTTTCAATCAGGGCAATCATCGTGTCCGCGTCTTCCTTGCAGTCGGAATGGCAGACATGACAGGGACCGCTGTAATCCGCCCCGTTTTCGGTCACGGAAAGCATCCGGTCAAGCAAGGCAAGCGCAACTTTCTTCTTCGTGCGCACCTTCTCCATCGGAATAAGCTTGCCTTCGGCATCAATCATCAAAAGAGGGCAGATGCCGAGCGTTTCGCCGATCAGACCGGCCGCTTTTGAAACCCGGCCGCCGCGAATCAGGTATTTTAACGTGGTTGTGAAGAACCAGGCCTGGATGTTCATCCGCTCTGATTCAAGAAGCGTCGCATTTTCCTCGATGCTCATGCCGGCGTTTTTATGCTCCACGGCCCATTCCACAAGGATGCCGTGTCCGGACGATGCGTTAACGGAATCCACGATTTTCAGGACACGTTCCGGGAACTCGTCCGCAAGCATGGCAGCTGCATTCTGCGCGGAATTGACGGAGCCCGACAGCCCGCCGGAAAGAGTTATATGGAGCACATCATAACCCTCTTCGAAGATACTCTTGAAGAAGGAATAGTATTCCATGATGTTGATCTGTGAGGTGTGGGAGACAGCGCCGTTGCGGATTGCCTCATAAAGCTCGGAATACGGGAGGGTGCGGCCCAGATCATCGACATGGGGGACCCCGTCAAGCTCAAAGTGGAAAGGTATATAACGAACCCCGTTTTCCACGAGGTAGGATTCTTCTAAATCAACAGAAGTGCAGCAGGTAATAACGTACATCGCGGTGCCACCTTTTTGAATATATTTGGCGAAAACAAAAAAACTGCTGCCGCGCTTGACAAAAGAGCCGGCAGAAAGTATACTGATGCCAATCAGGAAATATGTTACCACTAAAGAGCGGTGTTTGCAAGCAAGTTTTTTCCTTTTTCGGGAATGACCCGTTTTCGGAGGAGGCAGTTATGGCTCGGCATGACGAGGGTGAGGAACGACGTAAACGATTTGCGCAGGTATGGTCTCTGTCCCGGCAGGATGCGGGCAAAACGCAGGAGGAGATGGCGAAAGGTCTTGGGATTTCCAAGAAAACCGTTCAGAACTGGGAGAACGGCGTCACTTTTCCGGATTTATATACCGGCTGCGAGTGGTTCCGCGTTCTCGGAATGAATCCGCTTCCGTATTATCTTGCTTACCTGTTTCCCGATTTTTTCGACAGAATCGACCCGGAGGACGAGGACGAGACCATCGGGGAAGCCTTGTATTTTCTTGTGCAGAACCTTTCCGCCAGGGAGAAGAGAGAGCTTCTTTATCTGATGGCAGGCCGTCACGGGAGTCCGTGGTATTCGCTTTTACAGCTTTTCACGGCGCATTGCCACCTGAGCATGAAGTCGCGCGTAGCCGTCGCGAACCAGGTTCTGCAGAGTTATGAGATGGAGCAGGAGCTCAATGAGCTTGTCTGCCCCCGCAACGTCGCCCCGGACATCACGCTTTTAAAGGATTCCGTGGAGCAGGCCAAAAAATCCGTTCTCAAGCGGACCAAAGGATACACAACCATCGTTACAAGACAGAAATTCGGAGCAAATGATGAAAAAAACACCTGAAACCGCATTTTATTATTGGTTTTACTTTTACTTTACCGGACATTTGTGGTAAGGTTAGTTTGCGGTGCAAATCATTTGTGGTGAAGATCATGAATCCTATGCGGCACAGATTAACCTGGGCCGCTTTTTTTGGATATTAAGGAAAATGCGAAGTCGTATGACATTTGCCATAGAGTAAGGAGGATGAAAGATGATAGTCGTTTTAAAGCCCAATACCGATGCTGAGAGAGAGGCACAGCTGATTGAGTGGTTCAAGAGTTTCGGACTCGGCGTGCATGTTTCGGAGGGACAGTTCCAGACCGTGCTCGGTCTGATCGGCGATACCAGCAGCGTGGATACGGACCTGGTGGCGAGCCTTGACATTGTGGATACCGTAAAGCGTGTTACGGAAACCTTTAAGTGTGCAAACCGGAAATTCCATCCGGAGGACACAATCATTGAGGTCGGCGACCTGAAAATCGGCGGCGGAAACTTCACCGTCATTGCAGGCCCCTGCTCCGTTGAGAGCGAGGAGCAGATTGTCGGAATCGCGAAGGCCGTTAAGGCAGCCGGTGCAAACATGCTTCGCGGCGGTGCTTTCAAGCCGCGTACCTCGCCGTATGATTTCCAGGGACTGAAGGCCGAAGGCATCGAGCTTTTGAAGATTGCAAGACAGGAGACCGGACTTCCGATTGTCACGGAGATTATGAATGCATCCGATCTGCCGCTTTTCGAGGACGTTGACGTATTGCAGGTCGGCGCCAGAAACACGCAGAACTTCGATCTTTTAAAGGAACTCGGCCATTTGAAGAAGCCGATTCTTCTGAAAAGAGGCATTGCCGGCACGCTTAAGGAGCTTTTGATGAGCGCGGAGTACATCATGGCGAGCGGAAATGAGAATGTCATCCTTTGCGAGCGCGGCATCCGTTCCTACAGCGATTATCTGCGGAATACGCTTGATCTTTCGGCTGTTCCGATGCTGCACGAGCTGACGCATCTGCCGGTAGTTGTCGACCCGAGCCATGCAACGGGACTTGCCCGCATGGTTCCTCCGATGGCGCTTGCAGCCACGGCAGCAGGCTGTGACGGGCTTCTGATTGAGGTTCACAACGATCCGCCGCACGCGCTTTGCGACGGCGCGCAGTCTATCCGCCCTGAGGAGTTTGCAAAGCTTTACGGGAAGCTTCAGGCGGTTCGGGAGGCAGTCAGATGAGAGTCGGAATCGTAGGACTCGGGCTGATCGGCGGGTCCTTTGCCAAGGCATACAGAAAGGCCGGACATACGGTTGCGGCCTTTGACACAAACGAAGCCATTCTTCAGTTTGCAAAGATTTCGGGCGATGTTTCGGAGGATTTGAACGACGAAACCATCCCGCAGTGCGACCTGATCCTGATCTGCACCTACCCGCAGGCGGCAGTCCGCTACATGGAGGAGAAGGGACCGGTTTTCGGCACCCGTCCGGTTGTCATCGACTGCTGCGGAACGAAGGGAAACGTGGTGGATTCCGGGTTTGCCGCTGCGGAAAAGTACGGATTTACCTATATCGGCGGCCATCCGATGGCCGGAACGCAGTTCTCCGGTTTCAAATACGCAAAGCCGGACATGTTTGAAGGCGCACCGATGGTGCTCGTGCCGAAGAAAAATGACGACATAACCTTCTTAGACCGCGTCAAAACGTTACTTCAGCCGGCCGGTTTCGGAAGCATTACCGTGACGACGGCGGAGACCCACGATAAGGTCATCGCATTTTCCTCACAGCTCGCGCATGTCGTTTCGAATGCGTATGTGAAGAGCCCGACGGCGCAGATTCATACCGGCATGTCGGCCGGCAGTTACCGCGATCTGACGCGCGTGGCGTGGCTGAATCCCGAAATGTGGACGCAGCTTTTCTTTGATAATAAGGACAATCTGATGCGCGAAATCGATACGCTGATGCAGAATATGCAGGCGTACCGCGACGCTTTGGCCGCGGATGACCGCGAGGCGATGAAGCGCCTTTTGGATGAGGGACGCAGGAGAAAAGAGGAGGTAGACGGATGACGTCCGTAACCGTAAAAACAGGAAAACCGTATGAAGTGAGGATCGGCTCGGGGCTTTTACAGGAGGCGCCGACGGTTCTTCGCGCGCTTCTTCCTGCAAAACGGCTGATGGTCGTCAGCGACGACAACGTCTTTCCGTTATACGGCGAAGCCCTTGTGAAAGCGCTAACTGAGGCCGGCTTCCTGACATCGTCCTATGTCATGGAGAACGGCGAGCAGAGCAAGAATCTGACGGTTTACGGGGATCTGCTCGGGAAACTTTGCGAGGCGGGGCTTACCAGAGACGATTCCGTGATTGCGCTCGGCGGCGGTGTGGTCGGAGACCTTGCAGGATTCGCCGCGGCAACATATCAGCGCGGGATTTCCTATGTGCAGATGCCGACTTCGCTTCTTGCGGCTGTGGATTCCTCCGTCGGCGGGAAGACCGCGGTTGACCTTCCGGGCGGAAAGAACCAGGTCGGGGCTTTCTGCCAGCCGGCGCTTGTTCTGTGTGACATCGATACGTTAAAGACGCTTCCCGAGTTGGAATACCGAAACGGATGCGCCGAAATCATCAAATACGGCATGCTTCTCGGGGAGCCATTGTTTTCAAGACTTGCCGAAAAGCCCGTAAAGGAAATGTATGAAGAAATCATCGGCAGCTGCGTCGCCGTAAAGCGCGACTATGTGGAGGCCGACGAGTTTGACCGCGGGCTTCGGATGCTTTTGAATCTCGGGCATACCGCAGGCCACGGCGTGGAGCTTTTGAGCGGCTTTACGGTTCCGCACGGACAGGGTGTTGCCATCGGAATGGCTATCATCGCACGTGCGGCGCACGCGATGGGATATTGTGACGAAACGGTGCCCAAGCGGCTTATCAAACTCCTTAATATGTACGGTCTTCCGACCGAAACGGAGTTCACGGCGGACGAGCTGACTGCCGCTGTGGCAAATGACAAGAAGAACACGGCAACCTCGATGCGAATTGTGTATCCCGAGGCTGTCGGAAGCTGTAAAGTGCTTTCGGTTTCGAAAGCAACCTTTCACGAGTGGCTCAAAGCAGGAGGCCTTTTATGACGGAAACGGTTCAAAACGGAACCCGGTCCGGGCACGTGAAGGCGCCTGCCTCGAAATCCGCCGCACACAGGCTTCTGATTACGGCGGCGCTTTCGCAGGAGGAGAGCACGGTATACTGCGACACGATGTCCGACGACATCGCGGCGACGATGGACTGTCTCGGTGCTCTCGGAGCGACTTTCGAGCAGGGCGACGGGTTCATCCGGGTTTCGCCCGTTAAAAATCGGCCGGAAGGCATGCGGGAGCTTCGCTGTAAGGAAAGCGGCTCCACGCTTCGGTTTTTGATGCCGGTTGCGGCTGCGCTCGGAGCGAGTGTCACATTTGTCATGGAAGGAAAGCTTCCCGAGAGGCCTCACAAAGCCCTGACCGACGAGCTTTCGCGCCATAATGTAAGCGTTTCGCAGGAGGGCAGTCTTTTGAAGCTCTCCGGGCAGCTTACGCCCGGCGATTATACGCTTCCGGGCGACATTTCCTCGCAATTTGTCTCGGGACTTCTGTTCGCTTTGCCGATGCTTCCGGGGGACAGCACCCTGACGATTACCGGAAAGCGCGAATCCGTTTCGTATATCACGATGACCGAGCAGGCGGTTTCCGAGGCCGGAATTGTATTTGAAAAGACCGATTGGGGCTACCGGATTCCGGGCGGGCAGTGCTACCGCGCACCGAAGGAAACGGTTGTCGAGGGAGACTGGTCCGGCGCGGCATTTATGCTTGTTGCGGGCGCTTTCTCGAAACAGGGCATCACGGTTACGGGGCTTCGGCAGGATTCCTGTCAGGGAGACCGGCGGATTCTTTCGATTCTTAGGGATTTCGGCGCCGAAGTAGTAATCGATGAGACTGAGGTCCTCGTTCGAAGGGGAAATCTTAAGGGACAGCGGATAGACGCTTCGGAAATACCCGATCTGGTGCCGGTTCTGGCGGTTTTGGCAGCAGGCGCGGACGGCGAGACCGTGATTGCGCATGCCGAGCGGCTTCGGATGAAGGAGTCCGACCGGCTGAAAACAACGACAGCAATGCTTTCCTCGCTCTCGGGCGATATTACCGAGACGGCGGACGGCCTTTTGATACGGGGCGGCAGGCGGCTTAAAGGCGGCAATGCGGATTCGGCAAAGGATCACCGGATTGCGATGTCGGCCGCAGTGGCAGCAGGGCTTTCGGACGGCCCGGTGCGGATTTCGGATGCGCAGTGTGCTGCCAAATCCTACCCGTCCTTCTTTACGGATTACAACAGTTTATGCCTTGAAGGCAATATAGAGAAAGGGGAGCGGTAACATGTCGGAATCCTACGGAGAAAACATTCAGGTAACGATATTCGGGCAGTCTCACGCGCCGGCCATCGGCGTGACGATAGACGGTCTTCCGGCAGGCGAGGAAATCGATCTTGATGAGCTCAGGGCGTTCCTTTCGCGCCGTGCACCCGGCAATAACGCCTGGTCGACGCCCCGAAAAGAGGCGGACGAGCCTGAAATCCAGTGCGGAATGGCGAACGGAAAGACCTGCGGCGCGCCGCTTACGGCAATCATCCGTAACCAAAACACACGGCCCGGCGATTACGCCAATCTGAGAACCGTCCCGAGACCCGGGCATGCTGATTACACGGCCTATGTCAAATACGACGGCAGCGCGGACATGAGCGGCGGCGGGCATTTTTCAGGAAGGCTTACCGCACCGCTTTGCATCGCGGGCGGCATCTGCAAACAGATTCTGAAACGCGAAGGAATAGAGATTAAAGCCCGGATTCAGGCCATCGGCGGCATTGAGGATCCGGGGGACATCCTGACGGAGGAAATCGGGACCGATTTCCCGGTCATTCACGTGGAAGCCGGAGCGAAGATGCAGGAATGCATCGCAAAAGCGCTTTCCGAGGGGGATTCTGTCGGCGGCATCATCGAATGCGTTGTGACGGGACTTCCGGTCGGACTCGGCGGACCGCTTTTTGACGGCATGGAGGGAAGGATTTCCCAAGCAGTGTTCGGCATTCCGGCCGTGAAGGGCATCGAGTTCGGCGTGGGATTTGCCTCGGCTAAGCTTCGGGGAAGCGAGAATAACGATGCATTTTGCATAAAGGACGGAAATGTGCAGACCGAAACGAACCGTTGCGGCGGCATCCTCGGCGGAATCACGAACGGCATGCCGGTGCTCTTCCGGGCGGCATTCAAGCCGACGCCGTCTATCTCAAGACCGCAGAAAAGCGTAGATCTCACGACCGGTGAGGAAACCACGCTTGAAATAAAGGGAAGGCACGATCCGTGCATCGTCCCGAGAGCCGTGCCGGTTGTGGAAGCGGCTGCTGCCATTGCCGTATATGATGCCCTGTTAGGGAGAAGAAAGGAAGAAAACCGATGAATATGCAGGATTTTCGTGAACAGATTGACCGGATTGACACGCAGCTTCTGGACCTGTTTGCAAAACGGATGGAGGTTGCCCGTCTGATCGGGGAGTATAAGGAGGCCAACAATCTTGCGGTTCGCGATCCCGAGCGGGAACGGCAGAAGATTCTGAGCGTTCTCGACAACACGCCGGAGGAGCTTCGCGAATACACCCCGCTTCTGTTTTCGGTGCTTTTTGAGCTGAGCAGAAGCTATCAGTACCGCAATTCGGAAAAGAAAAGCGAGCTGACCGAGCAGATTCGAAACGCGATTGAGAACACCGACAAAATGCTCTCAGACAATCCGAGCGTTGCCTGCCAGGGCGTTACGGGCGCCAATTCACAGGCTGCCTGCGAAAAGTTCTTCCGCTATCCCAAGATCTTCTTCTGCTCGGGTTTTGAGTCGGTATTTCAGGCCGTTGAAAAAGGCCTTTGCCGCTACGGAGTGATTCCGCTTGAGAACAGCAACGCCGGCTCCGTGAATATGGTTTACGACCTGATGATGAAGCATCATTTCTATATTGTGCGAAGCGTCCGGCTGAAGATTAACCATAACCTTCTTGCCCTTCCCGGCGCAACGCTTTCGGGCATCCGCGAGATATATTCGCACGAGCAGGCCATTCAGCAGAGCTCCGCATTTCTCGCAGGCCTTAAAGACGTGCGGGTTATCCCGTGCGAGAACACCGCAACTGCTGCCAAGATGGTCGCGGAGAGCGGCAGAACGGACATCGCGGCGCTTGCAACGGAGCGGAGCCGCAAGCAGTACGGCTTAATCAGCCTGGCGGATTCCGTGCAGAATACCGATAACAACTACACCCGTTTCATCTGTATTTCGAAGAATCTCGAAATCTATCCCGGCGCCAACCGGACAAGCCTTATGATGACGCTGCCTCACGAGCAGGGTTCCCTGTACCGCATGCTTTCCCGGTTCTATGCGCTCGGCATTAACCTGAACAAGCTCGAAAGCCGCCCGATTCCCGAGCGCGAATTTGAGTTCATGTTCTATTTCGACCTGGATACGCCGGTTTACTCGCCGAACCTGATCAAACTCATCGGCGAGCTGCAGGAAACCTGCGAGTTCTTCCAGTATCTGGGCAGTTACAGCGAGGAAGTCTGACATGCTCTGCGGACTGTTAGGGGAAAAACTGGGGCACAGCCATTCGCCGCGCATCCATAAGATGCTCGGTTCGTACGACTATTGCCTTTTTGAGAAAAAGCCCGAGGAAGTGGAAAGCTTCCTGCGAAACGGGGATTTCAGCGGATTAAATGTGACAATCCCCTATAAAAAGACGGTTTTCGCCTATATGGACGAGGTCAGCGAGACCGCGTCGAAGGTCGGAAGCATCAATACCGTCGTGAAGGACGCCTCGGGGCGGCTCTTCGGCGACAACACCGATGTCTACGGCTTTCAAAAGATGCTTGAGCGCGCCGGCGTGCCCGTAAAGGGCCGGAAGGTGCTCGTTCTCGGAAGCGGCGGCGCCTCCGTGGCGGTCTGCCACGTCCTTAAGGAGCAGGGCGCCCTGGTAACCGTCATCAGCCGCTCCGGCGAGGACAATTACACGAACCTTGAGAAGCATCGTGACGCGGCGCTTGTGGTAAATACGACCCCGGTCGGCATGTACCCGAATACCGGCGTCAGCCCCCTTAATTTGGACATCTTCCCGCAGCTTGAGGGCGTCCTTGATATCATTTACAATCCGCTCAGAACGGAACTCCTTCTTTCCGCGAAAAAGCACGGAATTGCTTACGAAAACGGTCTTTACATGCTTGTTGCGCAGGCCAAGCGAAGCGCCGAGCGATTCACCAACAAGACGATTGCAGACAGCGAAATCGACCGGATCTACGATGCGCTTGCAAAAGACCTGGCCGATATCATTCTGATCGGCATGCCCGGCTGCGGCAAATCAACCGTAGCGAAGAGGCTCGGAGAGCTGACCGGCAAGCCGGTTTACGATTCGGATGCTTATTATAAAACCCGTTTCGGAAAGACTCCCGAGGAAGAGATTCTCACGAACGGCGAAGCTGTCTTTCGGACAAATGAGACTGCTGTTCTTAAGGAACTGGCGGGGCTTTCGGGCATCATCCTCGCAACCGGCGGAGGTGTCGTCACGCGTGAGGAGAATTATAACATCCTTCATCAGAACGGGACGGTGATCCGGCTTTACCGCGATCCGAAAATGCTTGCGAAGGACCATCGGCCGCTTTCAAAAGGGCGTCCGATTGAAGAGCTGGCTGCGGAACGGGAACCGATGTATCGTCATTTTTCAGATTTGACCGTGAACGTCACGGAAGGCGGAGGCGGTGCAGAGGAAGCCGCGGCAATTCTTAAAGCATTGGGAGGAAAAGCATGAAAATCCTTGTCATTAACGGCCCCAACATCAACATGCTCGGGATGCGGGAGCCTTCGGTATACGGAAACGACAGCTATGTGGACCTTTTGGATTATATTCAAAATGTTGCAGCGGAGGAAGGCGTCAGCGTTGAGTGCGTGCAGAGCAACCACGAGGGCGACCTTGTCGACTGGATTCAGCAAACGCCCGGAGTATATGACGGAATCGTCATCAATCCGGCCGCGTATACGCATACGAGCGTGGCGATTCTGGATGCTTTGAAGGCCGTTCCGGTGCCCGCCGTGGAGGTTCATATTTCTGATGTTTCAAAACGTGAGGATTTCCGGCAGATTTCCTACGCGGGAATGGCCTGTGTGAAAACCTACATGGGGCTCGGCTTTGCCGGATACAAAGAGGCAATCCGCTTTTTGAAGGAACGCGGCTGAAAGCCCTATAAAACAGGCGTTTTCGTTGACAAAACCCCGGTTTTGTGGTAGCCTTTCCTTGATATAAAGGGAGTGTCCCGTAACCGGTGGGGTCGTTTTGAAAGCATTGAAGAAGAATGCAGGACTTATTCTGCAGTTAATCATAATTGTTCTGATAGCCGTGCTGACATGGCATGCCATGTTTCACGGCCGCGACGCACGCCAGATCATCCGTTGCCTCAGGGAAGCCAAGAAGTGTTGGATTGCCGTCGGGGTATTACTGATGGTCTTCTTTGTTTTCGCGGAAGCCGTGCAACTGAAGATTCTTTTCAAGGGCATGGGGCAGAAAATAGGGCTTTTCCGCTGCTATCTGTTATCGAACGTGGAATTCTTCTTCGCCCAGATTACGCCAGGCGCGGCAGGCGGACAGCCGATTCAGATGATCTATATGGGCCGCTTCGGCGTGGATGTGCTCGTGGGCGCTCTTGCCTGCATGGTCATTGCCGTGCTTTATAAGGCGGCGTTCATCGTGATCTTTCTCGTGATGATGCTGCTGAAGCCGCGGCTTGTGTGGCGCACGGTATCGAGAGTTCCGGTTTTGTTCACCTTCGGCGTGATCTTCCAGCTGCTGTCCATCTTCTTTTTGACACTTTGCATCTTCCGTCCGGTTTGGGCTTCGGCGCTTCTTGAGAAATTGATCAGGCTCGGCGAAAGGCTTCATATCATCAAACATCCGGACCGTGCGAGAGCCAAGGCCCGGTATTCCGTTGAGATGTACCGGAACGGGTCGAAGTTTTTGAAGGGCCACAAATGGGTGGTTGCCCGGATGTTTTTATATACGGTTGCGCAGCGAATCGCTTATTTTTCCGTGACGTTCTGCGTTGCCAAGGCGCTCGGCGTCCGCCACGCGGACTGGTTCGGCATCGTGGCCGTTCAGGTCATTCTGTCGCTGTCTGTTGACGCGCTGCCGCTACCCGGAGCCGCCGGCGCGAACGAGCTCGTATTTCTCAGAATCCAGAGCCGCTTCTTCCCGCCCAATAAGCTTGACGCGGGCCTTCTGTTAAACCGCGGCCTGACATATTATTTCCTCTTGATCTGTTGCGGTGCGTTTACGATGTGCGCGAACTTCATCCGCAAGAAGCGCCATCATGGCTATCTGATGGAGCCGGGAGGGGAAGCGCCGCCTGCGGCGGGCAATCCACCGGAGGCGGAAGCACCTTCGTCGGAGGAGGAAACTCTGGAAGAGTCGGGCGGGGAACCCGAATCAAAAGAATCCTGAAAGTCCTTTACAGGCGGAAGATTTTTGAATCTTCCGCTTTTTTCGCGGAAAATACCACCGTGAATTTTCGCTTTTTCACCGTGAATTTTCACTCTTGGGGTGAATTTTCACTTTTTTCACTGTGAAATTTCACTTTCGGAGTGAATTTTCACTTGTTGTAAATCCGATTGAATTTACAATAAGGGGCGGCGTTGTGCATACTCCTATTGATTTGAGCGCGGAAGTCTGCTACTATAGGAAGCGAGTTTGATTTAAGTGCACCAGAGAAACAGCGCTGATTGAGGATTTATGAAGAAAACACTCTATTTGATCGTGACAATCCTTTTGCTGGCCGGCATTCTTTACGGATGCGGCAGTAACGGGAACGGAACGAGATCCCTTCCGACTGTTACCGGGCAGGCATCCGCCGGAGCAGACGAAATAACGAAGCAGCCGACTTACACGCCGACACCGGAGCCGACGGCGACGCCGACCCCGTCCCCTTCCCCGACACCCACGCCGATTCCGCACAAGGAACTGAGCGATTTCGACCCAAAGGATTTCTTTAAGGACGTTGTGTTCTGCGGAGATTCTCTCCTGCATCACTTTCGCATGCGGAGCGGCCCCTCCGTGAAGCCGGAAGTTTTCGGAGACCGCAACTTATCCGAATGGCTGACCATCGGAAGCTATTGCGTCAGAATTGCCGTGAAGGATGTGAAGACATTGCACGCGGGCGATCAGGCGTGCTGTCCCAAGTACCGCGGGGAGCGGGTCAATCTGTGGGATGCCATCCCCAAGACCGGCAAAACAAGAGTAATCATGTTTTTCGGACCGAACGACATCGGAATCACGCTTGTGGACGGGTTCATCGACAATTACAAGGCTTTGATTGAGCATATCAGGGAAACGACCCCGAACGCGAAATTCTATATCCTGAGTGTCACGCCGATGAGAAGGGACATGCAGTTCATCGGCAGACTGGATAACGCAAACATTCACAAGGCCAACGAACGGCTTAAAGAGATGTGCGAGGAGAACGGCTGGACTTATGTGGATGTCGAGTCCGCACTCTGCGACGCGAACGGTCACCTGCTTCTGTATAAAGACGGCAAGGCCATCTCCGACGGGACCAATGTGCATCTGACAACTGCCGGGTATGAGTTCTGGAACGATCAGTTAGAGAAGCTTGCAAGAGAAGAGCTTCTGAAAGAATACTACGAGGGAATGAAATGAAGAAAATAACCGCACTGTCATTGATTGTAATCATGCTCTGCCTCACGGCCTGCGGCAAAAAGGATGAGGAAAAGCCTGCGGCCAAGGCGGCAACCCCTTCGGAAGTATACGCGAAGATGGAGGAGCAGGTAACGTTCCCCGAGCCGATGGTTAAGCTCAGCGATGAAGACCTGCTGAACACGTTCGGTTTTGAGACCGCGGGGTTTGATGAGTATGTCTACGCAATCTGTGAGAACATTCTTCTTGCCGAGAACATCGTTTTGGTTAAGGTCAAGGACGAGGCTGCCGCGGAAAAGGTTAAGCAGAAGCTTTCCGAATACGTGAATGACCAGACGATGATGTTGGAGTCTTATGTTCCCGAGCAGGCCGTCATTGCGAAGAAGAGCGTTGTCGGCGTGAAGGGCAATTTCGTTTACATGATCATGTCCTCGAAGGTTTCGGAGCTTGAGAAGATTGTAAACGATATGGTCGGAACGAATTAACCCGGAAGACGGGCATTAAGGAAACATGACGGGAAGCAGAACGGCTTCCCGTTTTTATGAGGATATACTTATGGTATTCAGCAGCTTATTCTTTTTCTTTCTCTTTCTGCCGCTGTTTCTGGTGCTCTATTACGTGCTCCCGAAACGGGTGAAGAACTATGTGCTTTTGCTGTTCAGCCTTGTGTTCTACGCATGGGGAGAGCCGGTCTACGTATTTCTGATGCTCGGCATGACGCTGTCGGACTATATCCTCGGAAGAATCATGAACCGCTTCGACGAAGCACCCAAAAAGCGCAGGCTTTGCCTGATTCTTTCTGTTGTAATCGATCTTTCCTGCCTTGCATTTTTCAAATACGCAGGCTTCCTTTTGGAGACGGTAAATGCCATCCCGGGCGTCATGATCCGGTTCAAAGAGATCGCGCTGCCCATCGGCATCAGCTTCTTTACGTTCCAGACTATGAGCTACACGATCGACCTTTACCGCCGTGAGGTTACCGTCGAGAAGAATTATCTCGAATACCTCATGTACGTTTCGATGTTCCCGCAGCTGATTGCCGGCCCGATTGTCCGCTATAAGACCGTGAAGGAGGAGCTTCACGAGCGCACGATCAGGAGGGATGAGGTTGTTGACGGCGCCATGCGGTTCGTATACGGACTGCTGAAGAAGGTGCTTCTCGCGAACCGTCTCGGGACACTCTTTGATGAGGCTGTCGCTGCTTCCAATCCGAGCATGGCATTTGCCTGGATGGGAGCGGTCGCATTTACCTTACAGCTCTATCTCGATTTCTCGGCCTACAGCGATATGGCCATCGGACTCGGGCAGATGCTCGGTTTCCACTTCAACGAAAACTTCAAATACCCTCTCGCCGCGGATTCCGTGACCGAATTCTGGCGCAGATGGCATATCTCCCTGTCGACATGGTTCAGGGATTACGTTTACATCCCCCTGGGCGGCAACCGGTGCAAAGTGCCGCGGCAGATTTTCAACCTTGCGGTTGTCTGGTTCCTTACGGGCCTGTGGCACGGCGCGTCATGGAACTATGTGCTCTGGGGCGTCTATTACGGCATCCTTTTGTGCCTCGAGAAGTTTGTCTACGGAAAGAAGCTCGAGAAGGCGCCGAAGGTGATCAGGCATATCTACCTTTGCTTCATCGTGGTTGTCGGCTTCACGCTGTTCGCCATCGAGGATTTCAAAAAGATGACCGCGTATCTCTCGCACATGTTCACCAATCGCGGCGGAATTTGCGACAGCGGGATCCTGTTCTATCTGCAAAACTACGGCCTCGTGCTTGCGGTTGCGATTCTCGTGAGCCTCCCGCTGTTCCCGGTTTTGAAGCAGAAGCTCGAGACAGCCGGCAAGAAGATGCAGTGGGTACTCGGCACCTGTTATGCGGTTTTGGTGGCGGCTCTGTTCCTTGTCGCGATTTCGTACATGGTGGCGGATACTTACAATCCGTTCCTGTACTTCAGGTTTTAAGGGGGTGCGCGCATGAACAGAGTGATTAAAACAATATTGGTGATCGTTCTTGCGGGCATTACGCTTTCGTTCTCCGTTGCCACAATCCTGGTGCCGAAGAAGGATTTTTCGGAAAATGAGAACCGCGTCCTCGAGCCTGCCCCGGAATTCAAGGTGGAAAATGTGAAGGACGGCTCGTTTATGAGCAACACCGAAACGTATGTGTCGGACCATTTTATATTCCGCGATTATTTCATGACCGTGCGGACGCTTTACGAGCTGGCGACGGGCAGAAACCGCATCAACAACATTTATATGTGCAAAGACGGCTACTATATCGAAGAGTACGACGGCCTGCAGAACACCGACCGCATTATTTCGGCAGTCAAGAGACTGATGGAGCGGACCACGCAGACGAGGGTCAGAGCGGTGCTGGCGCCGACGGCCGTGACCGTTTACGCCGATAAGCTTCCCGCCACGGCGAAGAATGCCGACCAGGAGGCAGACAGGCTTGCCGTGGAAAATGCGACGCGGGCTTACGCCGATTCGCTTTCGGAGGGCGACTTTGCCTGGGTGGATATCACCGATGCCCTGAAGAATGCCGGCGATGAGCAGCTCTTTTATAAGCTCGACCATCACTGGACCACATACGGCGCTTACGTCGCTTATTGTGAAATCATCAAAAGCTTCGGTTTTGAGCCGCTTTCGCGGGAGCAGTTTAAAGAGGAGACCGTAAGCACGGAGTTTCGCGGCACATTTGCCTCAAAAGTGAATGACCTCACGGCAAAGCCCGATGTGGTGAAGGCATTCCTTAGTGACCGGCTCTCGCTTTCGGTAAAGTATTCCGACAAGAAGCTCGAAACGGACACTCTGTATGCGCCGGAGTATCTTTCCAAAAAGGACAAGTATTCGTATTTTCTGAATAACCAGAATACATTCGTGGAGATTCACAACGCCAATGCGCAGACAGAAAAAGTGCTCGCCGTTATCAAGGACAGCTATGCAAACTGCATGATTCCTTTCCTTTGCGAGCACTTTGAGACGGTTTATGTTTTTGATACGAGATACTACAGAGGCAAGGTTACGGATTTCATCGCCGAAAACGGCGTGACCGACGTCCTGTTCCTCTATAACATGCATACGATCGATAACGATCCCGGAGTCGCGATGATCCGGTAGGGCTTATTTCTCCTGTCCCGCAAAGACGGAGGTCTTCAGGGCAGCGAGATCAACATCTGCATCCTTCCCGCAGATCATCTTCTCGAAATACGGAAGCATCAGCGCGAGATCTTCCTCGAGGACGGCGTGGCCTTCCTTGTGGACATGGATTACGAAGCGGTCACCGAGGCCGAGGAAGCCGTACAGACGGTCCGCTAACCGGTAGCATTCCCACATCGACGGGGCATTGACCCAGTCCTCGCTCTGCGCCGAAGCAATGATGAAATAACAACGGTCCGAACCCGCCGAAAGGGCTGCCAGTTCATGCTGCTCAAGCGGAATCTCTTCAGGCGTCTTAAAAGAAAGAAAACGGTCATTAAACCAGCCGCGTTCCGCGTCGCTTTGCAGACAGGAAAGCGGCTCGTTTTGTTGATAGGTATATTCGCTGCTGCCGCCGATCGGGGAGAAATCATAGCATTTGCCCTCGGAGAAGAAACGGTAGAGGGCAAGGCCGCCCGCGCCCGAGCAGGACGGTGCAACCATGCGGAAACGGCGGTCATATGCGCCGGCAACGGCAGTCGCTTTTCCGTAGCGGGACACGCCGGTCACGACGGACAGGTTCGGATTCACGTTGAGCTCCCTGCCCACGCCTCCGATGATTGCATCGAGAATCTTCGAAAGACCCCAGGCCCATGCCATCAGAACGCCGGTCTGCGAGGCGGCGTCTTCGCCGTAAGGGTAAAGCTCATAAAAGGCACCCTCGTGCTTCGTATCATCCGAAGCGACGAGCGAGCTGTTGTTTGAAAAAACGGCATACCCGCGGTCGAGTGCATATTGCATGCTCGGAAGCGGATGCATCGCGATGATGCAGGGGTAACCGCCCTCGGGCGCGGGAACCTTATCGGGATCCGGCAGAAACACCGGCAGCGACCAGGACGCGCTCCGACCGTCCTTACTAACCGTGACGGTCAGATTCTTCGCGCCTTCCGCAGGCATGGTCCCGAAAAAGGATATCATCACGGCGCCTTCGTCGGCTATCGAATAGCTGACCTGCTCTCCCTCGCGCCAGAAACCGTACATCTCGCTTTGATAAAGCCCGCGAAGCTCGTCGGCGCGTGCCGCCCAGCCCTTCGGGTCGGTAAGCCTGTCCCCATTTTGAAATGTAAATATGTCAGGATATGAATGCTCGCTCATAGTGCCCCCTCCGTGTGGATTCTTATTCTGTCAGTATATCGGAAAAAGGGCCTGAACGCAAGGCTTTTCGGGCTGCTTTTCCGCCGCATTTCAAAAAAGGATGCGCACCGTCAGAATGGGAAATGACAGATAATATTGCATTTTCCACAGGAGGCCAAAGCGGGTGCCGCCGTTCTTGTTCCGCATGTTTTTTCGTGATATAATTATATTGGTGGTGGATTTGCGCGCGGCAGGGGCCGCGACCTGAGAATGGGAGAAGGAGGGCGCAGACCGTTGTCTGTGCGAATATGGGATGGATTATTCAAAGATTAAAGAAGAATTTGCGAAATACGGGCTTGAGTTTCCCGATTCCCTGAAGGGGGAAGGACTTACCGAGGAACAGAAGCAGGAAATCAACCCCTGCGGCACGTTCTGCGGCAAATGTGACGACTACGGCGTAACCTGCGACGGCTGTCGGAATCGGCAGGGTCTGCCTCTGTGGCAGCAGATGTTCGGCAATACGACGCCGTGTCCTTATTATGACTGTTCTGCCAAGAAGGGGCTTCACGACTGCTCGCAGTGTGACAAGCTTCCGTGCCCCGAATACTTCTCGTATCCGGATCCGGATATGTCGATTGAGTACAAGCAGTGGTGGTTCCGCCTTCGCATGAACAACCTGAAGAAGTCCAACTGCAACTGCAAGGTTGAAGTCATGGACACTTATGAGGAGAACGTCATCCGCTATCTTGGTGACGACAAGTAACGCAAACACTATATAGGACCGTATCAGAGGTTCCGGTTTATTCCGGAGCCTCTTTTTTGTTGTTGTATTTTCCTATCCAGGCAGCCCAAACTGGATAAGAAAAGACAAAAATGAACGGTTTATTCATATTTTTAACAAATTATTGAGGGGAATTGCAATAATACCCGACAAAAGGGGTGAAACGGGCCGTTTGCGTTAATAGAGTTTTCACAAATTTTTCACATTTTCCTTCGCCGCGGTTATTGACTTCCTGAAATAAAGAATGCTATGATGCAAAAGTGGTGCGTAAGAAAAGGGATTTTTGTCTGCTTTGCAGGCAGGAGGAGCAGTTTGTATGAGCGGAAGTGTGCGCGGACTGTCAGACCGCGGTAAGACGGTCAAAAGAGTCCTTTTGGTTCTTTTGATTTTGGCGGTTCTCGCAGGCGGAGGGTATTACGGGTACCTGAAATACAAGCAGATTCAAGCCGACAAACACCAAAAAGCGTTCGAAGACCTGAAGGAGAAGGCGTTCGTCACAACGACGCCGGCGCAAACGGCGGCAAAGCCGACCGACGAGCCCGCGATAACGCCCGAGCCGACCATCGAACCGACAGGGCCTTCTGCGGAGGAGATGCTTTACGCGGCAATCGCCGAGAAATATGAAGACTTCCTGACAATCCGCCCGGATTTCAATATTCTTCATAAGGAAAATAAAGACATCTTCGCCTACATCGCGATTCCGGGAACCATCATCGATTACCCGGTTCTGAAGAGCGAGAAGGAAGACTACTACCTACATTACAACCTGGATCACTCAAAAGGGTATCCCGGTTGCCTGTACATTCAGAATTGCAACAGCGCCACACTGAATGACCGATTCACAATCATATACGGACACAACATGCTGAACGGAACGATGTTCGGCAGCCTCAAAAAGTTCTCGGATCGCGATTTCCGGGAAACGCACCCGTTCTTCTTTATCTATCAGGAAGGGCGAGTGATGGTGTACGAGGTGGTTGTTGTATCGCATCTGGAGCCGGAGCATCTGCTTTCCGAGGACTATGTGGAGCGTAACGGACAATGGGTTTTCGATGCATTTGACGGATACGAAACCGCACGGTTTTTGAAACGGGTTCATGAGGAGAACCCTGACAAAGCATACGTTTCGACGCCGGCGCCCACGGATGAGGACACAATCATGGTTCTCTCCACCTGCGGCGAGGGACGCCGCTACACCGTAGCCGGCAAGCTTGTATTGGACATTAAGGATTAAATAACGCAGACGGGAAACTGCGAAAGAAAAAATCGGAATACTGTTTACGAAAAGAGGAGAAGGAAACATGCACTTACTTAGAAAGGGACGAGTAGTAAGCTTTGTGCTTACTTTGGTACTCGCCTTCGGGTTACTTGATGCCCCGGCGAAGGCATCGAGCGGGGCAAAGTTCGCCGGCGGCAACAACGCATCGAACATCTTAAGCAAATACAGCGTATTTGTTGAAAACAATTTCAGCGCCAACAATCATATCATGGGCGCCATCGCTGTCGGAGGAACCTACACAAACTCCAATTTCTTCGGCGATGCGGCAATCTACCCGTCTTATATCAAGACATGGAATTCCGGCAGAGTCGGAAACGGAGCGCTTAACGACAATCTCTCTAAGCGCGTGAACCGTACCGTATACTACGGAACCAGAAGCGGCGATCTCGGCGGCAATCCTGCCGTACAGAATTCCGGCTTCCTGAGCATGTCATCTGTATTTTCCTCATTGAGAGCACAATCGAAAGCGCTTGCAGAGCGCGGAGAAACGATTTCGGGAAATGTCATCGATCTGACCAACAGAAACGAGGACGTTTATATTACCGTGCCGTATTCCAAGCTGAACAGCCTGCAGATTAACGTTTCTTCCTACGATTGGTTCAGAAAGCACATTCTGTGCGTATCCGTGACCGGTGCGGGAAGCGGCGCGCAGTTCAACGGCTGGAGCATTAAGATCAACGGTGGCGATATCGGAAACAATTTCCGCTTCAAATTCCCCGGTGCTGACAGCCAGTACAACATTCAGCTGAATCTTTCGGGAATGAACCTTTTCTGGAACTTCCCGGATGCCACGTCCATCAATGTCATGGGACAGGCCGGCCATCTGATTGCGCCGTCGGCAAATGTTACGAATACTTCCGGAAACTACGAAGGCGGCGTTATTGCCAAGAGCTTTACTTCTACGAGTGAAGCGCACTTCTATCCGTGCAACCGCACGCTTGCAACGAGTAACGGCAAGCAGGCAAGCCCTACGCCGACTGCCACGAAGGTTCCTACAAAGACGGCCAGCCCTACGCCGACCGCTACCCCTGTTCCGAAAAAGGTAAGCCCTACACCGACTGTTACTCCGATTCCGAAGACGGCCAGCCCTACTCCGACCGTTACTCCGGTACCGAAGAAGGCAACTCCTACTCCGACGCCTGTGCCGAAGAAGGCAACACCTACGCCCACTCCGGTAACGAAGAACGTAGCAACCTCGACGCCTACTCCGACACCCGTTGTGAAGAAGAACGTGGCAACCGCCACGCCTACTCCGACGCCCGTTGTGAAGAAGAACGTAGCGACTTCTACACCTACGCCGACGCCTGTTGTGAAGAAGAACGTGGCAACCGCTACGCCGACGCCTACAACGGTTCAGCAGAGAAACGTTGCGACCGCAACTCCTACGCCCGTGCCGAAGAAGAATACACCTACCGCAACACCGACTCCGGTGCCGTACAGAAGACCTTCACCGACGCCGAAGCCCGTAACCCCGGAGAATCCCGATGAGCCTAAGACCGGCCATGGTGTCTTCTCCAAAGTTACCGAGAAGAATCAGGAGCTTGAGGGAGCACGCCTGACGCTGACGGCTTATACCGACGGCATCGATTTGAGCGATATCAAGAGAGCTTCCAATTCCGGCGGAACGGATTATGTTGCTTCGAAGAATACGATTACCTGGACGAGTACGGCAAGCCGCACCATCCTTGAGGATCTTCCGAACGGAACGTACCGTCTCCATGAGGATTGCGCTCCTGCCAACTACAATGTGGCATTTGACATTTACTTCCGCATGAAGGGCGGCGTCATCTGCGACATGGATGGAAATCCGGTTCCGGACGGCGTCCTCGTCATGATTGACACAAGCCTTACCGACCCCGGCCACCAGGTGGCCAAGAGCTCCGATATCCCCGTAAAGGAAGGTACCGGAAAGGGCGTGGTTCGCTCCCCGCAGACCGGTGAGCAGGCCGGTGCCGGCAACATTTTGTGGCTGCTTCTTCTTGTCATGGTTGCAGCTGCCTGCCCGGCAGTATTTAAAAAACGCAGGTTCCTTAAGAGATAAGAGTTTCTAATGCATGGAAGCCGTCGCCGATGCGACGGCTTCTTTTCTTATGCCGAAGAGAAACAATGATAGAAGAGATTTTACTGAAATCCAGTTCGTCTTGCTTTCAGATTTGTTCTATGATAGAGTTAGATTGAGCCAAAAAAACAGTGCGAGAATCTTTTTGTAGGAAAGGATTTCGGGTGAAGATATGAAAACTACTATTATAGCCGTTGGAGTGCTTGTTGCTTTGGCAGCAATCATAGCTGTGATAATTTATTTCGTGATGAAGTATGATAAATTAAATAAGGAGATTCTTTCAGCATTAGGATATACGGGATGGAATATAGTTCCGTATTTTGACGACAGTGTTGTGGTAAAGAGCCGGCAATCCCTGGAAAAATATGACGTTGTAAAGTATTTTAAGGATGACAGAGACAACTTTGAAAAAGTGGGAAAACGGCTGGAATATAAGGAGAGCGTTGGAGTAAAACTGGTCAGATTTCTGGAACAGAACGAATTTATTGAGCGAACTTTTTACAGTAAAATCAGTGGGATAATTGAATCTGAAGTGGCAAATGCAAATGCTTTTCGTGTTGATGTGAGTTATATTTCTTCGGCAGGAAACCTTTTGGGAAGAAAGAAGCTTGAGATTACGTCAGAGGCGTTTCAAATCCTTCTTGACAATCCTAGTCTATATATGGGAAAAGGAGAAATTAACCGTCTTGTTAAAGAAAAGCAAAAGAGTGATTTGGAGCTGAAGCACAAGGCCTTTTATGATGAAGTAAACAAAATAGTAGACTATACGGCAGAAAAGAAAGACACGATGATTATTCGCGGATCCAAAGAAAAGCTGGATAATCTGATTGCACAGTTGTTTGATCGTACGGTTAACAGTATTCAAAAGATCAAAACGACGGAGAGTGACGAGTGGGGTGTAATCGCCAAATTTATCACCGGCATAAAAAAAGAAATTAAAGAGATTGTGGCCTCCAATCAGAGAATTCTGGATTATTATGATTCGTCTGAATTTGCCAGACTTAAGGAAGCATGCTCTGCCTTGATGAGTTCTCAAAGAGAATTTAATGAGTATATCAATGAAAAAGTTCAGTCGATCTCTACGCTCTTCGGTACCAGGGTTTTGCGGAATGAAACGGTTGCTGAAGATGAGTACAATTACATTCGTCCGTACAAGAAAACAATAACGCCTTTTACGGCCGAGGTGTCGGCCGCTGTATTTGCCAGCGCCGAGAATAACCCGATGGCGTATATCGTGAAATTCTTTTACCCGAATAAAGAACTATACCCGGAACAAATACAAAAGCTGCAGCATTTAATTGAGGAATTGGAAACCTTGCAGGACGCAAAGCAGATTATAGAGAATCACAAGCAAGATTATCAGCAGTACTTGAAAGATGTTCCGGAATATGTTATGGAACAGGATGAAGCGGGATTCTATTCAAGGCTTGGGTTTGCCTATATCGACGAAAGCGTACTGACGGTGGAGTATAAATTTGTCTATACTTCCGGCGGAGGATTTGCCCAGAGATTCTTTACCGTTCCTATGACTGAAGCAAATATTGTCGAGCTAATCAGTTTACTTGAAAGCAAACTAACCGCCAGTGCTTTTTCAAAAGAGCAGCGACAAATGATGACGAAAAAGCTGCGTGATTACATAAAGAATCGGGATAACTATACTTGCTGTAAGTGTGGGAACTCGACAGCTTTGGAGCCGAACCTTTTGTTGGAAATTGATCATATAATTCCTGTTGCAAAAGGAGGATTTACAGAAGAAACAAACCTGCAGACTCTTTGTTGGAAGTGTAATCGAGCCAAAGGGGCCAAACTTATATAAATAATCCGGAACGACTTAATCCTTAAGGGTGTCTGCATTGAAGCAGACACCCTTATTTTCATGATAGGGCGAGGACTTGTCATGGGAACGACAAAAAGTATAATACGAAAATGATGTGTTAAGAACAGAATTTTGAAAGGTTTTTAAATACCACAAGCCAGAAAGGACTTTATTTTTTGTGAAGAATATGTTAAAATTTCGTGTAACCCAAAACCCGTGGATGCCCTTTTTCCGGACAAGCCCGAGGAGATTTTGAACATGAAGAAACAAAAGCCGATATGGGCAATTCTGTTTGCCGTACTTCTGATTGGATGGACAGTCTATGTCATGCTGGATGTTTTCGTCATTCAGAGGACGTTTCAGGACAATGCGACGGAAATGAATCTTTCCATGTTTACATCGGTTGCGCCGACGCCGTCTCCGACAGTTACGCCGACACCGGTGGAGCTTGTGAAGCTTGATCCGGATGTTACGCCGACACCGGCTCCGACAAGCACGCCGACACCGACGCCGACGCCGTCACATTTTTCAGATACGGTGATTGAGACGGACATCTATTATGTCAATGACCATCTTTCGGTTACGCTCAGCGATTACCGGGAGCATAATACGGACATTCACGTTGCGGAAATCTGGGTGAGCTCCGCACAGTACATTTATACGGCATTTGCCAAGGACAAATTCGGCCGCAACATCGAGCAAAAGCCGTCCGTCATGGCGAAGAACAAGGATGCGGTGCTGGCCATCAACGGCGACAATTACGGCTCCCGCGAGGGCGGCTACGTCATCCGGAACGGCGTTTTGTACCGCGCCAAAAAATACGAACAGACAAGCCGCGACGTGCTTTGCATCATGCCTGACGGAGATTTCTATTTCACCGCCTACGACAAGGACAAGGCGGAGGATCTTGTGGCTCGCGGAACCTGGCAGGCGCTGACTTTCGGCCCGGTTTTGGTGGACAATTCCGAAATCAAGGTCGGGGTATATGAAGAAGTCAAGCTGGCATTTGCCAAAAACCCGAGAACGGCAATCGGCATGGTCGAGCCGCTGCATTATTTCATCGTGACGGCCGACGGACGGACCGACTGGAGCCCGGGAATCTCCCTGTACCAGTTGGCGGATTTCATGCAACGGCTCGGATGCACGAAGGTTTACAATCTCGACGGCGGCGGGTCTTCGACCATGTGGTTCAGAGGCCGGGTTGTCAATTTCCCTACTTCCTACGGAACATACCTGGAGAAGGAGGTAACGGATATTGTATACCTGCGATAAGGTCTTTAAGAAGCATTGTATCATCTTTCTCGCGGTATCGGTTTTCGTTGCGATTTTCGGGATTGTTTACGAATGGTTCGGCCACGGAATCCTTTCGATGTCGATGATTCTGGCGTTTTTATACCCGTTCCTTCTCGGCTTTATTCCGACTTTGGGGCTCAGCTTTTCCGAAATGATGGCGACCATCCCGTATGAAAAAGGACTCCGGTTCGGCTGCAATCTGTTCTATTCGGGCATCGCAACGCTCACGGTCGGGTCGATCGCGATGGGCGTTGTCGAAATCTACGGCACGACCAACCGGTTCATGATTGTTTACACCGTAGCCGGAATCGTTATGTTGTTTGTCGGAATGTGCGCCGCCGGCATCGCATTTGTGAAGAAGGCGAAGGAAAATGAGGACACGGACGCCGACGAAGACGGCGAAGAAGGAATCCCATTCGAATCATGACCGCTTATGCGGAAAGGAGGATAAAATGCAGGAAGTATATGATTTTTTGAAGGAGTGCGGGACCTATTATCTCGCAACGGTTGACGGGGACCAGCCCCGTGTTCGTCCTTTCGGGACGGTACTTCTGTTTGAGGGAAAGCTTTACATCCAGACCGGCAAGGTGAAGGATGTTTCCAAGCAGCTGCACGCCAACCCGAAGGCTGAGATTTGCGCGTTCGCAAACGGACAGTGGATTCGCGTTGCGGGAGAGCTGATTGCCGACGAGAGACGGGAAGCGAAGAAGGCCATGCTTGACGCTTATCCGCAGCTTCGCGGCATGTACAACGAGGATGACGGCAACACAGAGGTGTTCTATTTCAACGGAGGCACGGCGACGATTTCTTCATTTACCGCAGCGCCGAAGGTTATTGAGCTTTAGGCGATCCGGGGAACTCTTCCGAGAAGGGTTCCCCGTTTTATTCTACGCGCGAATAAGAGAGGACAGACATTGATTAACCCGATTACCAAAACGGATTATCCCGATCCCGATGTCATCCGGGTGGGGGACACATTTTACATGGTCAGCACGACGATGTATTTCTTCCCGGGCGGCGATATTCTGCGCTCGTACGACCTCGTGCACTGGGAGATTGCGGCGCACATATTCGATGCGATTGACGACACTCCGGCGGAGCATTTGACCGGCACGGCGAATACCTATGGCAAAGGCATGTGGGCGGCATCCCTTCGCTACCACGACGGCCGGTTTTACGTGCTTTTTGTGAGCCACGGGCAGCAGGACACGCATCTTTACATTGCGGATGCAGTTGAAGGCCCCTGGGAACATCGCAGAATCAAAGGATACTTCCACGACGCATCGCTGTTGTTTGATGACGACGGGCGCGTCTTTCTGACGTCCGGCAATATGCAGATTCGCCTGACCGAACTGGCGGCCGATCTGAGCAGACCTAAGGAGGGCGGCGTCGATGCGGTCATCATTCGGGACAACCCGGAGGATGTGTTCCTCGGCTACGAGGGCTCTCACTTTTATAAGATCGACGGCCGCTATTATGTTACGTTGATTCACTGGCCGAAATCGACTTCCCGCCGCACGGAGGCCGTGTTCGTTTCCGACCGCGTCGAGGGGCCGTATGTCGGCTGCGACGTGTGCTTCGACGACATGGGTTACCACGGGCAGGGCGTTGCGCAGGGGGGAATCGTCAATACGCCGGACGGACGATGGTATTCCGTCATGTTCCGGGATTCCGGCGCAATCGGAAGGGTGCCGGTGCTTGTGCCGGTGCATTTTACGGACAGCTTCGAAGGAAAATGCCACGACGGCCTTACGGGAGAGGTCATCCCCGGCGCCTTAAGCAAAACGCCGTTCCCGGTTTTCGGAGATGACGGCATCATTCCGAACGACTTTGAAACACCCGATTTACGCCCGGGCTACCAATATGCGCCGCTTTTCACCTCGGATGATTTCACCTCGGTATCGCTGAAACCGCAGTGGCAATGGAACCACATCCCGGACAATGCGCTTTGGAGGGTTCTTCCCGAGGGCGGGCTGTCGGTCACGACCGGAACAATTTCAAAGAACCCGACCGAAGCAAGAAACACACTGACCCAGCGGACGGCATACCCGAAATGTGCTGCGGAGGTTACGGTTGACGCATCGGGATTAAAAGACGGCGATATCGCCGGACTGATTGCGCTGCAGGGCAAGTACGGCATGATCGGAATCGCAAAGGAGAACGGGACTTACAGCATCGTAAGACTTGTCCGCGAGCGGGCAACGGAGGGCTTTGGAATCGGAAGTAACGACCATAACCCCGGCGTGATTACCGACCGGATTCCTTTTGAGGAAGCGGTGCCTGCAGACGGCGGAAAAGCACTGATCCGGCTTCGCATCGATGCGGATTTCACGGATATGAAGGACGAGGTCGCATTTTCCTACGGGGAGGGAGACGGGTTTACAAAACTCGGCGACACGCACCGGCTCGAGTTCCGGCTGGATCATTTTACCGGGGCACGTTTCGGGCTTTGCGTGTTCGCAACGAAGGAGGCCGGCGGGACGGCGGTGTTCCGTGACTTTCGGTATGAAATAAAACAGTCGTGACATGCGAAACTCAAAAAAGAAAAGGGGAGATGAAAATGGAACTTTGGGATGCTTACGACAGTCAATTCCGAAAGCTTGAAGGCGTTACGCTTATAAGGGGCGAGGAAGAACAGATGAAACCGGGCGTGTACCATCTTGTCTGCGATATCCTCGTGCGGCACAGGGACGGGACTTATCTGCTCATGCAGCGCGACCCTCGAAAGACCAATCCGTCCATGTGGGAGGCCTCGGCGGGCGGTTCCGCGCTTCAGGGTGAGACCGCGCTTCAGTGCGGCATTCGGGAGCTGCGGGAGGAAACCGGCATCATATCCGGGGATTTGAAGGAAGTCGGAAGAGTCGTGAGTCCGATGACGCATTCGGTTTATGTGTGCTTTCTGTGCGAAACGGATTGTGACAAGGACGCGATCACGCTGCAGGAAGGGGAAACGGTCGCATTTGCCTGGGTCAGCCGGGAAGAACTGATTTCCATGAGTCCGAAGAAGCTGTTGACCTACCGCGTACAGAGCTTTCTTGACGAGTTGCACCGTAAGGACATTACCGTGTCCTGCGGAGACGGGCTTGTGTCAATTCGCGTAGGTGCCATCATTATGAGGGACGGAAAGTTTCTGATGGTTGGCAATGACCGGGACAATTACCTGTATTCGGTCGGAGGCCGGATTCAGTTCGGAGAAACCGCCGAGCAGGCGGTCGTCCGGGAAGTCATGGAGGAGACCGGTTTTCGGATGGAGGTTGACCGCCTCGGGTTTGTTCACGAGAACTACTTCTACGGTGACGCCCCGTCGAATCTCGGTAAAGTGATTTATGAAACCTCGTATTACTTCTACATGAAGGTGCCGGAGGACTTCTGCCCGGTAAGCGAGGAATTCGCCGAGGGTGAAGCGAAGGAGCACCTCACCTGGGCGACGGTTGATGATAAGAGAAAATTCTTCCCGCAATTCTTCCGGGAGGAGCTCCGGCATCCCGAACGGGTGCTGAAACATATGGTAACAAATGAAACGGAAGCGTAAAAGAATCCGAGATAAAGTATTGAATTTAAGACTTTATCTCGGATTTATCTGCTTAACTTCCTAAAATGATAGAATTATTCAGAGAAGGAACTGCTTCTGCACGGCCTCCATAGTCGGTTCCGTCACAAAGGCTTCCTCGGAAAAGTGTCCCCTCTTGACATTTTCCGCGGAATTCGATAAACTGAACGCAGAGTTACGTGGAAAGTGTAACATGTTAGAAATTAGGAGGCTTTTATGAAGAAGCATATTACGACGGTTAAGACCCGCAACCTTTGCGAGAGCGCGAAGAAGGGTGGCTGCGGCGAGTGCCAGACTTCCTGCCAGTCCGCATGTAAGACAAGCTGCGGTATTGCAAACCAGAAGTGCGAGAAGAGCAGCAAGTAATTGAAGGATGACTTCACAGGTTAAAATATCGCCCCTGAGGGCGATATTTTTTTCGGAGACAAGAGCCCGGGGTGAGCTTTTCGAAGCTTTTCCGGGATGATGATAAATGGGAGGACTTTTGTTTGGTACATCAGTATAAACTCGGCGGACACGATATCGTGATTGATGTTTGCTCGGGTGCGATTCATGAAACCGATGACGTAACCTTTGACCTGATTGCGAGATTTCAGAAGGAAGACCGTGAGAGCCTGATCGCCGATCTGGCAGTAGCATACGATCTTCCCGTGAGCGAGGTTGAGGAGATTTATGAGGATGTTAGTGCGCTTGCTGAGGACGGGCAGCTTTTCGCCGAGGACACATTTGCCCCGATGGCGGGAGAACTGAAGGCCCGTACAAGCGGTGTGATTAAGGCGTTGTGCCTGCATGTCGCGCATACGTGCAACCTGAACTGCTCGTACTGTTTCGCGAGCCAGGGCCGTTTCCACGGGGAACGTGCCTTGATGAGTCTGGAAACCGGTAAGCGCGCAATTGATTTTCTGGTCGAGAATTCCGGAACGAGACGCAATCTGGAGGTGGACTTCTTCGGCGGAGAGCCGCTGATGAACTGGGAAGTCGTGAAGGGAATTGTTGCCTACGCAAGAAGCATCGAAAAGGAGAAGAAGAAAAACTTCCGTTTCACGTTAACGACCAACGGGGTGCTGATTGATGACGACGTCATCGATTTTTCCAATCGCGAAATGCATAACGTCGTTTTAAGCTTAGACGGACGGAAAGAGGTTCACGACCGCTTCCGGAAGGACTATGCCGGGCAGGGAAGCTATGACCGCATCGTTCCGAAGTTTCAGAAGCTTGTGGAGGCGCGAGGCGGGAAGAATTATTACATCCGCGGCACATTTACCCATGCCAATCCGGACTTTTTGGAGGATATTAAAACGATGCTTGACCTCGGATTTACCGAGCTCAGCATGGAACCTGTCGTGTGCGCGCCCGGAGATCCGATGGCGCTCACCGAAGAAGACAGGGCTATCGTCATGGACCAATACGAAAAGCTTGCCGAGCTGATGCTTGTGCGGGCAAAGGAGGGCCGGCCGTTCACGTTCTATCATTACATGATCGACCTCGAGGGCGGGCCGTGCATCTATAAGCGAATCAGCGGATGCGGCTCGGGAACGGAATATATGGCCGTGACGCCCTGGGGAGATCTGTATCCGTGCCACCAGTTTGTCGGCGAGGAGGAGTATAAGCTCGGCGATATTTGGACGGGCGTTAATAACCGGCAGAAGCAGGAGGAGTTCCTGGCCTGCAATGTTTATGCGCGTGAGGAGTGCCGGGACTGTTGGGCACGGCTTTACTGCGCGGGAGGCTGCGCGGCGAATGCGTACCACGCCACCGGTTCGGTGCGCGGCGTGTATGCGGCCGGCTGCGACCTTTTTAAGAAGCGCCTTGAGTGCGCAATCATGGTGAAGATAGCGGAGCAGAGCGAGGAAGAATAGTTTAAGGATAATATAAGGCGAAACGACTGACAGGAGGATTCCGGCATGAATACCCCGATTTATGATTTCGTACAGACTTATGTTGAGAGCGGTGCGACGAGGCTGCATATGCCCGGGCACAAGGGCGTTGCCGGGCCGCTCGGAGTTGAACCGTATGACATTACGGAGATTGACGGCGCAGACGTGCTTTCAAAAGCCTGCGGCATAATCGCGGAGAGCGAGGCCAATGCCGGAGAACTGTTCGGATGCCGGACTTTCTATTCAACCGAAGGCTCGTCGCTTTGCATTCGCACGATGGTCTTCCTTCTGAAGAAACTGGCGCTTCGAAGCGGAAAGAAGCCGTTGATCCTTGCCGCGAGAAATGTGCACCGCTCCTTTGTGGATGCGATCGCGCTTCTTGATGTGGACGTGGAATGGATTATGCCGCACATCGGCGAATCCTATGAGAGTTGCAGCATTTCCGGGGAAGAGCTCGGGAGTCTTTTAGACCGATACGACAGGGAAGGCCGCATGCCTTCAGCCGTCTATGTTACGAGTCCCGACTATCTCGGAAACGTTGCCGATATTGCCGCTTTGGCGGAGGCGTGTCACGACCGTCACTGTCTTTTAATGGTGGACAATGCGCACGGCGCCTACCTTCGTTTTCTTTCGGACAATGCACACCCGATTCAGCTCGGCGCGGATATTTGCTGCGATTCGGCGCATAAAACACTTCCGGTTCTGACCGGAGGCGCCTATCTGCATCTCTCGCGTGCCGTGGATTCTTTCTTAATGGATTATGTCGGCCGGGCGATGGCGCTTTTTGCGACGACAAGCCCGTCTTACCTGATCCTGCAGTCATTAGATCTTTGCAATGCTTATCTGACCGAACACGGCGCGGACTTTGAACAGGCCGCGAAAAGGACGGACCGACTTCGTGCTTCTTTGACGGAAGCAGGTTATAACGTAATCGGAGACGAAAGGCTGAAGCTGACACTGGCAGCAGGCTTTGCATTTTCCGACGGAACAAAGCTGGCCGAACAGATGAAGGCGGCCGGAATCGTTCCCGAATATTATGACAAATCCCATGTCGTAATGATGTTCTCCCCGATGACACGGGAGGAGGAATACGACAGGGTGCTTCGGGAGCTTCAAAGGCTTGCCGATGAAAGCATAAAGACCGGAAGCGCGGGGTCTGAGAACCAAAAGAGAATTCCCGCCCCTGTCCGCAAGATGACACCTGCGCAGGCCATCCTCGCGGAATCCGAATATATTGACGCACGGGATGCCGTCGGCCGGATTCTTGCCGAAACCGTGGTCAGCATGCCCCCGTGCGTGCCTGTATATATGTGCGGCGAGGTGCTCGGCGAAGATGCCGTTGCTTACCTCGGCGGAACGGTTCGCGTAATAAAAGAAACGCTTTTTTAATGAAACCTTAATCTTTCTCATATTGTCATTTCATCTTGCTTTGTTAGGATAAAGCCATCGAAAGCACGAAGGAACGTGTGAGAAAGAAAGGAAACAGGATCATGGAAATGACTAGAGAAGAGAAGATTACAAAGCTTTGCGAAAAGGTAATGGTAACGAGAGAAGAGGCGGATGCAGCGCTTGCCGCGAACAACGACGACATTCTGGATGCCGTTTTGTATCTCGAGAGTCTCGGCAGAATTCGCACCCCGAGAACCGCGACCTACGTTGAGGATATGCAGGAAGAAAGTTATTCCGAGGAGCCCGTAAGAAAGCACAAGAGCGAAAGCTTCGGCGAGGCAGTCGGACGCTTCTGCGCATGGATTGTAAAGCTTGTGAAGGCCGGATGCGAGAACTACCTTGACATCGCAAAGGACGGCGAGACGAAGGCACGCATCCCGTTGATTGTTCCGGCGCTTTTACTGATCCCGTGCTTCTGGCTTGAGGCAATTCTTCTGATTGTCGGCCTCTGCTTCGGTTGTCAGTATTCCTTCAGCGGTCCGGCTTTTAAGAAGGACGGCAAGGCAAACCATTTCGCCCGCAAGGCTTCCGAGAGCACGGAGCAATTCCGCGAGCAGTTCAACAGAGGTTTTCAGACCGAGAGCAGCAAAGGCTTTCAGAATGAAGACAATATTGAGTAAGTAACGCCGGGCGGCAGCGGCCGTCCGGTGATTTGTAAAAGGAGAAATCTATGGCAGTGCGCGTATTAATCGTGGAGGACGAAGAACAGATTGCCCGGTTCACGGAGCTCGAGCTTAAGCATGAGGGCTACGAAGTGAGCAAGGCAAAGGACGGAAGAACCGGCTTATCCATGGCCGAAGAAGGCGGTTACGATATCATTTTACTCGATATCATGCTGCCCGAGCTGAACGGCCTTGAAGTATTAAGACGGTTACGGAAGACCTCCGACGTGCCGGTCATCATGCTGACCGCAAGAGATTCCGTAATGGACAAGGTGTCCGGACTGGATTCGGGAGCGGATGATTACGTGACAAAGCCATTTGCCATCGAGGAACTGCTGGCCCGCATCCGTGTAGCGCTTAAGAAGCACAGCGGAGCGGAGAAAGAGGACGACAGTACCGTGCTTTCTTACGGCCTTTTGAAGGTCAACACGGCGGCTTACAGCGTGACCTACGACGGCAATCCGATCGAGCTTTCCAAGCGGGAGTTCGATCTGCTGAGCATCCTTTTACAGAACCGCAACATTGTTCTTTCCCGCGATACGCTTCTCGGGAAGGTTTGCGGTTATGATTATTTCGGGGAGACTAATGTTATAGATGTTTACGTGCGCCATGTACGGAGCAAGATCGACGAGCCTTACGGCATCACGCTGATCCAGACCGTCCGCGGCGTTGGCTATGTGATAAAGGATGAATGATATGAACCGAGCTGATAATGAAGCGAAGGAGCGGAAGAAAAGGGTAAAATCCACCGCCGGTAAGATTCATCGCCTTTTCCTCGGGAAAATGGTAGGAATCTTCCTGCTCTTCGATCTCGTCATCGTTGCCGGGTTCGTTACCTGCTTCTTGTATTATCAGGAGGAGCGGTTACTCGGCAGATTCTCGCCCCGCACGGAAATCACGTTGGAGCGTGAGGGCAACGAGGACTATGAGGTTGTATTCAAAAGAGGCGATGAGGTCATCAGGTACACACCCTCGGAACCGTTTCGCGAAGTGGTATTCTGGGGCGGCATCGGCATCCTCAGCTTTGAAGCGTTTTGCGTGCTTTGGGCATTTCTCTTCGACCGTTTCCCAATCAGAAGAAGGCTGCGGCCGCTTCGTGAGATGGCGGAATCCGCGCATGTACTGACCAATCTTGCATGGGAACAGGAGAAGATGCAGAACCTGACCTATGCAATCAGCCATATGGATGCGGCTGATGCAAACCCGCGTCTTGAAACGCATGACAGTGAACTGGCGGGAATCGAAAATGCGATGAACGACCTGCTTTCCCGGATGCGCGAATCGTATCGGGAGCAGACCAGATTCGTCAGCGATGCCTCGCACGAGTTGCGGACACCGATTGCAGTCATCAAGGGTTATGCGGACATGCTTGACCGATGGGGCAAGGAAGACCAACAGGTGCTTACCGAAGGAATCACGGCAATCAAGAGTGAAGCCGACCGGATGAATTCACTTGTCGAGCAGCTGTTGTTCTTAGCCCGTGGCGATTCCGGACGGCAGAAGCTGACAATGGAAAGCATCAATCTGACCGCTCTGATGCAGGAAGTATATGACGAATCCGTCATGATTGATACAAAGCATACCTATGAGCTGCAAAAAGAGGCAGGCGATATTGTCTGCTACGGCGATTACGGAATGCTGAAACAGGCAGTCCGCATCTTCGTGGACAATGCCGCCAAATACACGACAGAGGGCGATACCATCTCCCTCCGGGTCGGAATCAACCGCGCCCGCCTCTGCCCTTACGTTTCCGTGCAGGATAACGGAATCGGCATGAGCAACGAGGACGTGAAGCACATCTTCGAGCGTTTCTACCGCTCCGATGTGGCAAGAAACAGCAAAACCGGCGGCACCGGCCTCGGTCTTTCCATTGCGAAATGGATTGTAGACCGTCACCGCGGAACCATTGAGGTCATCTCGCGTGAGGAAATCGGGACAAGATTTACCGTATTTCTCCAGTCAGGCGGACAACCCGCTTCGGAGTAAGCGCGGCGTCCGGGATGGTGCGCGGAATACAACCTGATACACTGACCATGAAAGAAAAACCCGGCTGCAGAAGCGTTGCGCTTCCTGCAGCCGGGTTTGGTATTGTCGGTGTTATTTTACGGGCTTTCGTTCCAAGTGCCGCCGTCAGGTTGGTACGGGGACCGGTAAATTACTTGCTACCGTACCACGGCGCACCGGTTCTTGGTATTTTTAGCAAGATTATTACCGGTTTCGTTCCATGTGCCACCGCCCGCATGGTACGGGGACCGGTAAATTACTTGCTACCGTACCATGGCGCACCGGTTCTTGGTATTTTTAGCAAGATTATTACCGGTTTCGTTCCATGTATCGCCGCCCGTGTGGTACGGGGACCGGTAAAATACTTGCTACCGTACCACGGAGCACCGGTTCTTGGTATTTTTGGCAAGAATATTTCTGCTTTCGTTCCATATATCGCCGCCCGTGTGGTACGGGGACCGGTAAATTACTTGCTACCGTACCACGGCGCACCGGTTCTTGGTATTTTTAGCAAGATTATTTCTGGTTTCGTTCCATGTGCCGCCGTCAGGTTGGTACGGGAGGGTGGCATTTTCCGGCAAAAGTTCCAAATAATGCGCCCCGGCCGTCATTCCTTTGCGCTCATCCGGTAGTCTACGTCGATGACGCAGAAATACGTTGCGCCGATGCGGGCTGATACTTCCTCGCAAATCTGTTTCCGAATCTCGTCGGAACGCTCGGACAGACGGAACGGAAGTACGATATCGAAGATGAGGTTTGTATGGGTCGGGCCGATTACGACACGGAAGTCGTGCATCGTCAGTTCGGGGTCAACCGAGGCAAGGACCTCCGAAACCTGAGTCTTCAGCTCGGCGATGTGCGGATCCTTCGTCACGACCGGATCCATATGGATGGTGGCAAGGCAGGAAAGCTCTTTTGAAAGCTTGTGCTCCAGGTTGTCGATGATGTCGTGAAGCGCGAGCACGTCGCCCTCGGCAGGCACTTCGGCGTGAATCGAAATCATCCGGCGCCCCGGGCCGTAATCATGCACAATCAGGTCGTGACAGCCGAGAATGTTCTCGTCAAAACCGCAGACAAGCTCCTCAACCGACTTGACAAATTCCGGTTCCGGCGGCGCGCCGAGCAAAGGGTCTACGGTTTCCTTGGCGGCCTTGAAGCCGGCGATCAGAATGAAGCCCCCGACCAGAATGCCGAACCAGCCGTCAAGCTTCCACGAGAAGAAGCGCTCCAAAAGCGTGGCTATCAGAACCGCCGTCGTCGCAAGGCAGTCACTTAAGCTGTCGGTCGCCGTCGCACGAAGTGTTGCGGAATCGATCTTCTTGCCGATTTTGCTGTTGTAAAATGCCATGTAACATTTGACACAGATCGAGGCAATCAGAATCAGGATGACAACAATCGACCAGGTGGTAGCGGCGGGGTGCAGGACTTTACCGATGGATTCCTTGATGAGCTCGTATGCCATAACGAGGATGACACCGGAAATGATCAGGCCTGCGACATACTCTATGCGACCGTGTCCGTAGGGGTGCTCCGCATCCGGCTTCTGCTCGGACAGGCGGAAAGAGACAAGCGAGACGACGGACGAGCCCGCGTCCGAAAGGTTGTTGAACGCGTCGGCCGTGATGGCGATGGACGAGCTGATCAGCCCGGCAATCAATTTGCCCGCAAACAGAAGCAGATTCAGGATGATTCCGGCGATGCCGCAAAGCTTGCCGTAGGCGGACCGTTTGCTGCTCTCGGGCATGTCATTTTTTATAAAAAGCTTAGATAGAAGTGTAATCATAAAGCCTCCTGTTGCACGGATTCGGGTGAAGCATTGATGAATCGTGCGGATTAGGATATATCATAAAACGAATGAAACCCGATGTCAATGGCGGCGGAACTCAAACAGGCAGTTGCCTATGGCTAACCGAAATGATATAATGGATTCACATGGGGTGACCGGGAGGAATAACAGACCCAAGCAAAGGGTTTCCTGTCGTGAAAAATGCGATGAAATCGCCAAAACCCGCAGAATTTGTGGCTAAAACGGGTTGATTTACCGCAGAAAATGTGGTATTTTCCATATAGGAGGCGTGGCGATATGAAGAATTACGTAATGAATGAACATATCAGCGGGCAGGACGTGAAGGAACTCCGAAAGAGTCTCGGGATGACACAAAAGGAATTTGCCGTATTTGTGAGGGTGTCTTTACGAACCGTGGAAAGCTGGGAGAAAAATGATGAAATCACAGGCCCGATTGTGACGCTGGCGGAAATCCTCAAAAGGCAGCCGAAACTTGTCGAGAAGCTGGAGGTTCCGCCGAAGGGCAGGGGACTCCGGCTGTGGTATTATTTCGGCAGCATGGTTTGTTCCGTAATTGATGCCGATGAAGTGTCGAGGGAAGTCAAGGTATACAATTATACGGATAAGCCGCTTTATCAGGCATTTGGGGTTAACACGGAACCGACATTTGAAGAGTATGAAGCGTTTCTTGAGGAACGGTGCTTCCCGAAAACAAGAGACAAGATGAAACTGGAATTGAAAAGACTCGGACTGCCGTTCTATGACCCGATTCTGATTATCGAGAAGACGGAAGGCCGGATGGCGGGGGACCGCTTTTGGATTCGCATTGAGCGATAAACACATGCCAATTCTTTAGAAAGGAGGGAGCCGCTTCTTAACGGTTTAATGGAAATGGTACACTTGTTTGAACAGGAAAAGAAAGATGACGGAAGACCCTCCTCGAAGGGCAACCAGCTGAAGTTTTGCCGCGACGGCGTCTGGTATAAAGCAGACTATATGGGATATGAGGGGCTTGCGGAATATACGGTTTCCAAACTGCTTCGGTTTTCGGACCTCCCGGAGAGTGATTATGCGGATTATGAAGTCGAGCAGATCGAGTATAACGGAAATGTATATAACGGATGCAAGAGCCGTGATTTTGCGGACGGGAGAATGCTGATTACGCTCGAAAGCCTGTATAAACGGTCTTTCGGCGAAAGCCTCCATCACGTTTTGTATCAGATTGATGACCCTGAGGAGAGGCTTCGTGTTTTGACGGGTCAGGTGGAGAGGATTACCGGAATTGCCGACTTCGGAATTTATATGAGTAGGCTGCTCACGGTGGATGCCCTTTTTCTGAATGAAGACCGGCACACCCATAATATTGCCGTCATGACCGACGGGAAATCTTTTGAGCCCGCCCCGATATTTGACAACGGGCTGGCGCTGCTGTCGGATACGATGATGGATTACCCTCTGTCGGCAGACCCGATTGAAATGATGTCCAAAGTGAAACCGAGCGTTTTCTGGGACAGTTTTTCCGAGCAGACGGATGTCGCGGAGAAACTGTTCGGGACGAATGTGCACTTTTCTTTCACATACCGGGATGTTTGTGACATCGTGAATGCGGCAGATATTTACAGCGAACAGATCAGAAAACGCGTGATTGATATTGTCATGCAGTCGAGGCGGAAATACGCTTATCTGTTTTCGTGAGAGAAGCAGAAGGGAAGATCATAAATGAAACGCTACAAAGTTAACGGAATGTCCTGCGCGGCATGCGTTGCCGCGGTGGAGCGGGCGGTTAGGAAGGTACCCGGCGTGGAGTCGGTTGCGGTGAGCCTGCTGCTCGGTTCGATGACGGTCGAGGGAACCGCGCCGGCGGACGAAATCGTGAAGGCCGTGAGCCGCGCAGGATATGAGGCGATTCCCGGCGGGGAGGCGAACGGCGCCGCGTCGCTTATGAAGGCAAATGTGACCGAAGAAAACGGCGTCCCGGGCGGGACGGAAGGCGCGGCATGTCCGGCAGGAAAGTGCAGCCCCGCGGGACATAAGGCCGGAGCAGCGGGCAGGACGAAGCCCGACGAGGCGGACATTTTTACAGACCGTGAAACGCCGAAGCTTAAGAGGCGTCTTCTCATCTCGCTTTGCGGACTTGTCGTTTTGATGTATGTCGGAATGGGGCATGACATGCTCGGACTGCCGATTCCCGGTTTCTTAGAGGGGCGTTTGGCGCGAGGCGTCTTTGAAATGGTTTTGGCGCTTTTGATCATGGCGGTTAACCGGGCATTTTTCATAAAAGGTTTTAAGGGCGCCGTACATCTCGCCCCGAATATGGACACGCTTGTCGCGATGGGCTCTTTCATCGCCTGGGCGTACAGTGTTTACGTGCTTTTTGCGACGGACGACATGGACTGGTATTTCGAGTCGGCGGCGATGATCGTGACGCTGATCACGGTCGGCAAAATGCTTGAGGCACGCGCCAAGGGGAAGACGACCGATGCGCTCAAGAGCCTGATGAGGCTCGCGCCGAAGGAAGCCACCGTGCGCCGTAACGGCGCGGAGCTGACAATTCCCGCGGACGAGGTTGTGGTCGGGGACATCTTCCTGGTGAAGCCCGGCGACAGCGTTCCGGTCGACGGCATCGTGCTGTCGGGAACGACCGGCATCAATGAGTCGGCGTTAACCGGAGAGAGCATGCCGGTCACAAAGGAGGCAGGAGACGCGGTTCACGCGGCGACCATCAATGGAAAAGGGTACATCGAATGCCGCGCAACCTCTGTCGGGGAGGACACCGGGTACGCGGCAATCGTAAGGCTCGTTTCGGACGCGGCGGCGACAAAGGCGCCGATTGCGAAGCTTGCGGACCGCGTGGCAGCAGTGTTCGTGCCGGCGGTCATTGCGATTGCAATCCTTACATTTGTCATACATATGCTAATGGGACACCCGGTTTCGCAGGCGATTGAGAGCGCCATTTCGGTTCTCGTCATCAGTTGTCCGTGCGCGCTCGGGCTGGCGACTCCGGTTGCGGTCATGGTCGGAAACGGCGTCGGCGCGCGAAACGGCATTCTGTTCAAGTCGGCGGAGGCCATCGAGCAGGCGGGCCGCGTCCGGGTTGTGATTCTTGATAAGACCGGCACGGCAACGACCGGTGTGCCTGCGGTGACCGGAATTGTGACGGCTGAAGGCGTTTCGCAGGAGGAGGTGCTTTCGGCGGCAGCAGCGCTTGAGCAAAAGAGCGGGCATCCGCTTGCGGAAGCGATTCTTAATGAGGCCGAAAAGCGCGGACTGACGGTCGACGAAGAGGCAACGGACTTCGAGGAGACGCCCGGAAAAGGATTGTTCGGCAGGCTTTCCGGAAGGGCTTTGTATGTCGGAAATGAGGCATTCATCCGCACATTTGCCACGATTCCCGACGGCATTTCGCAGGTCTGCGCGGCGGCTGCGGAGGAGGGTTGCACGCCGGTTTACGTGGCGGAAGTGAGAGAACAGACGCCCCGCCTTCTCGGATGCATTCTGGCGGCGGACGAGCTGAAAGCCGACAGCGCGGAGGCCGTTAAGGACCTGCAGGAGCTCGGCATCCGCGTTATTCTCCTAAGCGGAGACAATAAAAGAACGGCGGAGGCGGTCGGAAAGAAGCTTGGCGCGGACGAAATCTACGCGGAACAGCTGCCCGGTGACAAAGCGGATGTCGTGAAGCGTTACGAACACGCGGCGATGGTGGGTGACGGCATCAACGACGCGCCGGCGCTTGCCTCGGCGGATCTCGGAATGGCAATCGGGGCCGGAACGGACGTCGCCGTGGAGTCGGCTGGAGTTGTCCTGACCGGCAGCAGTCTGACGGATGTCACGAACGCAGTCCGGCTCGGCCGGTTGACGTTAAGAATTATAAAACAGAACCTGTTTTGGGCATTTTTCTATAATGCCCTTTGCATCCCGCTTGCGGCGGGCGCGCTGACGGGGCTTACCGGGCTTACGATGAGTCCGATGATAGCCGCTGCGGCAATGAGTCTTTCAAGCTTTTTCGTGGTCAGCAATGCACTGCGAATCAACATGTTTCAGGGAAAGGAGAAACAAGAGATGAAAACCGTTACCATGGAAATCGAAGGAATGATGTGCGGACACTGTGAGGCGCGTGTGAAAAAGGTGCTCGAAGCACTGCCCGAGGTGGCATTTGCCGAAGTCAGTTTTGAGAAGGGAACCGCTGTTTTGACGCTGTCGAAAGAGGTTTCGGAGGAGGTTCTTCGCAGAACAGTCGAAGAACAGGACTATAAAGTGAAAAAAATAAGTTGATTTCTCAAAAAAAGTTGAGGAAAGTACTTGAAAAAGAGCGGTCACAAATGTTACACTTATATGTATCAATAATTGTGCGTTTGTATGTCCTGCAAACCGTATTGACTGAAGATGGGGAAGAACATGGGAGAGAGCGCCGGGAAAGAATTGTTCCCGCGGCGGAAGCCGGGAACCAGACTGTTCGCTTATTACGGACAGAAGACAACCGAAGAGAACCGCGTAAAAGGCGCACAGCTCGTCTGTAAGTCTTACCGCAAAGCCGGTCTTCCCGCCGAAGCAGTCGGGAAGGTGAAAGACCCGTCCGGAAAGAAGTATTCTCTCTGTGAGAATGCGGGACGGCTGGCGGGCGCATTAAGCGGAATCGGCAAGGACGAGGCTCTTACCGAAGAGCTTGCCAGAGCCGGATACATCCGCTTCGCGAAAGACCTGCACGCACTGAGAAGCTTCGCCTGGACATCGGCCGACTACCGTAAGAGGACCGGAATCGAGTCGGATGCCTTTTCCAGAAAAGAGCTGACGGCGATGGCGGAAGCAGTGCTTCAGACGGACTGCCTGAATTATCGGGGCGGATCGTTTTCACCGTCTCTTTGCGGAACGAGTGACGTGAATGTTCTGTTCGTGCCGCGAAAGACAGCGAAGGAGCTTAAGGAAACGGAAGGCTTTACCGTCGAAACGGGTTCGCTTTCCGGACTTCGAAAGGACCTGATCCGGTTAAAGCCGGTCATGGAAACCATCGCGATGGATCTGTTCGCCGGAGAGTTCGGCGGAGCAGACCGGGATTTCTACCGCAGAGTGCTGGCTGCCTGGTGTGCGCTGGCGATTGCGGCGAAGGAACCGTTCGTGCTGGCGGAAGGACCGAAGGTCTACCGCTCGAAGAAAGCTCCCCAAAAGAGCAGTCCCGTAAAGAGTGCGGAGAAGCCCGCAGAACAGAGTGTTATGATATTGCCCGGGAGCGCGATACCCGCGGCAGTTTTGGCAGATGCCAGGAAGATTCTCCCGAAGTTATCGGATTTCGGCGAGGTCGATCTTCAGTTTATAACAAAACGATTAACAGAAATACAGGAGGATGGTATGGCGAACAATGACCCCGGAAGAGAAAGAACGGTGGAGGAGCTGATCGCGGAACTGATGGGTACCGCTAAGCCCGCCAAGGAAGCAGCGCCCGCACCGGCACCTGCTCCCGAACCCGAACCGGCGCCTGCCCCGGCACCCGCACCGGCGCCCGTTAAGGAAGTTGCCCCGGCTCCGGATCCGTCACCCGTGGATCCCGGATGGGAAGTAACCCCTGCAACCGGCAAGGCTGCAAAACCGGTAGAACCGGAAATCAAAAACGATATCGAACCTGAGTGGGAAGTGTCCTACGTTCAGCCTGTTGCGAAGAAACCCGCACCGGTTGTTCCCGAGCCCGCCCCGGTTATTCCCGAGCCTGCTCCGGTCATTCCCGAGCCTGCTCCGGTCATTCCGGAGCCCCAGGAGGTTGTCGTAGATCCTTCGTATGTGGCACCCGAGCCCATGCCTTTCTTCATGCAGAAGCCCGAAGAGCCCGCACCTGCTCCCGCACCGGTCATCCCGGAGCCCGAAGCAATCGTTGTGGATCCTTCGTACGTAGCACCGGAGCCTATGGCATTTGTCCCGAAGGCAGAGGAGAAGCCCGAGGAGAAAGAACCCGAGCCGATTCCGTTCTATCTGCCGGAGACCGACATTCCCGCTCCCGTTGTTTTGCCTGAGCCGGAAGTCATTCCCGAGCCTGCCCCGGTCATTCCCGAGCCCGAACCGGTTATTCCGGAACCCGCTCCGGTTATCCCCGAGCCCGAGCCTGAACCGGCTCCCGCTCCTGCACCCGCGCCTGCTCCCGAGCCCGAACCGGCTGAAGAGCCTGTCATGGACGAGCACGAGGCTGCTGTCAGAAGACGTATGCGCGAGATTCTCGAGCAGAACAAGAAGAAGCAGCAGGAGAAGGACGATATCCGCAGACAGATGGAAGAGCGTCGTCTTGAAGTAGCCAGAAAGCAGGAACAGAGAAGACAGGAGATTCTTGCAAAGCGCAGAGCCGATTACGAGAAGCTGCTTGCCGAGCAGGAAGACCTCAAGAAGGTTGTTGAAGAGAATAAGAACGCGATCATGGGCGAGAAGAAGAAAAAGCGTATCGACGCCCAGAGAAGGATCATGGATATCGAGGATATCATCCTCAAGGAGTATCTGGATCTGAAGCGCGGCACCAACGATTATCATACCGGTCTTACTCAGGAGCTTTATTAATCCCCGAACCGCCTAAAAGGAGGACAGATTCATGGGACTTTTTGACAAACTGACCGACAAGATTTTTAAAGAGACACAGAAGGCTGTGGACGGCATCCTGAAGCCCAATAAGCCCGCACAGTCCACGCAGACCGGCCCGGTTCAGACGCCCGTACAGGCGGCAGCTCCGGTGCAGACCGCAACCGTCACCACGGATGCCGAGCGCATCTATGACGAAGACGGCAAATACGAATTCAACGATACTTTCAATCGCGACACGGCATATTTCCGCGATATCATTCAGCGGAATTTCGCCGACTATGTCATTGAGGAAGGCGTGAGCATCAGTCGTTTCGATGCTTCCGCACATCCCAAGTGCACACCTGTCACATTCCTTCTTACGAAGGGAACCAAAACCGTAGCATTTTTCGTCATGAAAGTGAATCAGACGGCCGGAATGCCTTACCGCGGAGCCAAGCAGGTTCTGCGCGCAGCCGGAATCCCCAGCATTCACTGCATCAGCAATTACAAGAACGAAGAAGCTTACGTTGTAAACCGTATCCGTACGATTCTGTAGGAACGGCACGAACCTGATAAGAATATTGGATAGAGAAGAACGCATATCGGATGCACCTGCAGAGGGCGCAGCATAACCCACAGACAAGGTTTTGCAGGTAGCCGGTTATGTATCGCCCGGTATAGCAAACTTGCTATTTTAAAGCACTTCTTCTCTATCCTTTTTCTTTTGTTTTTTTATGAGAGATTTCACGGAAACCATATTTGAGAAGGACAGCTGGGAGGCATTTTACACTTTCTGCCAGACCAATGAACACACAAGACGTGCGGAGCTTATGAAGCTGCGGCAGTTCATCGACTGCGGCGGCTTTCTGCCGTGGGCATCGCGGATTCGGGCCGGAGAGGCTTTCCCGTATCCGCAGAGGGCGGTCCTCAATAAGAAAGGAACCGCGAAGAAGCGCGTCGTGTTCATGTTTCCGGACGAGGCCGGCATCATTCTCAAGTATTTCGCGTACTGCCTGCACGAATATGACGGGATCTTTGCGAACAACCTCTATTCGTTCCGCGTGAACCGCGGCGTGAAGCGGGCCGTCGCCGACATCCTTTCGGTGCCGGGGCTCGACGGCAAATTCGTTTACAAACTCGATATCCACGATTACTTTAACTCCGTCGACACCGAAAAGATCCTTCCGATGCTTCGGAACACTTTGGGCGAAGAACAGAAGGGCTTCCTCGCATTTCTCACGGGCTTTCTCAGAAACCCTTATGTGACGGAAGGCGGAAAGACATTTGAGGAGCCGAGAAAGGGCATCATGGCCGGAAACCCGCTTTCGGCATTCATGGCGAACCTGTTCCTTTCGGACATGGATTGGCATTTCATGGAAAATGCCATCCCGTACGCCCGGTACTCCGACGACATCATCGTATTTGCCGACAGTGAGGAGGAGCTTGCCGCATACCGGGAGGAAATCTTGAAAAGGCTTTCAGAGCGGGCGCTCACGGTCAATCCGAAGAAGGTATTTCATGCCGTTCCGGGCGAGCCGTGGGATTTTCTCGGGATCACGTACCGTGACGGCGCTGTCGATGTGGCGCGGGCGTCTGTTGAAAAGCTGAAAGGCAAGATGCGCCGAAAGGCGAAGGCCTTATACCGCTGGAAGCAGAAAAAGGGCGCCGGTGACGAGCAGGCCGTAAGGGCATTTCTCAGGCATTTCAACAAGAAGCTTTATAACAATCCGAATCACAGCGAGCTGACCTGGGCAAGATGGTTCTTCCCGGTCATCACGACGGACGAAAGCCTGAAGGAACTGGATGCCTACCTGATTGCAAACGCGCGCTATCTCGTGACCGGAAAGCACGGCAAGAGCAACTACAATCTGCGCTATGAAACCATCCGCGAGTACGGTTTTAAGAGTCTCGTGCATGCGTATTATGAGACCGATCGGGGCGGTTTTAAGGGGACTGCCGATGTCACACCCGGAGATGCTTACCCGGGGGAAGAGTGACGGGAAGTCCGGGCGGATTGAAAAGAGGCCCGAAATGTGTTACAATAAACTATTGTGAACGGGCGCGGAAGACGCCGTTGTCACGGAGGGGTTTATGAATTACGATGTGATTATTGTCGGTGCGGGGCCTGCGGGCATCTTCACCGCGATGGAAATGCTGAAAAAGGGGACGCAGAAGAAGATTCTCATCATTGAGAAGGGCAAGCCGATCGAGAAGAGAAGCTGCCCGAAGGCGAAAGCCGGCAAATGCTTAAACTGCAAGCCCTGTAATATTACGACGGGATTCTCGGGCGCGGGCGCATTTTCCGACGGCAAATTATCCTTAAGCCGTGAGGTCGGCGGAGATCTGCCGGACCTGATCGGTGCGGAGGAAGCGCAGGCGCTGATCGATTATACGGATTCCATCTATCTCGAGTTCGGCGCCGACACGCATGTCGAGGGTGTCAGCGAGCCCGAGAAGGTAAAGGAAATCCGCCGCCGCGCGATTCGTGCGGGCCTGAAGCTTGTCGACTGTCCGATCCGGCATCTCGGAACGGAACGCGCGCAGATTCTGTACGGAAGCATCGAGCTGTGGCTTAAGGACCACGGCGTCGATATCCTTTTCGACACCAATGTCGAGGACCTTGTGATTGAGGACCGCGTCTGCAAGGGCGTTGTCATCACGGACCGCGGCGAGAAGCAGGTGCTTTACGGCACCGACGTTGTCGTGGCGACCGGAAGAAGAGGCGCGGAATGGCTTGAAAAGCTGTGCGCGCGCTACGAAATCGCACACAAGCCGGGCACCGTTGACATCGGCGTGCGCGTCGAGGTACGGAACGAAATCATGGAGGAAGTCAACAGCGTCCTCTACGAGTCCAAGCTGGTCGGGTATCCTTTGCCGTTTAAGAATAAGGTCAGGACCTTCTGCCAGAACCCCGGCGGCTTTGTCAGCAGGGAGAATTACGACAACAACCTTGCGGTCGTGAACGGTCATTCCTACAAGGAGCTGAAGTCAGGCAACACGAACCTGTCGATTCTGTGCTCGCACAATTTCTCCGTGCCGTTCAACAAGCCGATTGAATACGCGCAGAAGGTCGGCGAGCTCACGAACATGCTGGCGAACGGACAGATTCTCGTGCAGCGCTACGGCGATATTCTGAATGGCAAGCGCACCTGGGACAAGGAGCTTGCGCAGGGCAATGTCCGCCCGACTCTGCAGGATGCCGTCGCAGGCGACATCACGGCGGCCATGCCGTACCGCGCGATGGTAAATATCATAAATTTCATTCAGGCAGTCGATCAGGTCGTTCCGGGCTTCGCCTCGGAGGAGACGCTTTTATACTCGCCTGAACTTAAATTCTATTCGAACAAGGTCCGGATGGAGCCGGATCTGACAACCAACATCAAAGGCCTTTACTGCCTCGGCGATTCCTCCGGCTGGACCAGAGGGTTGATGATGGCATCTTCCATGGGCGTTCTGATGGGACGGAGACTGGTTTAGCATGAAACATTCACGGTACAACCGAGTGGCGGCAATGGCGCTGATCCTCCTCCTCGTTTTGACGGGGGGCGGTAGCGCTTTTTGTGCTTCGCTTTCGTCGGCCCGGGCCGGCAGCGCTTCCGGTGAAGCACTGATCGACCTCGGTTCCGGCATTGCGGCGAGCGCCGACACGAAGGAAATACCAAAAATCAATGCCATTCTGCCCGGCGGTCCTGCCATCAGCGGCAAAGCCGGCATCGTCATGGAGGTGCATTCCGGCGCAATCCTTTTCGCCAAGAACGCAACCGAATCCTACATGCCGATGAGCCTGACCAAGCTGATGACGGCGCTCCTCGTTTTAGAGGACGGCAGCATGACCGATACGGTGCGCTGCTCCTACACCGCTATCAACGGCATCGGAAGCAAAGTCACGCGTGTCGGACTTGTCGCGGACGAGCGGGTTTCCGTGCTCGACATGCTCTACGCAAGCCTTGTCGCCTCGGCCGATGAAGCCACATACGCGCTCGGCGAGCACGTGGGCGGAAGCTCCCGGAAATTCATCAAGATGATGAACGAAAGGATGAAGGAGCTCGGAGGGGTCAACACCACATTTTCCAGCATCACCGGGACCGGCGGGACCAAGCAGCTGTCGTGCGCCTACGATATGGGGCTCGTGGCCTGCGAACTCGGATGCCGTGGCGATTTTCTCGAAATCGCCGGTGTCAAATGGTACAAAATTCCCGCCACCAACCTGAAAGAGGCAAGAACCATCGCCCAAACGCACAAATTCATCCGTCAGACGCTCAAATATAATTACGCGATTGCCGGCAAATCGGGCGGCCAGATGCCCGACAACGGCGGCTACAATCTCTGCACCTACGCCGAGAAAGACGGCATGCGGCTTGTCGCCATCGTCATGGGAAGCGCAAGCGACGAGGGCGCGTATGACGATACAATTTCGATGCTGAATTATTCATTTGAGAATTATGTCTGCTACTCGATGAAGGGTGCGGAGAAACTGACCAACAAGGATTATGCGGGTTTCTTCGACAATTGCCCGATGTTCACCGGCAAAGACCACGAAACCGTTTACACGGACGCTTCCGCGACGATCGTTGTGCCGCACGGCGCCGACATGACCAAGCTTGAAAAGCGTGTCGAATATGACATTCCGGATGATTACGTGCACGGGCCGAACGTGATCGGGCACCTGATTTACAGTTATCAGGGTGCGGCGATCGGCAGCACGGACATCCTTTACTACAATGAGGAGTTTCCGCTGTCGCAGAAGGACTTCAACGCCGTCTGGCCGAAGTACCTGCTGTCGCCGTCCCTTCTCGAATCGGTCGGTGGGCCGGGCACCGGTACTGTCGTGAAGCTGTCCGGAACGAAGAAGGCAACTCCGACGCCGACACCGCTGCCGAACAGCATCGTCCGCTGGGAGGGCACCGGCAAGAAGGAAGCCGGCATCAAGGCCGGGCTTCTGTTCGGCGGACTGTTCCTTGTTCTGCTGGTTGTGATTTATATCGTTCTCCCGATGGTCACCATCGGAAGAAGGTCGAAGAAGACACTGAGAAGACGGTAATTTGAATTGTAACGTCCCGCGGCTACGCCGCGGGACGTTTTGCGTGGTACGGGAGGGCAGGAATACAAGCTAATCGTACCACGGGACGTTCCGCCGTGGTATTATAGGAGCAGTTTAAGATTCTCCCGTACCACGCCCTGGTGAAGCTTGGTACGAGAGCAAGTAAAGACAAGCTATTCGTACCAAGAGGAAGCTCCGCCGTGGTATTTTTGGAGAGGTTTAGAATTCTCCCGTACCACGCCTTGGTGAAGCTTGGTACGAGAGCAAGTAAAGACAATCTATTCGTACCAAGGGGACGCTCCACCGTGGTATTTTTGGAACGGTTTGAGATTCTCCCGTACCATGGGAAGCACCTCGTTGGTATTTTGGGAACAGATTAGTATTCTTCCGTACCACGGCAGCGAGGGACGATGGTACGAGAGTCCGGGAACTGAATCCCTTCGTACCACGCCCCAGTGGAGCTTGGTACGAAAGCAAGTAAAGACAAGCTATTCGTACCAAAGGGAAGCTCCGCCGTGGTATTTTTGGAGCAGTTTGAGCTTCTCCCGTACCACGCCCCAGTGGAGCTTGGTACGAAAGCAGGTAAAGACAAGCTATTCGTACCAAGGGGACGCTCCACCGTGGTATTTTTGAAGCAGTTTGAGATTCTTCCGTACCATGGGAAGCACCTCATTGGTATTTTTGGAATAGTTTGAGATTTTCCCGTACCATGGGAAGCACCTCATTGGTATTTTTGGAAAAGATTAGAATTCTCCCGTACCACGCTTTGGTGAAGCTTGGTACCAAAGCAGGTAAAAGACAAGCCCCGGTGGCATTTGCCACCGGGGCGTTACATTTTACAGAATCAAGAAATACATCCTGCCCCTGCTCGGGGGCCGGGAGTTTAGTTCTGGCCGTAGTAGGCGTTCTTGCCGTGCTTGCGGAGGTAATGCTTGTCAAGCAGAGCCTGCTGCATGCAGGGAACGTCGCCGATCAGAAGCGAACTGTGAAGCGCCATGAAGGCAACCTCCTCGAGAACAACGGCGTTGTGAACGGCATTTGCCGCGTCCGTGCCCCAGGTGAAGGGACCGTGCGAGCGGACGAGAACGGCCGGAACATCCGGGGGATTGATGCCGCGGTTCTTGAAGGTCTCGATGATGACATTGCCGGTCTCGAGCTCATACTCGCCGGCGATTTCCTCCTCGGTCATGTAACGCGTACAGGGGATGTCGCCGTAGAAGTAATCGCCGTGCGTCGTGCCGCCGGCAACGATGTCGCAGCCCGCCTGCGCGTAGGTCGTCGCGTAGCGGCTGTGCGTGTGAACCACGCCGCCGATTTCGGGCCATGCGCGGTATAAAGCAAGATGGGTGGGCGTGTCGGACGAGGGCTTCAGGCGGCCTTCCACGACTTTGCCGTCGAGGTCGACTACGACCATATCGTCCACGGTCATGTTATCGTAGGAAACGCCGGAGGGCTTAATTACGACGAGGCCTTTCTCACGGTCAATCCCGGAAACATTGCCCCAGGTAAATGTGATCAATCCGTGCTTGGGAAGCATCAGATTGGCTTCCAATACATCTTTCTTCAGTTGTTCCAGCATAATATCCTCCTTATACCCGGGCCGCCGGCCCGGAAAACTCGATGAAAACTGCTTAGTCGGGCCGACGGCCCGGAAATCCCGCACGTCAGTCGTCCGGGAAGAAAATCTTTGATATGTCATTTGCCATGTAGGCCGCGGGGGTTCCGAAGAAGTACCGGTCCTTCGCGATGTGCAGGATTTTGGTGGACGGAACGATGGTCCGCGCGATGTCGTGGGAAATCATGATGATTGTCAGCCCGTGCTTCTTATTCAGTTCCGTCAAAGCATCGTAAAGCTCGGCGGAGGCCGACGGATCAAGGCCGGTTACGGGCTCGTCAAGCATCAGTATTTCGTGTGCGGCGAGAAGCGCCCGTGCAAGCAGGACACGTTGCTGCTGGCCTCCGGACAGGTCGCGGTAGCTGCGATTCTTCAGATCCGCAATGCCGAGCCGCTCCATTACTTCGGTGGCTTTTTCACGCTCTTCCTTGCGAAAGAACGGGCGTATTCCCATTTTCGCCAGATAGCCGGACATCACGACCTCACCGACCGTCGCCGGAAAATCCTTCTGAAGCGCGGTTTGCTGCGGCAGATAACCGATGCACCCGCTGCCTTTCGTGCAATTTACCGTAATCGAGCCGGACAGGGGCTTGATCAGACCGAGCATGGATTTCATGAGGGTCGATTTGCCGGAGCCGTTTTCTCCGATGATGCTCAGGTAGTCACCGGGATAGAGCTCGAATTCGAGGTCTTTGATGACGATTTGGTTTTCATAGCCGAGAGTCGCCCGATCACAGGTGATGATGGGGGAGTGGCTGTCGCAACAGCAGTCGTTCATAGCCGGAATCCTTTCCTCGGCGCATGGCGCCGGACGTTATGTTCATTTTAGTGTAGAAGACCGGCTTTGTCAATTGCGAAGAAGCCCTAAATATGCTGATGAACGGGCGTTTTAACGCATAAATAGTGGTTGCAAATTGACGGGAAAAGTAGTATATTAAACTTAGCGTCGGTATATTTATCGGCGGAATTTAATAAATTCAGGAAGGATGAGAGAAATGTTTTGTACTAAATGTGGAAAGCAGGTTCCGGACGGTTCTGTAATCTGTCCTCATTGCGGTAATGCTTTGGCAGCTCCTCAGGCAGCTCCCCAGGCAGCTCCTCAGCCCCTTCAGGCTGTGAATAATTTCGCCGGCAATGTTGTTGACAAGGCTAAGAAGGGTGACAAGAAGACCCTCGTTATCGGCGCAGTTGTTGCTGTTGTAGCAGTTATCGCTATTGTAGCGCTTATTATGCTCCTGTTCGGCAACGGTCCTAAGAGCGTTGTTAAGAAGGCTCTGAAGAAGAGTGATGCTCTTGAGAAGAAGATGGAAGACCTTTCCAGCACTTATCTTCTGTTCTCCAACAAGAAGGCTCTGAAGAAGCTTGATATGTATGATGAGGACGAGGAGAAGGACGCTCCGAAGGTTACCTGGAAGGTTACCAAGGTTAAGAAGTACGGCAAGAGCGATGACGTTACCGAAGGTATGAGAGCATATGTTGCTGACCGCGGCGGTGACGAAGATAAGGTTAAGGCTTCTGCACTTGTAGAAGTTACCGAGACCACGAAGGTTAAGGGCGAAGATCCCGAGAAGGTAAAGAGATATTATCCTGTTGTTAAGGTTGGCGGCACGTGGTATCTTCTTACCGGTACCGGAAACAAGGCCGATAACATCAACAAGGCTGCTGATAAGTGGGAAGCCATGGCTGGCAGCGACAGCAAAAAGAAGAAATCCGACGACGATGACGATGATTGATAGTCGGGTCAATGCATGACATTTACCCCGGGATGGTGAACCGTCCCGGGGTTTTTTGAAAGGAAAAACCATGAGCGAGGCCAAGAAAGACAAGAAACGAATCAAACCGCATTACATCCTGATCGGCGTGCTGGTCCTGGCGATTGCCGTTTATGTTGTGCTTCAGTTCTTCGTGTTAAATGTGAACCGTTCCGCGAAGCGCACCGCCAAGGCCGCCTTTCTCGCGGCATGCAAGGACGTCAACTACGAGAACTTTGTCGAAGCCACCATTTACAATGACAAATGCCAGAAATATCTCTGTATGGAGATTGCCGGCGACCTGAGCCAGATCAAGGCCAATTTCGAGCTGATGAAGGCCGAGAAGGACAGCTTCTCGATGGAGCTCGGCGACGTTAAGGAATTCTTTTACAAACCCGGCGACGCGCAGTTTGATTTCGGTATCGGTCTCCTTAAGGCGCAGAACCCTGAAGTCTTCACTGAGGACATCGACCGCGTCGCGGTGATCGAGATGGAATACAAGATCACCTACAACGACGGTACTCCCGCCGACACCGGCATCGAAACCTACTGGTGCTACCGTGTCAATAAGAGCTGGTACGCCCACCCGCTTGCGACCGAGACGAGGGACTAAGGGGGCTGGGAGAATAGATTGGTTGGAAATACCATGGGCTGGGGCAGCGTGGTACGGGAGGTTGTAAAGACTTGCTAAAAATACCAAGTGCTAGGGCACCGTGGTACGAGGGCAAGAAGAGTTGGCCCGCTCGTACCAAACGGTGGAGGTTGCGTGGTACGGGAGGTTGTAAAGACTTGCTAAAAATACCATGAACCCGTGCGCCGTGGTACGGGAGCATGAAGAGTTGGCCCGCTCGTACCAAGCGATAAGGGCGACGTGGTACGGGAGGTTGTAAAGACTTGCTAAAAATACCATGAACCGGTGCGCCGTGGTACGAAAGCAAGAAGAGTTGCCCCGCTCGTACCAAGCGGCAGTGGCTGCGTGGTACGGGAGGTTGTAAAGACTTGCTAAAAATACCATGAACTCGTGCGCCGTGGTACGGGAGCAAGAAAAGTTGGCCCGCTCGTACCAAGCGGCGGTGGTTGCGTGGTACGGGAGGTTGTAAAGACTTGCTAAAAATACCATGAACCGACTCGCCGTGGTACGAAACCCAGCAGACACATCCTAAAAATACCACCCACCCCTACTGCCCCACAAACAAGGCCTTGAGCTCCTCGCGCAGCGACAGGGTGTTGAGGGGATCTGTGGCAGATTCGAACGACATGAAGACATCGCGGCCCGGAATGAAGCCGTTAATGATGTATTGCTGTTCGCGTTTCATGAAGCGGTGCAGATATTCTGCATCATCCATACGGCCGCAATGCTCGAAATAACAGGTTTTGCGGCTGCGGACGCGAAGTATGGTGAAATCCGGATGAATGATTTTACCGTTCTTAAGGGAGAGCGGAGCCTCGTAGCGATACGGAATGCCTAACTCGTCCAGGGTGTTCGCGATGAGAACCTCCGATTTGGACCGCATTCGTTCGTTGCGGGAAGAGTAGAAAGACGGGTCGCCTGGGGCAAAGGATTTGCCATCGTAGCTCTCCGCCGACCAGCGACGCGCAAATTCCTCGTCGGAAAGATTGATGGGATCGATTAGAATCCGGCGGCAGGGCTTCAATGTTTCGTAGACGCCCTCCGGCTGCATCAGAAGACGCCGCGCTTCGAAGCGACGGATGGCCTCAAGCTCGCTCTCGGCGGCGTGCAGGACACGAGTCAGGTAATCTCGCTGGGCGAGCCGGACGGCAAGCTCACGGTCCGAGGCTTTGATGTAATCACCGCAGGGACGCCCGTTCGGCGTCACATGATAATAATGAGGACGGTCGCCGTCCTTTACGCGAAGCTTTCCGGCAGGAAGCCTCGTGAGAGTACTGTTGATGCGGGAAATCATTTCGTTGAGAGCGCTTTTTCGCGCAAGAAATACATCGTGTTCCATAGAAATCCTTTCTGAATTGATAGTTTTGTCAGTTTGTTTTTCGAAGGAAAATGTGATAGAGCCGTCAAAGAAACCTCGCAGATTGAGAAGAATGCCTGAAAGAGCCTTTCGATACCTGATGGGATAAAATAAGAAAGACGCTTCCCGACGCTTCGCGGGACGAGCAAAGAAGAAAACTTTTCTGAAAGAAGAACAACTTGAAATAGAATATAAGATACTATAAACATTAACCCCGCCGGGGCAGACAAGTCAAGAAAATATGGGCGTTCCGCATGGAGAAATATAATCGGCCTTTTTGTGAAGTATTACGGGACCGAAGCCGCAACACAGTGGATAATGTTCAGAACGGGGCATAGAGAAATGGCAGGTTGCACAATACGGGGTATTAGAAAAGGGCAGGTTGCACAATTCGGCGCCTACGCCCCACCGGTATCGAGACAGGGAACCGATGTACTCGGCGCCTACGCCCCACCGGTGTCAAGAAAGGAAACCGACGCAACTCGCCTCCGAACATAACGGCCTTCGGCACGCCCTCCCTCCGGAGATGAAACCGGCGAATTCCGTCTCATTTAACCCTTTAGCCGAAAAAAGCGCAAAAAAAAGCCCCCGCCCAACGAACGATGTCGTCAAATGGAGACCTTCCATGCACCTCCAGGGGCTCGAACCCTGGACACCCTGATTAAGAGTCAGGTGCTCTACCAACTGAGCTAGAGGTGCGATTTTGTGCGTTTTTTTGTGACGCAAGTGTGATTATATTACAAGAAATCCGAAAATGCAAGAGGATTTTTCAAAAAAATCGATTTTTCGCGGAAAACCTCGCCAAACACGGGGATAATGTGTTATAATACCGTTGTTCCGTACCATGACAGCCCCAAAACGACGTAAAACGCATTTGATGGGAGAGATGGTTACTTGTCCGAAACCAGGTAATCAACAGAAACCCTGTTATGTTTCGGCTCCCCATATTCCCGGCGCATTGCATCCGCGGAGATGACCCATTGCTTTCCGTACTTGCAGGCGTCTACACCGTAAATCAGCTTCCCGTACGCAATGGCTTTTCGAAGCGTGCTCTCATTAAGCCCCCAGAGTTCTGTGGCATCGGTAAAGGCCATGAGTCCGTCGAAAGGAGTTTTAACAGAGCGACCGTTCTCAAACAGTTCATTGCACGAAAGATCGAGCTGGTCATTCCATATTACCCCATACCCGCCGTGATCAACCTCGACAAGGCGGAATTTCTCCGGCTCCTTCTCGAGAGACTTAAAGGGTGTCCACTTTATGAAAAGTGGTTTTACGTCATAGATTTTCGTTACACCCTCCGCGAACTGAATGCTCAGTTCATAATCAGGCAGGGGCGTAACAGCTTTTACCTTGTGAAACATGTCAGTTCTCCTTGTCTAATGGAGCGAGAGGGAAGAATTCCTGCGTCTCCCACATTTGCAAGAGGCTGTTAAGGTGCAGACGTATCCATTCCTGAACCAACGACAGCATTTTGGGTGGAAGTTGCCCCTCCAAAACAGTTTGGGATCGGATATCAATTGCAGCAACATCTTCCCCATAAATCGCATGGATGTGAGGCGGATTGTGTTCTGCTTGCTGAAAATACATACGAATTACGATTCCGTAGAATCGCGATAATACAGGCATAAGGAAGCCTCCAATGATATTAAGCTTACCTGTATTATATCACGATACCGTGATAAATGCAACACCTACTCGCTATGCCTTCCGCCTCAAAACGACGCGGCAGATCGGGTTGCCGAGCGCGGCGAAGCGGTCCTCGTATTCGGTGTGGAGGTTGCCGACCGCGTACGGGCTGTGATGCAAATC